>ENA-OSEY01002827-OSEY01002827.1-marine-metagenome-genome-assembly--contig:-NODE-2827-length-10931-cov-3.684817_pt1 | contig 10931 bp, 10 predicted proteins | sample MGYA00248465_ERZ534230 | MGnify/ENA primary metagenome ERZ534230 (study PRJEB26409, sample SAMN06344110) | marine metagenome | isolation source: Sea water from surface | place: Atlantic Ocean:Southern... | reverse complement strand
AATGAGTAAATCAGCAATTAAAAAAATGCTTAAAAATAAATCTGGTAAAATTGTTAATATTACGTCAGTTGTAGGACATACAGGTAATTTAGGACAGACCAATTATACTGCTTCCAAAGCAGGTATTATTGCAATGTCAAAGAGTTTGGCAATTGAATATGCTAAGAAAAATATTAATATAAATTGCATTTCACCAGGTTTTATCAAAACAGCGATGACCGATAAATTAGATGATAAATTTAAAGAGGCTATAATATCAAAAATTCCTTCAGCACGTTTAGGAGAGCCAGATGATATTGCAAATGCAGTGCTTTTTTTGTGCTCTAATCAATCAAGTTATATTAATGGTGAAACTCTTCATGTTAATGGAGGCATGTATATGGCTTGACAAAATAGGTTTTTAAACTAATAAGAATTTATAACAAAAAGGATCATTATGTCAGAAGACGTTTCAAGCAAAGTTAAAAAAATTGTAGCAGATCACTTAGGTATTGATGAAGCTAAAGTTACTGAAGAATCAAGTTTTATAGATGACTTGGGAGCTGATAGTTTAGATACGGTTGAATTAGTGATGGCATTCGAAGAGGAATTTGGATCTGAAATTTCAGATAGTGAAGCTGAGAAAATTTTAACTGTGGGAGATGCAGTTAAGTTTATCGAAGGAAAAGCTAATTAGAAATTTTAATGCCATCAGAAAAAGATGGGATAATGATAATATTATCCTCTCCCTCAGGAGCAGGGAAGACTACACTTGTAAAAAAATTATCTGAAAAAGTAAATTTTGAAATTTCTATATCTCATACAACTAGGGAGCCTAGACCTAATGAGAAACAGAACGAAGATTATTTTTTTGTAAATGAATCAGAGTTTAAAAGATTAATTAGGAATGAAGAATTCTTAGAATACGCAAAAGTTTTCAATAATTTTTATGGTACAACAAGAACACCGGTTATAGATAAATTAAATAAAGGTCAGAACGTTCTTTTTGATATTGATTGGCAAGGAGCTGATCAAATAAAAAATAAAAAATTAGATTATAAATTAATTACTTTTTTTATACTTCCTCCAACTAAACAGGTTTTGTTTGAAAGGTTAACCAAAAGACACGCAAGTGACAAATTGATAGCTGAGGAGAGAATGAAACAATTTGAAAGAGATGTGTTACATTGGATAAATTATGATTATGTAGTTATAAATAATGATTTAAATGAATGTTATAATAAAATAATGAATTTGATTCATGCAGTCATGAATAATGGCTCAAAAGATTATGATCTAAATTTTATTAGAAGCCATGTTGAAAAATTAACGAGTTAAATTTTCGTATTCATAAGCTAATTTATAATAAGTCTCAAAATTTAAATTTTGTGGCCTTAAATTCAAATCAATTTTAAGTTTATTCAGAACTCTTTTGTCTCCATTAAATAGCTGATTAAAAGGTTTTTTTATCATTTTTCTTCTTTGGTTAAAAAAAACTCTTGTTACTTTCTCTAAATTGTTTGGATCACTAATTTTAAAAAATTTTTTTTTTGGAGAGAAAAATAATAATGAACTATCTACTTTGGGTTTTGGATAAAATGCCTCAGGTTTGATATCACAGACCTTCTTGATATTAAGTTTCCAATTACAAATAATTGATAACCTCCCATAATCTGAAGTGTTACATTCAGCAATTATTCTGTCTGCAACCTCTTTTTGAAACATTAAAATTAGACACTCAAACCAAAAGTTATCTTTTAAATTGACTATCCATTTACTAAGAATTTCTGTTGATATGTTATAAGGTAAATTACCAAAAACAGTTACTTTTTCATCGAAAAGATTTGTTTCGTTTATTTGCAAAACATCATCGTTTATTATTTCAACCTTGTTCTTAAATTGATTTTCAAGACTAATTGCAAGCTGGTTATCTTTTTCAATTAATAAAAATTTTTTTGGTTTTTTTTTTAAAATATATGAAGTTAGATTTCCTGTGCCTGGTCCAATTTCAAGAACATTTTTTTCATATATTTTTGCTGTATTTGTTATTTTTTCTATAATATTTTTGTCAATTAGAAAATTTTGACCTAGACTTTTTTTTGCTCTAATCAATTTTCTTATCCAAAAACTCTATTGCTCTTATCAAACTTAGTGGATCTGAGATATTTTTTCCTATCATTTTTTCATTAGGACCATGATCAGGCGAAATTCTAACAAAAGGTAAGCCCAATGTAATATTTATTGCATCATACTCAAATAAAGTTTTCATTGGGGTTAAAACCTGGTCATGGTACATCCCAACAATTACATCTAATTTAGATCTGTTATTTTTTAAAAAAGCTGTGTCGGCTGCATAGGGGCCACTCAATTTTAATCCATTTTGTGATAATTTTTTTATCAATGGAACTAAAATTTTTTCATCCTCATTAAATTTACTTGTGCTTTCACAATGGGGATTAAGACCCAAAACACCTATTCTTGGTTTTATACCTAACGTTTTTTTATAAAAATTATTTATTAAATAAATTTTTTCAGTAATATTTTTTTTATTAATAAATCTTGGAACATTTTTAATTGGTACATGAGTTGTTATAGGGCATACAGAAAGTTTTTTATTAAATATTAACATTGCAAATTTTTTAGTTTTAGTTTTTGAAGAAATATATTCTGTAATACCAGGAAATTTTTTATTGAGGAAACTTTTTTTTGAAATTGGACCGTTTATTAATTTATTTGTAAAACCATTTTGTGTTAACTTTAAACCTGTATCAAATGATTTTTTTATAAAATCGTTAGATCTTGGAGAAATTTTTTTATAATTATTTAAATTAATATCTAAATTAATTAAGTTAATTGAATTTTTTTTTAATTTTTTTTTTTTTAAATTATTTATATCGATAATATTAATATTTTTTTTAAAATTAAATTTTTTCATATAGTGTTTTAAAAGTTTAATTGAAGATATTAAAATTATATGACTTCTATATTTTTTTTTTAACGCTTTAAAAAATATTTCTAAAAAAACACTATTAGGTTCACCATTTAATATAACTATTGGTTTATAATTCATCTATTTGAATATCTTTTTTAATTTTATTATAAAAAATCAGAGAATACTGATTTAATTGTGAGTTAGTTTTGTTTTTAATTACTTTAGAGAGTTCTTTCTCAACATCAATTTCTTCTTGAACAATTTTCATTTCTAAAATTTTTAATATTAAAAAACCTCCAGGTATTGTAATAGGTTTGCTTATTTCTCCAGCTTTAAGATCTTTTATTTTATCATAAATATTTTTATTTAGTGAACTAGCTGAAATCCAGCCAATATTCCCATTGTTCTGTGATGTACTTGATATACTGTATAATAAAGCTGTTTTTTCAAATCCTTGCTTGTTAATACTGTCTTGAATTAAATAATTTTTTTTTTGAATATTTTCATCTTTTTTAATATCAAAAAGAATTTCTTGTAAAAAATATTTCTTAGAACCAGTTTTTTGATTTTTCAATATTTCCTTTTTAATTGCTTCAGAGTTTATTTTAATCTTTGATTTAAATTTTAAGTAAACAAGTCTATTCCACATTACTTCCATTTTAATTTTCTCTTCTACATGGTCAATTGTAAGTTTATTTTTATTAAGATAATTTATAAATTCATTTCTAGAATTTATATTTAACTTATCAAACATATTCTTTATCAACTCTTCTAAAATATCTTGTTCAATATTTATAATTTCAAAATTTTTTAAAATTTCTTTTTTTTTAATCTTTTCTCTTACTAGTGAATTTTTTGAAATTAAATATATCTGATCTTTTGATAAATTTTTAGTATTTGGATTTAAAGCTATTAAATAACGAGCTTCTTTTTTAACGTCTAAACTTGTAATTATTTCGTTATCTATTTTTAAAATAATTTTATTTTCAATACTATTTGCTTGAGTTTTGCTTAATATTATAAAAATAAAAATTAAAATTAATTTTATGCTTTTCATATCTAAATAATAAATTTAATCATACATTTGTTGATCAATCCTCTGCTCATATGTTGTAAGAGGTACTAAAGTTAAATAGAAAAAGAGGTCTTCACTTGGCTCTAAGTCTCTATCTTGATAAAATGTTTTTTTGAATTTTAATCCTGCTATTAAACAATCATTCTTGTATTCATAAATTAAATCATAATATTCTGTAAGATTAATTTCCTTATTTCTTCTTGTCTTAAACGATATAAAATTATTTTCATCAAAAGTAAAAGTAGATTTATTTTCAATGATGTGTGTACTACCGATCAAATCATTTTCCTCTATAAAGTTAAAGTTTGTCACAAAATTGTTTAATGATAAATTTAAACCTAAATCATGATATTTTAAATTTTGCAATTTATTATCAGAAGCAAAATTATATTCTAAATTCACAAGGTCATTTGTTTTAAAATCAACGGACCCAAAAAGATAAGATTGTTTTTTATTTAAGGTTGTCTTTTGTGGGATTGGATCTTCATCATTATCTCTTAGGACAGTAGCTAGACTAGCATTAAACTCATTATTATTTACTAAATTATTTTTTTCATAATTTAAACCAACTGTTAATGATTTTCCACTCTCCAATGAGTCTTCTATACCTAATCTGTTTATAGAAAATATATTATCAGCATTAATTGTCCTATCAGTATTTGTATGATTTTTCATATCACCAGGATTTACTCTAAAAGAGGCTTTTGGAGTAAATGTTTCTATATTTAAATTAGTTTCTTTAATAAGAGGGTAAGAAGTATTAAATTCAAAAATATTCATTATCTCAGATTGAGGGCTTGTTTTGTAAACGCTATCTTCTTTGGCAACCGTATTCACATTTTTAAGATAAATATTAAAGTTACTTTTAAAACCTGATTTGGAACTTAAAAAATCAATTGAGTTAAAATTAATATCGTTAATAATTCTTGTTCGTAGATTATTTGTGTTTTGAAGTGTATTATTTCCATTTGAAAAAAAATTTATTCTTCCAATTTCGCTATCTACAGCTGTGTCAAAGTTTAAGTAAGGTAGAATAAATTGATATTTGTCACTATCCTTCTTATTTAAGTCCTCATAAGCTGAAAAACCAGTATCTAAATTGAATTTTTCACTTCTTAATTTTAAATCAATACCAGATGATAAAACATTTTGATCTTTGGGTTTTATCTCATTTTTAAGTAAATAATTATCAAAAATTTTTAAGTAAGTATTTTTATTTGTTTTCTCAACATAAAATTTTAATTCAGAATCTTTGAAATTTTCAAGATCCAAATCAATTTCTGATTTAGCAAATAAATGCATTATATTTTTTTTTCTATTTGAATACTTACTTTTAAATTTATTTACAAAACCAAAATCTGCTATAAATGATGATTTATAATTTTCTTGTCTATACTCTCCTTGGATTGAGTTAGAACTGCTATCAATAAAAGTTGGGTTTATAGTAAAATCTTTACTTTCAGAAATAGCAAAATAATATGGAACAGTTATGCTATTACCTAATATAGTTGATTTATTTAATTGTGGTTGTAAAAATCCTGATTGTCTTTCTACTGTAGGGTCTGGATGAAAAAATTTTGGAAAATAAAGAACTGGAACATCATATATTTTTAAAATTGCGTTATTATATAGTAATTGTTTTTTCTCTTTATCGTGTATGATTTCTTCGGCTTGAATTGCCCAAGGAGGGCAATCATCATTTTGCTTGCAGCTGGTAAAAACTCCCTTATTTACTTTAGTTATTTGACCATCTTTTGTTGAAGACAAACCTACAAGCCTTGGGTCATTGTCAGAGTTATCAAAAATATTCTTGTGAATTTTAATCTTGGTATCTTTTGCAATAAAGTTTTGATTTTTTAAATTGACTATTGCACTTGAAAAATAAAACTTATCACTTTTAGGGAGATTATAATTAGTTGTTATTACAAAATTTTCACCCTTTAGCTCTTCTTTATCAATAGAATATTTAAAATTATTTATACTGTATAAGTTTAAGCCATCTTTAATTATTGCATTTTGCTTAGAGAATATTTCATTTGAGTTTCTTAAAAAAATTATATCTTTTGATTTAAAATTGTATTTAGAGTGAATTAATCCAGAAGTATTTCCTTTAGTATAAATTTTTTCTAAATCTAATTCATAAGAAATGAAATCAGAAAATATTTTATAATTTTCTATTTTATCCTCTAAAACTACATTTTTTTTTGCACTAATAATATTTTTAACCCTGTTATACTCAAAATCATCAGCTGTGATCTCAAGTTTATCCTCAAGACTTATTGCTCTAGAATTAAATTTTGTGAAAATAATATCATCATTTTTTTTATAAATTAAATTTTTACTGTAAATTAAATAATTATTTAAATTATCTATCACTTTTACATTCCCAGATGCATTCAATAAATTTATATCTTTAATATATTCAAATCGATCTGCCTCAATTTCTATACCTTCATTAGTTGTAATTTTTCCTCTATTAGTCCCAATAAATTTGTTTCCATTTTCTAAAATTGTAATTTCTTTAACATCAAAATTAAATTGTTCCACACCATATGCTTTCAAACAATTTGTAGATAAGAATATAATTAATATTAGTTTATAAATTTTATTTATCATTTACCTTATATAACATTAAAAAATTTACTGATGCCAAAAATACTATAGGTATAGAAATTGAAAAGATTAATGATATTGTTTCAGTACCTCCTAAAACGTAAGAAAAATTATTTAAATAATAAATAATTACTGAGAAAAATAAACCAATGAAAATTTTAAATGTAGAGCTTTTAATTTTTTTTATGTTGAACATTATTAAACAAGAGAATAACGCCATTAAAAACAAATAAATTGGATAAAAAGAAAGCTTTAATAAATGCAAATCAATATCTGTAATAGAATAATTTATTTTTTTATAATTTTCTCTTAATTCATAAAGTTTAAATAAATTTAAAGCAGATAAATTTGAGTATAAAGTTTGAACTCTATTTAAATCAAAATTAGTCATCAATTCAATTTGAGTGCTGTCAGTATAATTATTCATTTGATAAACTCTAGGATCGAATATTTGCCAATTATTTGAGGTAATGTCTATTTTTTCACTTTTAATATTTTTAATAACATTAAAATCTTGATCAAAAATAGTAATAAAATTATTCATTAAAAATTGATCTTCAATTGATGATGAATTTGTGATTATTATTTTATTGTTAATTTTATCTTTTATCCAAAGCCCATTTTTAGTAACTACAGCCTGATATTTACCGTCATTTGTATAACTGGATTTTAACTCCAAATACACGTTTTTTAAATTGGATGATAAATTATAAAATAAACTTACGACAACAATTCCTGTAATTATACTTAATACACTTATTATCTTTATAATACTTGAGTTTTTAAGACCTGAATATTTAAATATTTCTAATTCTTTATTCTCAGATATTTTAATAAAAAAAAGTTGGATTGTAATTAGCATAATAAATGGAAACATTTCAAATATTAATGAAGGTGAATTTAATAAAGATAAGAATAAAGTGAAATTGATACTTACATTTTCATTTTTAAAAAATTCCAATTCACTTAATAAATTTAGAATAAATACTAAACTTGTCATGATTAAAAAAACAAATAGAAGTGATTTTAAAAAAATTAAACTAATAAATTTAATATAAGTTTTCATTAATTAGAATTTTTAAATTTCATTTTAAATTTAAATTAAAAGAAAATATAAATTAAAAAAAATAGAAATATAGGAATTATAGATAGAATGATATTTTGAATTATTGAACTTGAAATAAATTTAATAGTTGTTTCTGAAAAAATAATTACTGCAAAACCAACTAAAAAAGTAAATAATCTTATCCTGTTATAATTTTGACTCTCTTTTGATAATAATATTAGAAAGAATGGTATTAAAGAGAGAATAATTATATATATAGGAATTATAAATCTTTTATAAAATTCTTTTAAAATATTATAAAAATTTTTTGAAGAACAATTTTCAACATCAGTAGCGAATTTATTTGACTTATAAAAAATTAAAATACATTTAATTAACTTATTTGATGAGATTTCTTGGGTTTTTATGTAGGTAGTTGTATTTGTTTCAATGTTAGATAAAACAAAGTCTGATTTTGAGAATGAAATATTTGAATGATCTTTATTTTTTGTAGTAATAGTTGCACCATTATAAAGGACTAATACAGGTGTGTTTGAAATTTCCTTAAACTCACCTGATTTAGCATAAGTAATTTGATATTCATTATTTTCTAATTCTCTTTTAATATAAAGATTTTGTAATTTACCATCTGTGTTTTTTCCTTCACTGTAAATTGTGACTCCCCTAATAGTATCATTAAATTTTTGTGGCTTTATAAAATTTTCATAAAAATTTACTGAAGAAGATCTTAAAAATGATCTTGCAGAGTCTTGTGTAACAGGCACAATGAATGAAGCTAAAAAAATCTGTAAAAACATTAAAAATATAGAAATTAAAAAAATAAAATTAATAATTTGCATTTTATGAACCCCAAAATTCCAAAATATGATGAGTTCGTTATTTAGTTCATATTTAATAGTTACGTAAAAAATACTAAAAAAAAGAATGAATGGTAAAATTTTACTTACTATTTTTGGAAAATTTAATAATGAAAATTTTAAATAAACCACATAATCTCTTCCATCTTCGATCATTATATCCAAATAGTTTACAGCCTGAAAAACCCAAATGACAAGACTAGTTGAAATTAATGCAAAAAAAGCGAAAGTGAGATAATCAATTAAAAGCTTTCTAAATAAAATTTTTTTCATTGAAATATGTAATTTTTATTCATATATAACTCATCTACTACAAATTGTATTTAAAATTTTATGTCAATTACTGTTAATTATAAAAAAAACGAATATAAAAAAAATTCATCGCAACTAGTACTATTTGTTAATGAAAATTTTAATTTATTAGACTTAACAAAATATATCTCTAAAAATGAGTATTCACTAGTAAATGATTTATTAAAGTCTCGAGATACAAAGAAAAAAATATTAGTTTTTGAAGTAAGCTCAAAAAGAAAAATTATATTAATATCAATTAAAAAAGACATTAAAAATTCAGAGATAGAAAACTTAGGAGCAAAATTTTATGATTTTATAAAAACAAACAAAAAAAATAATCAATACATAATAAATACAGATCATCTTCCATATAAAAAAACCAACTTAGCTGAATATTTCTTACATGGTTTAAAATTAAAATCTTATAACTTTAATAAATATATAACAAAAAAAGATAATATAAATTTCAAAATACTAGTAATAGGAAAAAATATACCATCTTTAAAAGATCAGATAAAATTTAAAGCAATAGAAGAAGGAACATTTTATGCAAGAGATTTAGTTTCAGAACCTGGAAACATTTTACATCCTGACGAGTACGCCAAAAGACTAAATTCATTGAGAAAAATAGGTTTAAAAATAAATATTTATGATGAAAAAAAATTAAAAAAACTTGGTATGAATGCTTTATTGGGCGTTGGTCAAGGGAGCATAAGAGGTTCTTACCTTGTTACAATGGAATGGAAAGGATTAAAAAATAATTCGAGACCATTAGCTTTTGTTGGAAAAGGTGTATGTTTCGATACTGGAGGTATATCTTTAAAGCCTGCGAAATTTATGGAAGATATGACTTACGATATGGCTGGTTCAGCAGTTGTAGTTGGTTTGATGAAAAGTTTGGCTTTAAGAAAAGCAAAAATTAATGCAGTAGGTGTAGTTGGTCTTGTTGAAAATATGCCTGGCGGTAACGCTCAAAGACCCGGCGATATAGTAAAATCATATAGTGGGAAAACAATTGAAATTTTAAACACAGACGCTGAGGGGAGGTTAGTTTTGGCTGATGCACTTACATATTGTGAGGAACAATATAAGCCTAAATTTATTATAGATTTGGCAACATTAACTGGAGCAATTATTGTATCTTTAGGATCAGAGTATGCTGGATTATTTTCAAATGATGATAAACTATCAAAACAACTTTCTGATGTAGGTAAAAAAGTTGATGAAAAAGTTTGGAGAATGCCTTTAAACAAAAATTTTGATAAATTAATTAATTCAAAAAATGCTGATATGCAAAATATTAATTATGTTGGTGGCGCTGGCTCTACAACAGCTGCGCAATTTTTACAAAGATTTATTTTAAAAAAAACACCATGGGCACACTTAGATATAGCAGGAATGGCATTTTCTAAGTATGGTGGAGCATTAAATTCAGGTGGAGCAACGGGCTATGGAGTGAGACTGTTAAATAAACTAGTAGAGGATTATTATGAGTAGTATAGAGCAAACTTTATCAATTATTAAACCTGATGCTGTTGAAAGAAGTCTTGATAAAGAGATTAAAGAAATTTTTAAGAATAATGGTTTTTCAATTTTAAAAGAAAAAAAAATACAAATTGAAAAATCAGAAGCTGAAAAATTTTACAAAGTCCATGAAACAAAGCCATTTTATAATGATTTGTGTGCGTATCTTTCATCGGGACCGATTGTAGTAATGGTTCTTGAAAAAGAAAATGCAGTTTTAGCGAACAGAGAGTTAATGGGTGCTACAAATCCAAAAGATGCAGAAGAAGGAACAATTAGAAAAAAATATGGGATTTCAATAGACAAAAACTCTGTCCATGGATCAGATAGCATTGAAAATGCTAAAATTGAAATAGATTTTTTCTTTAAAGATTGAAAACTTTTAATATAGCTTTTGGGTACATTTTATGCTCTTGAACTAAAATTTTTTTAGCAAGAGAAGACACAGTATCTTTTTTTGAAACTTTTACTTTCTTTTGTAAAATAATTTTTCCTGAGTCTAATCTAGCATTTACAAAATGAACAGTACATCCTGAGTATTTTTCCTTATTGTTTAATACTCTTTGGTGGGTATTTAACCCTTTATATTTA
>ENA-OSEY01002823-OSEY01002823.1-marine-metagenome-genome-assembly--contig:-NODE-2823-length-10944-cov-2.681421_pt1 | contig 10944 bp, 10 predicted proteins | sample MGYA00248465_ERZ534230 | MGnify/ENA primary metagenome ERZ534230 (study PRJEB26409, sample SAMN06344110) | marine metagenome | isolation source: Sea water from surface | place: Atlantic Ocean:Southern... | reverse complement strand
CTTTTTTTTGCTCTGCTTTTTTCATCAATATTGTAGTTTCGTTCAACAGCTACTGTTGACAGCCTTTCATCCCAAAAAGCGTATTTAATGCATAATTCACAGCAAATTTTTTCTGCCTTATCTCTAACTGACTGAGCACTTTTCCCTTCTGATCCATCCATATTCTTAGGCAGTCCAAAAACAATAGCTTTGATATCGTACTCGGTAACAATATTTTTTATCGCATCAATTAATTCAATAAACTTGTCATTACTAATAGTTTTTAGTGGCAAGGCTCCATTAAGAGATAAAGTTGAAATAGAAATACCTATTCTTTTTTTCCCAAGGTCTAATCCCATTATTCTTTTTTGGTTTAAAAGAAAAGGTTTGAATTCAAGTAAATCATCGACTTTGTATGTTGAATTAAACATTTTTTATATGTATATCATAGAAAGATTAAAGCTTATATATTAGAAATTATGGAATTTGATAAGAATAGTCTTTTGAAATTAGGAAAACTATCAAAGATAAAGATTGATGATGATAAATTATCTTCTCTTTCAAAAGATCTTGGTTCTATTCTAAATTTTATCGATAGGCTTCAAAGTTTAGATACTGAAGAAGTAGATCCAACTTCAAATTCATTAGATCAATCCCTTGTTATGAGAGACGATATAGCTATTGACAAAAATTCTGCTAATGAAATTTTAGAAAATGCACCTGAAAAGGAATTAGATTTCTTTTCTGTACCTAAAGTTATTGAGTGAAGAAAATGAAAAATGATCTTAATTTGTTAGATGCCAGAGACCTTCTTGCGAAAAAAGAAATATCATCTCATGAATTGACTAAAATTTATTTAGATAACATAAAAAAAGGCGAGGAATTGAACTGTTATAATACAGTAGCCACTGAACACGCACTTACTGAGGCTGAAAAGTCTGACATAAGACGCAAGGAAGGTAAGCATAAAAGTCCATTTGATGGGATCCCGATTGGTATAAAAGACTTATTTTGTACGAATAATATCAGAACAACCGCATCTAGTCGTATATTGTCAAATTTTGTACCTACATACGAGTCAACAGTTACGCAAAATTGTATTGATGCAGGATTAATAAATCTTGGCAAGTTGAACTGTGATGAATTCGCAATGGGATCAACGAATAAAACAAGTTACTTTGGATCAGTAATTAATCCGTGGCAGTCATCACAATCTGATGCAAAGCTTGTTCCTGGAGGATCATCAGGAGGTTCTGCTGCTGCAGTTGCGGCTGATTTATGTATAGCGTCATTAGGAACAGATACTGGAGGATCAATAAGACAACCTGCATCATTTACTGGAACAGTAGGACTAAAACCTACTTATGGCAGAGTATCGAGGTGGGGGATTGTCGCCTTTGCCTCATCTTTAGATCAGGCAGGACCAATTACAAAAACAGTAGAAGATGCCGCTGTATTATTAGACATCATTTCAGGACATGATGAAAAGGATTCAACATCATCCATAAAAGATAAAGAAAATCTTTTTGAAAATTTGAACGGCTCGGTTAAAGGAATAAAAATTGGTATTCCAAAAGAATTTGAAAGCAACGATTTACCTGCCAGTACTCAAAAAGCATGGGATGAATGTAAACAATTACTACAGTCTAATGGTGCGGAAATAGTTGATATAAGTTTACCTCACACAATGGATGCACTGCCTACTTACTATATCATTGCTCCTGCTGAAGCATCTTCTAATTTAGCTCGATATGATGGAGTGAAATATGGAATTAGAGAAGAGGGTAAAAATCTTATTGAAATGTATGAAGAAACTAGATCAATTGGCTTTGGAGATGAAGTTAAAAGAAGAATATTAATTGGTACTTATGTTTTATCTTCCGGTTATTATGATGCGTATTATATTAAAGCTCAAAAAGTGAGATCATTAATTAAAAAAGATTTTAATGATGCATTTCAAAATGTGGATGCAATATTAACTCCATCTACACCATCCACTGCTTTTGCAATTGAAAATGAACCCAATGATCCAGTTCAGACGTATTTAAATGATATATTTACAGTTCCCGTCAATCTAGCTGGCATACCCGCTATATCAATACCTTTCGCGAATGATGAAAATAATTTACCAATTGGGCTACAACTAATAACAAATTCTTTTGAGGAACAAAAGTTGCTGAACATTGCAAAAAATGTTCAGGACACAATAGATTATAACCATAAACCAAATAAGTGGTGGACTAATGATTGATGGTTGGGAGTTAGTAGTAGGAATTGAGATCCATGCACAGGTGAAATCTAACTCAAAACTTTTTTCTTCTTCATCTACAAATTTTGGCTCAGGCCCTAACAGTCAAGTAAGTCTAGTTGATGCGGCAATGCCAGGTATGTTGCCTGTAATTAATAAATTTTGCGTAGAGCAAGCAGTTCGTTCAGGAATTGGATTAAATGCAAAGATTAATAATAAGTCTATCTTTGACCGAAAAAATTATTTTTATCAGGATTTACCTCAAGGATATCAAATATCTCAATTCAAAGATCCAATTGTAGGCAATGGATTTATTGAAATAAGTTCAAATGGCCAATCTAAAAAAATTGGCATTGAGAGATTGCACTTGGAACAAGATGCAGGAAAAAGTCTGCATGACCAAGATCCAAATTATACATTTGTTGATTTAAATCGTTCAGGAATAGCTCTTATGGAAATAGTTTCTAAGCCAGATATATCATCTGCTGATGAAGCGGTTGAATATGTTAAAAAAGTAAGATCTATTTTACGGTACTTAGACACCTGTGATGGAAATATGGAGCAAGGTTCGCTTAGAGCCGATGTAAATGTATCAGTCAACAAGCCAGGAGACAGTTTTGGTACAAGGTGCGAGATTAAGAATTTAAATTCGTTTAAATTTATTCACTCTGCAATTATTTACGAAGCAAAGAGACAAATTAAGTTGATCGAGTCAGGAGAAAGCATACATCAAGAGACAAGATTGTATAATATTGATACTGGAGAAACACGATCTATGCGATCTAAGGAAGACGCGCATGATTATCGATATTTTCCTGATCCAGATTTATTGCCACTAATAATTGAAGACACATGGATTGAAAATATAAAAAAGACGATACCAGAGTTACCTGATCAAAAGAAAGATAGATTAGTAAAACAATACAACTTAAGTGACTATGATGCGGGTGTAATAGTCTCAGATAGAGCTATTAGTGATTACTACGAGGAAGTTGTAAAAGACAGGAGTCCTAAACTTGTTACTACATGGGTAACCAGTGAGCTTTTTTCGGTTTTAAATAAAAAAAATCTTTCTATTAGTGAAACTCCCGTATCTACAGGTAAATTAGGCGAATTAATAGATAACATAGAAAGTGGAAAAATTTCAAACAGGCTTGCAAAAGATATTTTTGAAGAAATGTGCGAGACAGGTAAATCATCTAGTGAAATTATATCAGAAAAAGGTTTATCACAAATTAGTGATCAAGGAGAGTTAGAAAAACTAGTGGACGAGGTCCTATTAGCAAATCCTGATAATGTAGAAAAATATAAAAATGGAAAAGATAAGTTATTTGGTTTTTTTGTTGGCGAAGCAATGAAACTTTCTAGAGGAAAAGCAAACCCAAAACTTTTGAACGAATTTTTAAAAGAAAAATTAAAGACTTAATTATTTCTTAATTTCATAAACCTTTGTTACTAGTTCGATTGCTGTTTCCCAAGCTGTAACTCCTGGATGCATTTGATTCATTACAAATCCGAAAGAGATGTGGTGATCAGGATCTGCAAAACCCAATGATCCCCCAGCTCCACCATGACCAAAGGAATCTCTATTTGGACCCATTGAAATGTGTTTGCTTCCTAACATGAAGCCATGTCCAAATCGTGTATTAAGATTGCCCAAAACTAAATCTTTCCCCTCAGAACTAGTTTGCCTTGCTTGTTCAATCGTTTTTTTATCTAAAACATGTATACCATCTCTAGAACCACCATTTGCCAGTATTCCGTATAATTTAGAAATTGAACGGGCATCACTATGTCCATTCGCAGCAGGTATTTCAGCTTTCCTCCATTGTTTTGAATTAGGACGAAATGGTATCTCAAATTCAAAATCAGGATTTGAAAAAGCTGACCCAGATATAGTTTGTGGATTTTTGAAATCCTTAGCAAATGCTAAATCGTGCGTAAGAAGAGATTTTGGTACTGCTTGAATTAGAGGTACCATCATTTTGATAAATTTTGAGAATATGATCGGCTGAATGTCAGTAACATTATCAAATTTTTCATCTGGCAATCCTATATAGAATTCTAATCCAAGTGGCTTTGCTATTTTACGACTAAAATATTGGCCCAATGTTTCACCAGTAACTCTTCTTAATATTTCACCAATTAAGTGTCCAAAAGTTAACGCGTGATAACCGTGCAAAGTGCCTGGCTTCCATTGTGGTTTTTGTTCAGCTAGACTATTAACGATAAGATCCCAATTTTCAAAAGCATTCTCTGGTAGTGGCTTAGTAATACCACATAGTCCTGATTGATGGTTGAGAAGGTAAATAATTGGAATATTTTCTTTTCCGTTTTGAGCAAATTCTGGCCAGTACTTAGAGACTGGATCACCTAGTTTAATTTTTTCTTCTTCTACGAGTTGTAACAGACAAATTGCTGCTATTCCTTTTGTAGTGGAAAATACATTTACAATTGTATCTTTTTGCCACGACGTTTCCTTTTCATCATTGTCAATACCACCCCATAAATCTACTACTTTTTCACCCTCTAATTCTATCGCAACAGCTGCCCCTCTTTCAAAGCCAGTGTTTATATTTTTCTCAAATATTTCCCTTACAATGGCAAATTTTTCGTGACAGTATCCTTGAACCATATTTAAGAATAAGATTATTTTTTTCATGACATTATTTAGACATAAATTTAACAATATTGTTCATTTGATTTAACATTATCATTATATTGCTTAGAAAGCATCGGTAATTTTATGGTAATTGAGAAAATAACTAGCTACATTAATAAAATTTTTCGTAATGAAGAAACAATGGTCTTTTCATTCCTTCTGTTATTAGCATTTCTTACTTTAGTTATTTTCGGAGGAATTTTAACTCCATTTATTATAAGTATTGTTTTTTCATATTTGCTATACGGATTAGTAAAAAATTTTATCAAATTGGGCCTTTCTGAACTTGCTTCATTGATAATAACTTTTACAATTTTTGTTGTTGCTGGTCTTGGATTATTGATCTGGTTAGTTCCACTAGTGTTTCAGCAAACTCAAGCATTATTTTTGGAAGTCCCGGTGTGGTTAAATAATTTAAGGAACTTTATAGAAAATTTAATTGAATCAAATCCCGACCTTGTTACATCAGATCAAATTTCTGCATTCTTTTCAGAATTTATTTCCAGACTGACTAGTCTCTCTCAGGGAATTTTAGATGCATCCATTTCGGGTATTCAAGATACTTTAGTATTTTCAATATATTTAATTATGATTCCTGTTCTTGTTTATTTCTTTTTGTTTGATAGAGAATCAATAATAAAAGGATTGTTGAAACTTTTACCAAAAAAAAGAGAAATGTTATCGGGTGTTTGGACAGAAATGGATGAGCAATTAAGTAATTACATTCGTGGTAAAGGAATTGAAATACTAATAGTGGGATTTGCTGCTGCTTTGATTTTTGTTAGTGTCGGATTAAATTATGCTGCACTACTTTCGATAATAGTTGGATTTTCTGTCTTGATTCCATTTGTTGGAGCATTTCTTGTAACAATTCCGGTTGTGGTAGTAGCATTGCTTCAATTTGGAATTGGTTTTGAATTTTATCTTGTTGTTAGCTTATATCTTCTTCTTCAGGCTTTGGACGGTAACCTCCTTGTTCCAATTCTGTTTTCTAACGCTGTAAAGCTTCATCCAGTGGTGATAATGTTAGCCGTTTTTGTTTTTGGTGGTTTGTTTGGATTTTGGGGTGCTTTTTTCTCAATTCCGCTAGCAACATTTATCAAAGCAATTTGGAATAGTTGGCCAAAAGAAGCAGCTAGTGATATTTCATAAATTGAAAAAAGTCTTTGTTTTTTGTATTTTCATAACAGTAATGAATTCAGTTGCTGCAAATGAAACCTTTGGTATTGTTGTTCACGGTGGAGCAGGTGTGATGCAAAACCTATCAAATGAGAAACAAAATCAAATAAAAAGTAAGATTAAAGAGAGTATTAATGCAGGATATCAAATCCTGGAAAATGGGGGCTCAAGCATTGATGCAGTTGAGGCTGCCGTTGTAGTCCTCGAAGACTCATCATTATTTAATGCTGGAAAGGGTTCGGTTTATACATCTGATGAAAAACAAGAAATGGATGCATCCATTATGTTTGGCAAGGATAGGTCCATCGGTGCAGTGGCATCAGTTTCAAATATCAAAAATCCCATTAAATTAGCAAGAAAAGTTGCTGATCAGACAGAGCATGTTTTATTAGTTGGAGAGGGAGCTAAAAGTTTTGCTCGATCAGTTAATCAAGAAATTGTCCCTGACGAATATTTTTTCTCTGAAGAGAATCTTAAAAGAGTACGAAAAATTAAACAAAGTGCAGCAGTAGAAAAAATTTCTATGAATAAGATTGGTACAGTTGGTGCAGTTGCAATTGATATAAATGGAAACCTTGCTGCAGCTACTTCAACTGGTGGAATGACCAATAAAATGCCTGGAAGAGTTGGTGACTCTCCCATACCTGGCTCTGGAAGTTGGGCTCAAAATAATGTCTGTGCAGTATCTTCCACCGGTCATGGAGAGTATTTTATAAAATATCAAGTAGCTAAGGAGGTTTGTAATCGCATTCAGTTTCTTAATGCTGATATTGAAACAGCTGCAAAAGAAATAATCGACGAATTAAATGAAATCGGTGGAGCAGGAGGAGTTATCGCAATAGATTTTAATGGAAAGATTGCCATGCCTTTTAACACGCCAGGCATGATAAGAGGTAATAAAACAAATAAAACAGATCTTGAAATAAAAATTTACTGAATTGACTTAACTTTTTCGAGTACTTCTTCGACGTGCCCCTTTACTTTAACTTTTCTCCACTCACTAACTATTACTCCTTCAGCATTTACTAAAAAAGTGCTTCTTTCAATTCCCATATATTCCCGACCATACATAGATTTTAATTTCATTACATCAAAAGCTTTGCACATCAATTCATCTGGATCAGAAATCAATTCAAATGGAAAACTCTGCTTATTTTTGAAATTTTCATGAGATTTTATTGATTCTCTAGAAATTCCATATATTTCTGTATTTAAATTTTTAAATTCTGGATAACTATCTCGAAAGTCTTGTCCCTCAAGTGTGCATCCTGGTGTGTTATCTTTTGGATAGAAAAATAAAACAGTATTCTTACCTTTTATGTTGCTGGATGAAACAGTCTTGTCATTCGTAGCTTCTTGTTCAAAATTTGGAACCTTTTTATTTAATAAATTCATTTTTTACCACCTTGAGTTCATTGATGTTTTTAAAGTTTAATATAAAAAAACTCTCAAAAGTACCTACAATCGAGTAAAATCATTCCATGGTGTTTTTAAGAAATTTGATTGTTGTATTTTTTTTGACAGGATGTTCCTTCTTAACTGGTCCAGAGGGAATATTTCCAGAGAAGCAATATGAGTTTCTAGATGAGGAAATTGCAGAGGATATAAACCTTCCTGAAGATATAAAACTCTCAGGAGTTGACAATCATTATCCTGTTACGTTGGAAGAAAATGAAGAACTTTTTGAATCAATTCCTAAACCACGTCAAATTTTTTCTGCTGGAGGTGCTAGTGAGGTCCAGTTGAGGAGATTGGGAGAGCTGCTATGGGTTTATGTAGAAACCCTTCCATCAACCACCTGGCCAATCACAAGAAGTTATTGGGAAACCTCTGATCTAAGTTTGGTTGAAACGAATCCAGAAACTGGTGAAATGATAATTGAATATAGCAATGATGTAATTCTAGTTATGACTGTCGAGCATGGAATAAAAGAGTCTTCATCTGAAATATTTTTAACTGCTTTAGATTCAGAGACTTATTCAAGTATAGAATTTGATAGTCAGGTCATCCAATCATATCTTGAAGATATTGTTAACTATGTTGCAGATTCAGTTGGAACTTTTTCAGGTACTTCACTTGCAGCACAGTCCTTGAACGAACAAAAAAAATCAAGAATATATTCGGAGGGTAATCGAACTGTAATTGAATTAGATCTTTCTTTCGATAGGGCATGGTCTACAGTCAGTAGAGCTATCGAAGCATCTGATATTGTTTCAACTGATAGAAATAGAGAAGAGGGAATCTTTTATGTAAGTCTTGAACCACAGCTTGAAGAATCGCGATTAAATTTCTTGAACCCTTTTAATCTTTTTAGACAAGATAATGTTGAGTTAAAAGATAATAACACTGAGCCCCAATTCCAAATTTTTGTAAATCAATCTGGTACTAAGACACAAATTCGCGCACAATTAATTGAAGGAGTAGAGACTTCTGAGAATGCAGAGGATTTGCTTTCAAAATTAAATGAATCTCTGAGTTAGATATTATGAATAAAGTTAAAGAAATAACCTCAGGTAAAGCTAAAACCATGTTTACAACTTCTTCAGAAGATCAATTAATAATGGAGTTTCGTGATGATGCTTCAGCATTTGATGGTAAGAAAAGAGCTTCTCTTGCTGGAAAAGGCTCAATTAATAATCAATTTAATGCTTTTATAATGGATTATCTGAAAGAAAATGGAATTAAAAATCATTACATTGAGTCTCTTGATAGAACACATTCACTAGTACACAGTCTTAAGATGTTTCCTATTGAATGTGTCATCAGGAATATAGCAACTGGATCAATATGTAGAAGGCTAGGAACTGAAGACGGTCTTAAATTAAAAACTCCCTTGTTTGAATTTTTTCTCAAGGATGATGAACTTGGAGATCCATTAATTAATAAAAATCACATAATTTCATTCAGTTGGGCTGAAGAACATCAAATAAATCAAATGATTGAAATAACACATCGAGTAAATGAACTTTTGAGTGAATTGTTTGCAAATGCCGGTATGATTTTGGTTGATTTTAAGTTGGAGTTTGGTTTAAGGGGTGAGGAAATTCTTTTGGGTGACGAATTTACTCCTGACGGGTGTAGATTATGGGATAGTGTGACTCATGAAAAACTTGATAAAGACAGATTCAGACAAGACTTGGGTGATGTAATAGAATCTTATCATCTTGTAGCAGATAGATTGGGCATAGACATTAAAGTTGACTAATTAAGTCAAGATTATATAATCACCAACTTAATTACAGTTTTAGGAAGTATTGTAAGATGAAATTTACAACGAAGAGTAGGTATGCTCTAGATGCTCTTATTGATCTTTATTCACGAACAAGTTTGGAACCAGTAAAGATTTCTGAAATTGCAGTCAATCAATCAATTGAAATGAATTATTTAGAACAACTATTCAGAAAATTAAGAATTGCAGGGCTTGTTAAAAGCTCACGCGGCAGAAATGGTGGATATGTTCTTGCTATGGATGCAAGTTTAATTTCAGTAAAAGATGTAATGTTTGCTGTAGAAGAAGATTTAGATGCTACAAATTGCTCTGGATCCAGTAACTGTCAGCAAGGCAAAAAATGTCCTACTCATAACTTGTGGGAAGACTTAAATAGAGTTGTCGGTGATTATTTAAGCAAAATAACACTAGATACCCTTGTAGAAGATAGCAATAATCACTATATAAAATCTATAAATATTAATTAATCATGGGTAAACCAATTTATTTAGACTATGCCTCCACAACTCCAGTTGATGAGAGAGTTGCATCTAAGATGATGGAATTTATGACTGTGGACAGTAATTTTGGGAATCCTGCGTCTAGATCTCATAGTTTTGGTTGGCAGGCAGATGAAGCAGTAGAACTTGCAAGGTCTCATGTTGCCAATCTAGTGAATTGTGATCCTAGAGAGATTGTATGGACTTCTGGTGCAACCGAAGCAGACAATTTAGCTATTAAAGGCATTGCTAATTTTTATAAATCAAAAGGTAAACACATAATTACCTCTAAAATCGAACACAAAGCAGTCTTGGATCCTTGCCGCCAACTCGAAAGGCATGGTTTTGAAGTTACCTATTTGGAACCTAATGCTGGCGGTCTTATTACGCCAGACGCAATAAAAGAAGTTTTAAGGGAAGACACAATCTTAGTCTCTATTATGCACATTAATAATGAGCTCGGAACAATTAATGACATTGATGCTATTGGTGAACTTACAAGAGAACATGGGATTTTCTTTCATGTTGATGCAGCACAAAGTACAGGCAAGATTGATATTGATCTTAATGAGTTAAAAGTTGATCTGATGTCTTTTTCTGCCCACAAAACTTACGGACCAAAAGGAGTAGGAGCTTTGTTTGTTAGAAGAAGGCCAAGAGTGAGAATTGAAGCCCAAATTCATGGAGGTGGGCATGAGAGAGGGATGAGATCAGGAACACTTGCCACACATCAAATTGTTGGAATGGGTGAGGCATTCAGGATTGCTAAATTAGAAATGCAAAAAGATAAAGAAAAAATTATTGATATTCACGAATATTTCCTCAATGAAGTAACCAAGATAGAAGAAATTTACATTAATGGAGATTTATCTAATAAAGTTCCTCATATTTTAAATGTAAGTTTTAATTTTATTGAGGGCGAGTCTTTAATCATGGGATTAAAAGATATTGCTGTTTCATCAGGCTCAGCATGTACTTCTGCAAGTCTTGAGCCATCATATGTTTTAAGAGCGTTAGGTAGAAAAGATGAGTTAGCGCACAGCTCAATTAGATTTTCATTTGGCAGATTTACTACAGAAGATGATGTAACAAATACCCTCAGTCTTCTTTCAAATGTAGTTGAGAGATTAAGGGAGCTTTCACCTCTGTGGGAGATGCATCTTGATGG
>ENA-OSEY01002822-OSEY01002822.1-marine-metagenome-genome-assembly--contig:-NODE-2822-length-10945-cov-8.289474_pt1 | contig 10945 bp, 11 predicted proteins | sample MGYA00248465_ERZ534230 | MGnify/ENA primary metagenome ERZ534230 (study PRJEB26409, sample SAMN06344110) | marine metagenome | isolation source: Sea water from surface | place: Atlantic Ocean:Southern... | reverse complement strand
CTTTCTTGGTGTCTTTATATTTGTATTTTTAATTATTTTGTACTCAACAAAATTTTATACATATGTAAATGAATTAAGTTTTTCTTTAGATAGAAATTATCTAGATGAATACATATCAATTTATCTTTTATGGACAAGTACATTTTTTATTTTCATTACAATCTTTAGAATATCTAGTCTTATATCTCGAGGTTACTTACTCATATTCACAGCAATAGTTCCAGCTATTTTATTGTTGTTTAGAAATAGTGAATACATTTCTTCAATTCTTGGAAGGTCAGTAACAAATGAAAATTACATAACAATAAATTTAGAAGAAGATTCAATTTTTAGAAATCTAAGAATTATGACTTTTAGAAATAAAATAGAAGATCTTCAAAATATAAATCTCAATGACTCGAAAAAAGTCATTGAGATAATTGATTCGATAAATAAACAGAAGAATTTGAATTTGATTGTACTGGGGTTTAATAAGGAATCAACTATTAACAAGAGTTTAGAAACATATTTAATCAATCTAAATAAAAAAGTTTTGATTATTTCCAAGAATGAAATTAACTTTAAAAACTATTTTTTAAATAGAACTGAAATTGTATCTGACTATTACTTGACATATTTTAATAATGATATTCAATATGGTTCAAAATATATATTGAAAAGACTAATGGACATAACTTTCTCATTATTAGGAATAGCTTTTTTAAGTCCTTTTTTTATAATCATATCTTTATACATATATTTTTTAGATGGATCAGGAGTTGTTATTAAACAGAATCGGGTAGGTTTGCACGGTAAACAATTTAAAATGTTTAAATTTAGAACTATGAAAAAAAATGCACATAGTCTTCGCAAAGAATTGGAGGATCTAAATGAGAATGATAAGGCGATTTTTAAAATTGAAAATGACCCAAGAATTATAGATGGTACACAATTCTTAAGAAACTACAGTCTTGATGAACTTCCACAATTTTTCAATGTAATAAAGGGGGATATGTCGATAGTAGGTCCAAGACCACTTTTTGATGAAGATACCCAGTTATTTGATGAAAATTATATGAGAAGACTTAATGTAATGCCTGGTATAACTGGCCTACTTCAAATAAATGAGAGAAATACATCGGAGTTTGAGACGTGGTATAAATATGACATTGAGTATATAGAAAACTGGTCGCTTTTCTTAGATTTAAAAATTATAGCAAAAACACCATTGTCTTTGTTTAGCTCAAAAGTAAAAGGAATCTAAAAATTTGAAGTGGGTCGGGTGGGAATCGAACCCACGACCTTGAGCTTAAAAGGCTCCTGCTCTGCCGATTGAGCTACCGACCCTGATATTCTATATTAATTGCTTGAAATACTAATATAAATTATTCTTCTTCATTTAATAAAATTGCTTTAATCTTTTTTTTCGTATTATTTAAGATTTTTGATAACTCACTATTGTTCAATCCAGATTCTATGGATTCTAAATTAAACAATATAGTTTCGATTTCCTTTGAAATGTTTTCGAGACTTTGGTTTAATTGTTTTGAGAGTTGATTTTTGTCATCGTCCATAATTAAATATTAGCTTTTTCACTGAATTTTAAATCAGGATTTCTTGACATTCTTTGTTTTGCCCACCTAGCTGGAGGAATCAATCTAAAGAATGGTGGTAAAAATGGACGAGAATATTTTAAAAATAACAAATTAAAATTCAAAATTAAAGATTTAAATTTTGTTGTTTTGATATTATATATTTCTTTAAATTCTGGGGGCAAGGTATTGAATGCAGTAAAAGCGATGAATGGCCATATAGGTTTTATATGCTTAGGTACGGGTCCTCCTGATATTATATCTTGTACATCTTCTGCAACATCGGTTAGTTTTAGATAATTTTTTTGGTTACTTTTATTTATGACCCATTTTTTTAACTCATCATGAGTTTTAGGCATTATTTCAGTGTTGATTAAAACCATTTTTGCAGCTTGCATATTTTCTATGTGATATTGATTTTTCTCTTCTATTGATAGTTTTTTAACAGTCTTTTCATAAAAGTATATAGATGAAATTTGTAAACATGCATGAACCCAAAGAAGTTGTTCATGATCAAGTGCATCGTAAATACCCCCAGTAATTGAATCTTTGCCTTTAATAACCTCGTGCAGTTTGTTTATCCTCAATGCGCTTTGGTCTGCTTCTTCTTTATTACCAAAAGTGACTGAATTTTGTAAAGAAAGAGTCCTTATCAATCTTTTCCAAGGATCTCTTTGATAAAAAGATGTTTGACGTGCACCTGCAGCAATTAAAGGATGTGCGGCATGCATGAGTAAAGCTCTAGCTCCACCAAATAAAACAGTAATTTCCTGATTTACTCTCCACATCATAGAGTTAGGACCAAAATAGCCTGGATCAGCATTCATAAATAAAATATTATCAGTTATATCTTTAATAAGTAAACTAAGAACTTATATTTTCGACAATTAATGTAGATATTAATAATATAATTTGATTTAGAAATCAATTGTAATGGAAAATAATTTAGTCGAAATTGAAAGGGTCTGTGGTCTAAAACCACCAGACCAAGAATTTGTTGAGATAGCAAGCGATCCTAATTTTGTTTTTGTAAACGATCTAAATTTTTCAACGATCAGACTTTATGATATTGATGGAAATGTTATAAATGTAAATTCGTGGATTGAGTGTGCACACTATGTAAATGGAGGATGGAGTCAAAATAATTTTCAGACACCAGGGGATATTATTTTTCTTGCTACGACTATCGTATTAACTTTTGGTTATTTTATTTTAAGTAAATATAAAAATAGAATCTTTAAATGATTAAATCTAGAGTCATAATTCCTTTTTTTCTTTTATTACTTATAATTCTTCCATTTGGAATATTTGATAACAAAGATGAAATAAATGCTGTTGAACTAAGTGACTCAACTATTGGTTATTATCAATCAACTACATGTAAGATTTCTCTTTTAGAGTTTTACTCAGAAAATCTAGAATCGGACAAAAATTTTTATATAAATGAAAACAACTATGCTGATATAAACTGTTTTGGCAAAATTACTGGTGTTGATAAAGTTGATGATTCTTTTATGGTATCAGTTGGGACAAACACTTCTGGAAATTTCATTATTCAATCCCTTATTTGGCTATCGTTTTTTATGTTAATTCCAAGTGATAAAAAAATTTATAAATTCAGTTCTAAATTAATCATTTTTATTCCGTTAATATTTATTTTTCAATTTATTACAGAAAGTCGTTTTTATAATCGCACAAATTTTATTTATAATAATGAGCTTTCATTTACAAATTATTATTTAATTGGAAACCTTATTTTTTATACATTTATTGCTTTGGTAATAAAAGAGGGTGTTGAATCAAGATATAATAATTTAATTAACTTTGTCCCATTTATCTTCCTAATTTCTGGAACTTTTTCAGGAATGAATTTAAACATTTACTTAATTATTTTATGTTTCTTTGGTGTTCTAAATTTCAGTATCAATCAAAAAATAAAAATATTTGACTTACTTTACTTTATTTTATCAATTGGTTGGATTTTAAACCTAGACCAAAATGACTTTTTCTTTGATGGAGATAAACTTAGAGGCTTCACAAATAGTGAACTAACAAGACAGTCTCAGGTATTTTGGATCATTATTTTCTATCTATCATTGAAAGGGTTAATTTTTCTAATAAATTCATCAGTTCAATACTTTAACTTTGAACTCTTTATAAGAAATTCATTGATAGCTGGTAGTCTTGTTTGTTTTCTGGGAATTATAGGAGCAATATATCCCCTAGGAAATTTTCTAAATTTCTATATCTTTGGTCAAAATAAAAGAGGAATGAAAGAGTTTTCAAGCATAGCTGGAAATACGTGGAGAGGTTTTGCACCTAGTGCTGAATCAATCGGGGAATTTTATGGGTTTATTATTCTTTTAATATTTTTATATATTTACAAATATAGAAAAATACCAGTTAAAAATTTTATTTTTCTTTTAGTTCCCATCATTTATGGTCTATACAGAAGTAATAATTTTGCATCTATATCTTCTGTTCTATTAATAGTCTTTTTATCAATCCTTGTTCATAGTTATTTATTTGAAAAATACAAAAAAATTATAGTTATCGGCTTAATTTTATTTATTACTGCAGGATTTTATTACTTTACACAAATAAGAACTTATGAATATTTAAGTACCGAACTCGTATATGAAGCTACTTTACATCAAAACTTTTATCCAAGAAGCGAGGCTTATTCAAGCTACCTTCAGGTTGAGAAAAAAATGATAGAACGAGATCTCAATACTTTATTGATTGATGAAGAAAATAGAGAAAATGCATCCAGTACTTATAGATTCTTAGTTAATCTACTTACAGTAAACTTTAATATTCCTTTGGTTCCTAATATAGTGGCATTTATTTCAATGATTTCATTAATCATAAATCGTACCGAGATGTGGGGAATTTTTATTGCTAAATTTAATCCGTCATTTGTTGAAGTAATTATTGGTAGTGGTCCTCTTCAGCTAAACAAATATCTCTATAATCATAAAATAAGACTTGATGTTCCAAAAGAGAAACTTGAATCACTTTATCTACCTCACTCCTCATTACTAGATCTATATATTTATTTTGGTATGTTTACTTTTCTAATCGTAGGATATGGAATTTATTTAATTTTCAAAAATTTCAACCAAAAAAATATATTCGTGTTTTTATCGATCTTTTTGGTTTTAAATATCATAAAAAGTGACTCAATCTTGTATATACATTCTTCTGTCTTAGTTATTTTTACATTTTTAGGATTGGAAAAAATTAAAGATCCAGATGACATTGAATAAAAAAATAAAATACATAACGTACCAAAGCTTTCCTTCAAACAAAGCAAATACGCTTCAAACTTTCGACAATATTAAATATATGATTAAAAAGGGTTTTGATGTTGATTTAATTTTTCCTTTGAGAGAGATTAAAAGTTCAGATGATCTAAAGGTTTTAGCTAAATATTATGATTTCCCAAAAAATTTAAGTGTAAATGGACGAAAACACAAATATCCTTTTGGTAAATCCCTTTATTTTGAGAAAATATTGTACGTAATTAGTCACTTTCTTTGGGCACGAGAAGAATGCAGAAGATATTCATTTAAAAATGATGAAGAAACACTTTTCTTCACAAGGTCTGAATGGATTTTTTATAATTTATCTAAAAAAAATTTAAATGTAACGCTCGAGTGCCATCAACTATCCAAAATAAGAAAATTTAATATTAAAAGATCGATTAAATACAAAAATGCAAAAATTATATTCTTAAATGACCAACTCGCTGTTGATTCAAATATAGATAGTTTGAATAAAAAAAAGGTAGTTTCAGTTCAAAATGGCGTTGATCCTGATCTATTTTCAAAAGATATTGATAAAAATCCAGGACAGATAATTTTTGTTGGAAATCTAACAAGATTTAATCAAAATAGAAATTTAGAATTTATCATCGATTGCTTTAAAAATACTAATTTAAATAAAAAATATTTTTTGAAAATAATTGGAGGACCTAGTTCTGAGGTAAATAGATTAAAAGAATATGTAAAAGAGATTGGATTAGAAGGAAGAGTTTTTATTGAAGACAGAAAAGATAGAAAATTAGCAATATTAGAAATTCAAAAGTCTCAGTTGGGTCTATTAATAAACTCATCAAAAAATGAACATTCCGTAAGGTACACATCACCGTTAAAATATTTTGAGTACATTTATGGAGGATTAAAAGTATTGGCCGTAGATTTTGAATCTCATAGAAATTTACCATTCTCTGATAATATTGAATTTTTCGATGAGAATAACGAAGAATCATTTATTAAATCATTAAATTTACTAGAAAATAAATTAGAAGATGAGATAGATTTTTCCTCTATCTCACTAGAAAATAGAGTAAACAAAATATTAAATTTTGTATCAAATTAGTACGCCTGGAGGGACTCGAACCCCCAACCCTCTGATCCGAAGTCAGATGCTCTATCCAGTTAAGCTACAGGCGCTAAGAAAATATATTCTTTGCATATTTTTATTTCTATAATAGTTTCAACAATGAATAGTGTATTAATTCTAAAGACAGAAATTACCTCAACTAGTATTGAGTTTGTTTCAGAGTATTTAAAAAATGAGACATCAAAAACAGTAGCTATTTGTAATGCAAACACTCTTGTAAGATCTTATCAAAACTCTAAAATTCAAGAAAAAATAAACTCATTCGATATTAAGGCACCTGATGGGTTTCCAGTAGCAAAAGCATCTAAAGTTTTATATAAAAATAATCAGAAAAGAGTTGATGGTTACAAAGTTTTTCATGAAACAATAAAAAATGGTCTTGATTCAAATTTATCACATTATTTTTTTGGCAGCAATGAAAGGGTTGTAACTTTAATGATTAAAAAATTAAAAGAAGAATACCATGATATTAATATAGTTGGTTATAAATGCCCTCCCGTTAAAACTTATGAGGAACTTTGTCAAAAGGAATTTGTTGATGATATGATCCAACAAAATGCTGATATTATTTGGGTGTCTTTAGGTTTTCCCAAACAGGAAGAGTTTATTTACATGTTAAAAAGCAAATACAATATATATTCAAATATTGTTGGAATTGGAGCGGTTTTTGAGTGGGCTGCTGGTACAAAAATAAAAGCCCCTGAGTGGATCGCTAATATTGGTTTTGAATGGATATTTAGATTAATCCAAGAGCCAAAAAGATTGTTTAGGCGTTATTTTATCGATAATTTTTTATTTATAATTTACTTTGTAAAACAATATGTAAGTAAATAAATGAATCTTCTAACAAATTTAATAAGTAACTTAGAAAATGATTTAAGTAAAAGAAAAATATATGAACCTATTATTTTGCGATCTTCAAATGTAGCAAATTTTGATTTTCAAATAAATAATTTAGTTAAACTCGAAAAAAGCAATGAAGTTAAGGATATAAAAAAATCATTTACAAAAATACTAGATAACGATCCGTCAATAAAAAATTACGAATTTACCAAAAATTACTTTATAAACCTAGAAATCAATATTGAAATGTATCTAGATAATCATGAAAATTTAGAGGATAATATTAAATCTCTAGATCAAAAAAAAATAATTCTTGACTACGGAGGACCAAATATTGGTAAACCTCTTCATGTAGGACATTTAAGATCTTTAAATATTGGTAGAAGCCTTTATAACATAAATAAATTAGCTGGACATAAGGTCTTAAATGATATTCATTTAGGTGATTGGGGCATGCCAGTTGCTCAGATTATATGTTACATTAAAGAAAATCAACTTGATTTCGAGAGTATAACAATAGAAAATCTAGAAGAAATTTATCCTAAAGCATCAAAATTATACCAAGAAGATGATGATTTTAAATTAATGGCACAAAATATAAATAAAGAGCTAAATGAAAACAAAGATGAGCTAATAAATACTTGGAAAATTTTAAGAGAAATATCAGTGAAAGCAATAAAGGAAATTTTGGCGCAACTTAATCATAGTTTTGATTTATGGCAGGGAGAAAGTGACGTTAATAACTTAATTCCTAAAATGATTGATAACCTAAAAAAAGATAAAAAAATATCAATTGATAATGGTGCATATGTTTCTAATTTAGAAACTGAACCAAAAGTTCTCATAACAAAGTCAGATAGATCATATCTTTATTTAACAACCGATCTTGCAACAGTTTTAAATAGAAGAAAAGAGAATGAATTTGATAAAACACTATACATTGTTGATAAAAGACAAAAATTACATTTCGAACAACTTTTCGATTCAATAAAGTATTTTGGTTTTGGTCGAGAAGAATATACTCATGTTGAATTTGGGACCGTAAATGATCTGAATGGCAATCCATTTAAAACTAGAGATGGCCATACTAAAAAGTTGACAGACTTGTTTGAAGAAACCGTATCTAAATTAAAAACTATCAATAAAGATTTAGATATAGAAACAAATAAATTGCTGGCAAATACTGTTTTAACATTTAGCGATCTAATAACCAATAGAAAAACTGATTATAAATTTGATCTTGATAAGTTTACAAATATTAGTGGTAAAACCGGTATCTATGTTCAATATGCCTATGTCAGAGCTAGAAAACTTATTCAAGATTCAAATATAGATATAAGTAACACGGATTTAGTTTTTTCTGAATTAGATGAAACGGACAATAAATTGTTAAAAAGTTTTCTAAAATTTGAATATTATTTTAATCAAGCTTTAAATAACAACGAGCCCCACCATCTTGCAGACTACTTGTATGAGTTATCAAATCTTTTTAATTCGATGTATCAAAATGAGAGTATTTTAGAAAACAAAAATGAGACAAAAATGTTTAATAAGCTTAAGATCACACATTACTTTCAAGATTATTCAAAATTACTTATGGAATCATTAGGTATTCAACCCGTAGAAAAAATGTAGCTCTAAAGAAAAATCTGGGAAGATAATACCCAAGCAAAATAAATCAGACTGTATGAAAAATTGTCAGAAAAATCTATGGTCCGTTTTACATTGTGTTGTAAAAACAAAATTAGGGGAATTGCAATAAACCCAGAAAAAGAAACTGCTTTTCCGATGTCAATAATATCGCTAATTATTAGATTTGATGGATTTAATAAGAATTGAAAGAAAATTAATGTAAGAAGAGAAGTCAAAATAACAAAAACAATATTAATTATCAAATCTTTAAAAGTTAGGTTATAAATTTTAAATACATTTAAAAACTCTACAGGTACGAACAAAACGAATAAAGCTACGCAAAATAAAATTAAAAACCAGAATAAACCTTGAGCATTCCAAGTAATCACTGATTTACTTACTATACCAATTGATTCAAGTAGAAGATATGCAGAATAACCCAAAATTGTAGTTCCAATAGTAAATAAATATAAGCCAAAAATACTAAAGAAATATTTTTTTTGGAAATTTAAACTGCTTATTTCCTGATTTAAATTTTGATAATTCATACTGTCATATATTAATGATTTTTATATTAAAATTAACTATTAATATGGAATTAATTGATACTCCAAATCCAAATGCAAAAAAGATTGAAGCGGATATTCATGATGATGAAATGATGAAAAATCTTAATAGTATCGAAGGCGTGTCTTCAGTATTCTTTGGTCCTGGTTTTGTAACAATTACGAAATACGAGGATGTTGGTTGGGAACTAATAACTCAAGACATTATGAACATATTTGATAGACTGTAAACATGGAAACATTTAACGAAGACCCCAAACCAGGAAGACTAGTTTTGCCATTAGTGCTTATTGGTATGATTGCCACAACTTATACATTCATCAACAGAGTTGCATCAAATAACGATTTAGAAATTGAGCCTATAGTTGAAGAAGTTGTTGAGCAGACAGAGGAAGAATCTATTCCAGAGGATACTACAACAACAACCACAACGACTCTTCCTGATGAAGTAGTTACTTATTTAGAAGAAATATCCTCAGAAAAAATTCAATCTATAGACTTAGCAACTAAGGTTTTAGAAGCTAACGATAATTGGGACAATGAGTCAATTACATACCAAGAAGCAAAAGATGAATTTGCTGAATTCATTGAAGATGCTCAGCAATTTGTTGATACAGTAGCAGAACCTGGTCCTCCCTCAACTTTTGCTGGATTAGTAAAGAGTCATGAAGAGCTAAAATCTCTGGCTGAACTTATATATGCTGATACTCAAGAGCTTTTAGAGGGACTTACATCTTCAGATACAGGTGAGCAAAGAGCTGCTGCTCTTGAATCATTTAATAATAATATAAATGGATTTCAAGAAAAAATTGAAGAAATAGTTGCTATAAATACTTCAGGTTAAGCTGAAGCAGCTGAACAAACCGTATCGATCATTACTGTTGCAATAACGTATGGATCTGCATTAGCATTTGGTCTTCTGTCTTCTAAATAACCCTTTTTGTCAACTTCCACCTGCCATGGTATTCGGATAGATGCACCTCTATCACTGACACCGTAAGAAAAAGTGTCAAATCTTTGTGTTTCATGATCACCAGTTAGACGATCTTCTATTCCGGCACCATAGTTTTGCACATGAAATTCAGCATTTTTTCCTAGTGCTTCACAGCCAGCAACAATTGCATCATAACCACCATCTTCTCTCATTTGTTTAGTTGAAAAGTTAGTGTGCATTCCAGCTCCATTCCAATCCCCTTTTACAGGTTTTGGAGTGAGAGTTGCTGAAATGTTATAATCTTCAGCAATTCTATATAACAACCACCTTGCAATCCAAATTTGATCTCCTATATCTGGAGCTCCTACAGGTCCAATTTGAAACTCCCATTGTCCAGGCATAACTTCTGCATTTGTTCCAGAAATATTTAACCCAGCTTCCATACAAGCAGTTGCATGATCTTCTGAAATTGAACGACCATATACTTCATCTGCTCCTACGCCACAATAGTATCCACCTTGTGGTGCTGGATAGCCTGAAGGAGGAAATCCTAATGGTTGTCCATACTTCAGTGAATCGTATGATTGCTCATAAAATGTATACTCTTGTTCCAAACCAAACATTGGTTCAAACTCAGAAAAGTTTTCAGCAGAAGCAACACATGCTGCTCTTGTGTTTGAGGCATGTGGTGTCATGTCTACATTCAAAACTTCACACATAACTAGTATGTTATCTCCACCTCTTATAGGATCAGGGAACTGTGCTACAGGTTTTAATACACAATCCGATTGATCTCCTGTTGCTTGTTCAGTACTGGATCCATCAAATCCCCAAATTGGAGGTTCTGTCCCTTGGTCCATAATTTTGGTTTTACTTCTTAACTTTGCAGTTGGTGTTTTACCGTCTATCCATATATATTCAGCTTTAATTTTCATTGTTTTTAATACCTCTTTTAATATTCTCGTTAATAATGTAGTATTTATTTAAAATAT
>ENA-OSEY01002821-OSEY01002821.1-marine-metagenome-genome-assembly--contig:-NODE-2821-length-10946-cov-7.913055_pt1 | contig 10946 bp, 12 predicted proteins | sample MGYA00248465_ERZ534230 | MGnify/ENA primary metagenome ERZ534230 (study PRJEB26409, sample SAMN06344110) | marine metagenome | isolation source: Sea water from surface | place: Atlantic Ocean:Southern... | reverse complement strand
AGTCTCTCTATTTCAATAACCTGAGAGCTGTAACATCTACTATGATTAATGTTCAAAGCGTCAAGTAGTCCTATCTGTTTCCATCTCATTTTCTTGCGCGATTTAGCTGTCCCACCAACAAAAGAAAATAAATTAAGCGGTAAGAAATCGATGGATTCTTCAGTTTCTTTAAAGCCTTCGAAACATTGATCAAGATAATCAGCGGTAATAAGCTGCTTGATTTGCGTAGTGAAAATTTCATCCTTGTCATTTCTAATCTCGCTTCTTGTCAAAGGGATAAGCTGATTAGAGTATGCTTCAAGAACCTGCAAACCTTTTGAATAGTCACTAACCTCCGAAAAAAGATTTGTAATAAAACATCCAATAGCATTAATAAAGAAATCTTCTGACGTTCAAAATAGTATTAAAGTTGATTTTATATCGCAATCGTCCGGAGTTAATTTTGAGCTTAAGTCACCAAATATAACTTTTGATAACAATAAACAAATTACCTCAATATCCTCATCGGAAACAATTCTCGTACTTGAGGAATTAAATAATCAAATCAACAGGAGTTCGGTGATTTGGAGAAATATTTATGATTGTAATAGTTATCCTGTATATCAAAAAAAAGGTGTATTCTTAGGACCCTCTGATAAAAGAGTTGCATATATATCTGATACTGACTTTGATAGACGTAAGCTTATTTCTCTTGGATTTGAGTTTATTGATAAAAATCACAATTATATATATATCATAAGGTTATTTGGTGATTATATTATGAAACGAAAAGCTAAAATATTAAGAAAAACAAAAGAAACCAGTATTTCTGTCGCAGTAAATTTAGATGGTAAAGGAAAATATAAAATTAAAACTGGAATAGGTTTTTTAGATCATATGTTAGAGCAACTATCAAAACACTCTTTGATAGATCTAGAAGTTAAAGCAAAAGGCGATACTCATATTGATCTACATCACACTACAGAAGATACGGGTATAGCCATAGGAGAAGCTATCAAAAAAGCTGCTGGTAATCGAAAAGGAATTACAAGATATGCTTCAACAATGATACCAATGGATGAAACGTTAAGTCGTGTTTCCATTGATGTATCAAATAGACCTTACTTAATTTGGAAAGTAGACTTAGCTGTTGAGAAATTGGGTGAAATGGATACCGAGCTTTTTAAAGAATGGTTCCAAGCATTTTCTCAATCAGCAGGAGTTACTTTACATATTGAGAATATTTACGGTGATAATAGTCACCACAAAGTTGAGTCTTGTTACAAGGGATTAGCTAGATCACTTAAGGATGCTTTAGCAATAGACAAAAGAATTAAAAATTCTATACCTTCAACAAAAGGCTCTATTTAAATTTGATGAATGTCACAATTGTTGACTACCAATCGGGCAATATAAGCTCAGTCATTAACTCTTTTACAGAGGTCGCTAAAGGTAAAGTTAATCTAGAGGTAACTTCAGATATTAATAAAATTAATTCTTGTGACAAGATTGTTTTACCAGGGCAAGGATCCTTTAAAAGCTGCGTAGACTCTTTAAATAAAATTTCTGGATTAGTTGATACGCTAAAAGATTTTGTAATTACTAATAAGAAACCTCTATTAGGAATTTGTGTAGGCTTACAAATGTTCGCTGATGTGGGTTATGAAGAAGCAGAAACTAAAGGACTAGGTTGGATTCCTGGAAAAGTTTCTAGAATTGATAATCAAAAAGGAAAATTTAAACTTCCGCACATTGGTTGGAATGAAATTGAAATTCAAAAAGAAAGCAAAATATTTAAAGATATAAAAAATAAATCTCATATGTATTTCGTTCACAGCTATGAGTTTATTCCTAAAGATAAATCAGTCATTTCAGCAACAACTGATTATTCATCTAAAATTGTCTGTTCTATCGAGAAAGATAATTTATTTGGAACACAGTTTCACCCTGAGAAGAGTGATAAAATAGGATTAAAGATGATTGATAACTTTTTAAAATTATAATGAAAATATTTCCTGCAATAGATATAAAAGATAAGAAATGTGTAAGATTAATCAAAGGAGACTTTGATAAAAAAACTGAATATGAAATTTCACCTATTGATCAAGCAGGTAAATATAAAAATCATGGCTTCAAAAATTTGCACATTGTTGATTTGGATGGAGCATTAACTGGAAAGACGGTTAATTTAGATATTATTCAAGAAATAGTGAGTAAACACAATTTAAAGATTGAAATAGGTGGCGGTGTTAGATCTCTTGATAGTATTAAACAATATATCGATGCGGGTGTCGAAAAAGTTATTTTAGGTAGTGGTGCTATAAAAAATAAAGAATTTCTAAAAGAGTCTTGTGAAAAGTTTAAAGGCCAAATTGCTTTAGGATTGGACGCAAAAGATGGAAATCTTTCTGTATCAGGCTGGAAAGAAAATTTAAACGTTAAAACTCTAGATTTTCTAAAAGAAGTAAATAATTATGGTGTAAGCCGAGTAATTTATACAGATATTAATAGAGATGGAATGAAAACAAGTCCTAACCTAGAGGAGACTGTAAAAATTGCAGAGCTTTCTAATTGTCCTGTTGTGATTTCAGGAGGTGTTTCATCGATAAGTGATATTAAGAAAGCTAAAGATTTAAATAATAAAAAGATTGAAGGTATTATTGTTGGTAAAGCTATTTATGATGGTGACATTAAACTTGGTGAGTTAGCAAAGGAGATTGATGCTTAAAAATAGAATTATACCTTGTCTTGATGTGAAAAACGGAAGAGTTGTTAAAGGTATTAACTTTGTTGAACTAAAAGATGCTGGAGATCCAGTAGAACAAGCTAAGATTTATAGTGATGGCGGAGCTGACGAGATTTGCTTTTTAGATATTACCGCATCAAATGAAAATAGAGAAACAATTATTGATATTGTTAGAAAAACAGCCAAAGAATGCTTTGTTCCTTTAACTGTTGGAGGAGGTGTAAGAACTATTCAAAATATTACTGATTTATTATTAGCTGGTGCAGATAAAGTTTCTATTAATACAGCAGCAGTAAAAAATGTTGATTTTGTAAAAGAGGCTTCAAAAAAATTTGGATCTCAATGTATTGTTGTTGCCATCGATGCAAAAAAAGTTTCAGATAATAAATGGGAGGTATTTACACACGGTGGGAGAAACAAAACAGGTATTGATGTTGTAAAATTTGCAAAACAAATAGAGTCCCATGGAGCTGGAGAAATCTTATTAACATCAATGGATAAAGATGGAACTAAATCTGGCTATGACATAGATTTGTTAAAAGAAATTACAAACAGCACAAATATTCCTGTAATAGCTTCTGGTGGAGTTGGAACTCTAGATCACTTGCATGATGGTATTGTTAAAGGTGGTGCAAGTGCAGTTTTAGCGGCCTCTATTTTTCACTATGGTGAATACAAAATTAAAGATGCTAAAGAATATTTGAATTCTAAAAATGTATCTGTAAGGTTATAAGATGTTTGAAAACTTAGAAGAATTAATCAAAACTATTAGAGAAAGAAAAATTTCTTCTCCTGATAAATCTTATACAAACAAACTTTTGAATGATAAAAACTTAAGTGTTTCAAAGGTAAAAGAGGAAATAGGTGAATTAATAGAATCTGTGGAAAAAAATTCAAATAAGATACACGAAGCTGCTGATGTGGTTTATCATTTGATGGTTTACTTAGAGGCTAACAACATAAAAATTGAAGATGTGATGAGCGAACTTAAGAAAAGACAGAAATGAGTTACGACAAAAATAATATATTTGCTAAAATTCTAAGGGGAGAAATTCCGTGTAAAAAAGTTTATGAAAATGATCATGTTTTAGCTTTTCATGATATTAATCCTCAAAAGAAAGTTCATGTTTTAGTTATTCCTAAAGGTGAATACGTAGATCTTAATGATTTCAACAACAAAGCTTCAGATAAAGAGATTGTAGAGTTAAATAAAGCCGTGACACATGTTGCAAATTTAGTGGGTGCAAAAGATAAAGGTTACCGGGCTTTAACTAATATCGGCAGCGATGGTGGGCAGGAAGTTCCTCACTTACATTTTCATATATTTGCAGGCGAAAAGATTGGAAAAATGGTCAGCTGATGGTTTCAAGAGTAAAAAGATATTTCTTAGAAATAAAAGATTTTTCAAAAACTGTTGATTTGAATCTTCCAGAAAACTTTCAAATTATTTTGGATGATAAAGATAATTTCCACTTAAACAGATTTTTCTATAAACAAATAGGCGTAGATCACTATTGGAGAGACAGATTACTTTGGTCTGATAGTGAGTGGGTAAAGTATGTTACGAATAAAAATTTAGAAACGCATGTTCTTAAAAAAGGTGAAGATTTAGTAGGATATTACGAACAAGAATATCATCCTGGATCAAATGAAGTAGAGCTTATCAATCTAGGAGTGCTAAAAGAATTTAGAGGTTTGAAGCTTGGCTCAACACTTGTAAATCATGCTATTGCAAGTGCATCAAGAAAAAATCCTGAAAGAATGTGGGTTCATACTTGTAGTTTAGACCACAAACACGCATTACAAAATTATAAATCCAAAGGCTTTGAAATTTTCAAAGAAGAAGAAATTGATTTTGTAGCTTAGTTTATTTCAGGTACTTTAAAGGTACCTTTTTTAAAAACGTCATTTTTAGCAACAATCTTTAAGGAGAAATTTATATTATTGTTGTATTGATCTTTAATCTCCCACCCTTTCAAATCTAGATTTTTTTTGTCAAAAAAAATTGTAATTTCGTTATCAACAAAATAAACAAGCTTAATTATTTGATCAGTTAACTCTAATTCCCCTGATTGCACTATTTCTAAAAGTTTATCCTTATATAAAATATTTAGGAATGGAGATTTTGAAATAGGATAATGGTAAGTTTTATTATACCTTTTCTGAGTTATTGCTAACCTCTTATTATTAATAACCAGTTCTTTTTTCTTATCATCAAAGTAATTGCATTTTAATTTTCCAGGAAATTCTAAAAGACAACTACCTTTTTCTGTTTTTTCATTAATTAATTGATCAAATGTAAATTCTAAAGAATTTAAACTATTTAATTGAGCAATTATTTGATCTTTTTCATTAGCTAATAAACTCGTTGTTATTAATAGAAAAAACGAGATTAAAAATTTTTTTTTAAAGAACTTCACGTTTACCAACATGATTTGCCTTACTAACAATACCCTTTTCTTCCATCATATCAATAATTCTAGCAGCTCTATTGTATCCTATCTGTAATTTTCTTTGTAAAAAGCTTGTAGAAGCTTTACCTTCAGTTTTAATAATTTCTACAGCCTGATTAAATAATTCATCTTCATCTCCCTCACTTCCAGGAGTTAATGAGCTTTCAGTTGTTTCTTGGGAAGTAATCTCTTCCATATAATCTGGTTCACCTTGAGCTCTTAATGAATTAGTAATTTTCTCTATTTCCTGCTCAGAAACATATGGGCCATGAATTCTAACTATTCTATTTGCAGACGACATAAATAACATATCTCCTTTACCAAGCAATTGCTCGGCACCCTGCTCTCCTAAAATAGTTCTACTATCAATTTTGGAACTTACTTGAAAAGATATTCTTGTTGGGAAATTCGCTTTTATCGTACCTGTTATCACATCAACACTTGGTCTTTGCGTTGCCATAATAATATGAATTCCTGCGGCTCTAGCCATTTGGGATAATTTTTGAATATAGTTTTCAATTTCTTTTCCAGCTACGAGCATTAAGTCTGACATCTCATCAACTACTACGACGATGTAAGGCATTTTCAGTTTGTGCTTAGCATTATAGCCATCTATATTTCTAACACCTACTTTGCTCATTAATTTATATCTGCTATTCATCTCTTTAACTGTCCAGGATAAAGCTGAGGTAGCTTTTTTTGCATCAGTTATGACTGGAGTTAATAAATGGGGTATTCCTTCATAAGTAGAAAGCTCTAACATTTTTGGATCGATCAAAATAAATTTGCAAAGATCAGGACTCAACTTGTAAAGGAGTGATACAATAATTGTGTTAATACAAACTGATTTTCCAGAACCAGTTGTACCCGCTATTAATAGATGAGGCATTGATGTCAAATCACCAACTAGAGGCATTCCGGAAATACTTTTCCCTAAAGCTATTGGAAGTCTCACTTCTTTTTTTTGAAACTTATCGTAAGAAATTATTTCTCTTAATGATACACTTTCTCTTTCTTCGTTAGGAATTTCAATTCCAACAGTGTTCTTGCCTGGAATGACTGAAACCCTTGTTGATGTTGAGCTTGTATTTCTTGCTAAATCTTCGGATAAATTGATTATTTTAGATACTTTCACCCCAGGAGCTGGCTCAAACTCATACAGACTTACGACCGGACCATTATTAATTGCTTTAATTTTCCCGTCTATACCAAAGTCTAACAATATTTTCTCCATAAAGTCTGAGTCAGGACGATTTTTATTTCCATCAGAACTAAGTTTAGTTAAATTTTTTTCTAAATAATTTATATCTGGCAGTCTATATTTACTTTTTGAAACAATTTTATCTTTTTGAGAGTTAGCATCTGTATCGAAAGAAAATGATTGTTGTGGTTTTTCCAAAGTTTGAGGTTGATCTTCAATATTGATTTTACTGAAGTCTGGTTCAACATTTTCAACTTCTTTTCTTTTAAATAACGAAATTATTAACAAGAATATTTTCTTATAACTAATATCAGCAGAAAAAGAAAAAAAAATTATAGTTAACAAAAATAATGTATAAATCGAGTAAGTGTTGTCAATCCAAGGTGCCCAAGCATTAATAAAGTTATAAGTTATTTTTCCTACAAAACCAGAATTACCATTATCAATGAGCCAAAATGAATTGTCATATGTTAAATAAATGAAAACTGTGCCTACCGTTAAGTATGCAACAACCAAAAATAACTTTAAAATTATTCTTTTTAACTCTTTATTTATTATTAAATCTAAACCCCAAAATAAAAAATTAAGTGATAATAAAAAGGAGGCTAAACCAAAACTTTGTAATAAAAAATCTGCAATGCTACTACCATAAATCCCAAAAAAATTCTGAATTTCAAAATTCCTATCTCCATAGATAAAAGAGGGATCTTCTGGAGAATAAGTTGTAAATGCTATTGCTAGTGCGACACTTGATAAAACTAGGATCAAACCTAGAAATTCAAAGGTTCGTTTTTTTAAAAAATTTGTTAAACTATCTAAAAAATTTGTATTCATTACGAATCGTTTTAAGTACTTTTACCATTTTTATTAAAGTGTTAAAAATTTTTATATGAATAAACAGAGAATATGCATTGTTGGAGATGGTCTTGCTGGCTTAATGACCGCGGTAGTTTTAGGTCGAATCCCAGAAGTAGATATAAATTTAATAGCTAAAAAAGAGAAAAAAAACTTAGATAAAAGAACAACTGCTATCTCACATACAAATTTTAAATTTATTCAAGAAAATATTGTTAGGTTAGATAATAATTTGTTCTGGCCTTCGAAAAATATAGAGCTTTTTTATGAAACTTCAAAAGAGAAAATAAATTTTTTAAATCTAAATGAGGCTCATTCTAATTTAATGTACGTTTTTGAAAATGATAAGATTAAAAATATTTTATTAAAAGAAATAAGCAAAAATAAAATCGAAATAATAAGGAAAGACATTAAAAGTTTAAAAGATCTAAAAAATTATGATTTAGTTATTCTTTGTTTGGGCACAAAATCAAATATTTATGAAAACATAACAAAATTAAAACCTATCAAAAAAGATTATAAAGAAATTGCAGTCACAGGATATGTTAAACATGATTTCAAAAGTCTAAATACAAGTCAGTTCTTTTTGAAAGAAGGGCCATTGGCTATTCTTCCTTTTTCAAAAAATTACTTTTCTATTGTCTGGAGTCTTAATAAAAAATTTTATGAGAACAATTCAAAAAAGATTAAAGAACTTGTGGAGCATAAATTACTAGAAATCTTAAAAACCAAAAAAAGTATTACTGTAAGTAATATTCAGTCTTATCCTATATCACTTAATTTAAAGAGACAGTATTATCAAAAAAATATTTTAATTCTTGGCGAGGGACTTCACTCAATACATCCTGTAGCTGGACAAGGGTTTAATTTAGTTCTCAGAGATATAAAAAAATTGAAAGAAGTTATTAAATATTATGCTGGATTAGGTATTTCTATTAAAAATAGTTATGCTTTAAGTGATTTTTATAATAGTCGAAAACCAGAGAACACTATTATGGGATTGGGGGTTGATATTACTCATAACTTTTTTAAAGAAAATAAGTTTTTAGATCCAATAAAAAAAACGATATTAAAACAAGTATCTAAATCTAAATTTCTAAAAAGTTTTAGTAAAAGAATTTCTGACAAAGGACTTTATTAATTTATTGATAACAAATAATAACCCCAACATAAAAATGTTTCATCATCATGGGCATCAAATTTTTTAGAGACATTTTGAAATTTCTCTGCAGAGTTGCCTTTATGTTCAATTTTAATCTCATAGTTAAAATCATTAAATAATTTTCTATAATCTTGATGTCTAAGTCTATTTTGGTACAGATAAGAATTATTATATTTTACCCAGTCACTCTCATCAAATTTCAAAAAATTAAGTGAATTTATATTTTTGTCAGTATGAGAATAATGGTCACTATAATCAATTATAGAAGAAATTAATCCGCCTTCTTTTAGAATTTTTTTTACATCTAGTAAGAAATTATTTAAATCTTGTAATGAAAAATGTTCAAGAGTAGTTGTTGATACGCATATATCAAATTTTTTTTCTGATAAGTCTGATAATTTATGAGGAGCTAAATATTGTATATTATACTTATTTAAAATCTCCTCTTGATTAGTGACTTTACCTTTGAATTTTAAGTTAAGTAAATTCGAAATTATAAGACTTGCATCATTAAAAAGATTGAAATCAATCATTTTATTAATGTCAATTACTGTTTGTTTAAGTTGATTATTAAAGATGTACGAAAAATAAATATTCTGTTCTAAAGATTTCCCAGCACCAATTTCTAGCAAGCTAATACAATTATTTTTTCTTATCGAAGATTCATGCCTTTCCCAATGTGGATCTATTTTTTGGATATTAATTTTCGATCTACGAGTAATATATTTTTGTATAAAATATAAAGATTTTGTAAGCCTTAGAGATTGAAAAACTTTATATAGAAAAGCTTTTAATTTCCAGTTAATTTGAAACATAAATTAATTATAGACTTTTATAGATGAATATATATGCATTATCAACGGGACGTGGCCCATCAGGAATAGCGATAATCAGAATATCAGGAAAAGATGTGCTGAAAATTTGCAAAAATATTACAAAACTAAAAAAAATAAAATCTAATGAGGTAAACTTTTGTAAATTTTTTGATCCTAACAATGGTGAAATTATAGATCCAGAAGCTTTATTATTATGGTTTCCTGGTCCTGATAGTTACACAGGTGAAGATATTGCAGAATTACAAATTCACGGTAGTAATGCAATTATAAATGGTCTTTTAAAAGTTTTGTCTGAGCAAGAAAACTGTAGATTAGCTGAACCTGGTGAGTTCACTAAAATAGCGTTTCAAAATAATAAAATTGATTTGCTAAAAGCAGAAAGTATAGGTGATCTTATCCACTCTGAGACAGAACTACAAAGACAACAGGCAGTTAAATTAGTTCAGGGTAATGCATCAAATTATTATAACGATTTGAGAGAAAAAATAATAAAATCACTTGCTTTTATAGAAGCTAAAATTGATTTTGCAGAAGAAGATCTTCCAGAAAAAGTATTAAAAGACGCCCACAGATCAATTAAAGAAATTCATACAGAAATTACAAAAATTATTGAAGATAACAAAGTCGGAGAGAAAATTAGAGACGGTTTCAGAGTTTCAATTACAGGAGAAGTTAATGCGGGGAAATCATCATTATTAAATTTACTTTCAAAAAGAGAAGTAGCTATTGTTTCAGATGAAGCTGGAACAACAAGAGATGTTATAGAAACTTATCTAAATTTAGATGGTTACCCTGTAATTCTGGCTGATACTGCTGGAATAAGAGAAGCTAAAAATGAAGTTGAAAAAAAAGGTATTTCTTTAGCTTTAGGCAGATCAAAAGAAGCAGATTTAAATATTGTAGTAATAGATAATTCATCTAAAAAAATTAACAATGAAATACAAAATATGATTAATAAAAATACTATAATTCTTTTGAATAAATCAGATGTTTCAGATAAGCAAAATCATCAATTCGATGTTGATACTGTTTTAGCTTCAGTAAAAAGTAATAAAAATATAGATAAACTAATTAATTTGGTTAAAGCTAAGTTAAGCAAAAAATTCACATCAAATAATAGTGCTCTAATTACACGAGAAAGACATAGAGTTAAACTAAATGACTGTTTAAAAGAAATTGACAAGTTTCTTAAAAAGGATAAAACCAAAGATCTCGAATTAGCTGCTGAAGACCTTAGAATGGCTACACGGCATCTTGGTAACATTGTCGGCAAAGTAGATGTGGAAGAAATACTTGGATCTATTTTTAAAGACTTTTGTATTGGTAAATAAAATACTACTTGTATTCTTAATTTAGACGTTTACATTCTCATCATGAAAAAACAAAGCTTTGATGTAGTAGTAATAGGCGGTGGACACGCTGGATGTGAGGCAGCAGCAGCTTCCGCTAGAATGGGCGTAAATACTGCTCTTTTTACTCATAAAATCGAGACTATTGGTGAAATGTCATGTAATCCCGCTATTGGAGGACTTGGAAAAGGGCATCTTGTTAGAGAAATTGATGCCTTAGATGGCGTGATGGGTGTAGTAGCTGATAAATCAGGTATTCAATTTAGATTATTAAATAGAAGTCGTGGTCCAGCAGTGCAAGGACCAAGGACTCAATCAGACAGAGCTCTTTACAAAGAGCATATGCAAAAGATTTTATTAAATTA
>ENA-OSEY01002818-OSEY01002818.1-marine-metagenome-genome-assembly--contig:-NODE-2818-length-10952-cov-9.007632_pt1 | contig 10952 bp, 10 predicted proteins | sample MGYA00248465_ERZ534230 | MGnify/ENA primary metagenome ERZ534230 (study PRJEB26409, sample SAMN06344110) | marine metagenome | isolation source: Sea water from surface | place: Atlantic Ocean:Southern... | reverse complement strand
CAAAACTATCAAATGTAATGTTATATTGTTCGAATTTAGAAATGTCATACCAAATTAATGAATTTGGGAATAACCTTGTCCACCCACCGTAAATACTATTTTCATTAGAAACAACCGAGATAAGGTGATTTGGATATAGATTGAAAATTGAATTGTTATCTACAATTAAATCATCAAGACTATATATCAACTTTCGTTCAGCAAGATTGACTACTCCTTGAGGGTTTGGAATTATAGCAATCGAACTTGAGCTATTTGGGTTATCTATAATAAAAGTCTCAGCATCAGAAACTGATTCATATTTAATTTTTATTCCAAGTTCATCTGCAATAATATTCAGTTCTTCAATAAAATATTCTTGCTCATGAAACTCAGGTCCAATAATGACAACTTCTGGTGGGTCAAATGCAAGAAATGAAAATGTAATAATAATTAAAACAGTTAAAGAAAAAAATAATATTTTTTTATTCAAGGTTTAATCCCATAATAAAGCTGCACCTCTTACACCGCTTGAAGAACCGTGTTTAGATTTTAAAATCGGAGTATTAAAAAAATTAGAGGCAATATATGGAATAATTCTCTTTGGTACTTCTTCATACAGCTCTTCAATATCTGACATCCCTCCGCCACAAACTATTACATCAGGATCTAAGAGATTAACTACAGAGCTAAATGCACGTGCTGTACGTTCAAAATATTTATCCATGACTTGTTCTGAGTTTTTATCCCCTTCTCTAAAATTATCAACTATCTCTCTTGAAGGTTTTTTTTCATTAGTAACAAACGAATAATAATTTTCTAAACCTGGACCAGATAGAAAAACCTCAATTGCTCCTATTCTCCCACAATGTCTCTGGACTGACTTTTCATAATCGTCCATTGGTCCTGGGATAGGATTTTGACCCCATTCTCCAGTTAATTTATTTGGACCTACAACAAGTTGTTTTCTGAAAGTATAACCCGCACCTACTCCAGTACCCATAATTACTGCAAATACAGAATCATAATTTTGTCCAGCGCCATCTATTGATTCAGATACTGCAAGGCAATCTGCATCGTTTGCAATTCTTACTTCAAATCCAAGCTTGCTTTCTAAATCTTTCTTAACATCTTGCCCTTCTAAAGCTTCAGTATTTGAAACTTGAACTAAACCTGTTTTAGGATGTAGCGATCCAGGCATTCCAATTCCTACAGTGAATTCTGTAAAATCTGAAGAGATATCAGTAATTAATTTAAATACTGTATTGATTATTTCAACATAATTTTCTTTGGGTGCATCAACGCGTTTTCTTAAAAGTTCTTTTCCTGTTGATGGATCAAGCACAATGGCTTCAATCTTTGTACCTCCCCAATCTATTCCAACTTTCATGTCAATTACTCAATTCGAAATTTATACTATATTTCTCTATATTACTAGTGCCTACTACTTCTATTTGGTTTAATTTGTTTTGCTTCCAAATATATGGCGCATCAGGATACTCTCCTGCGTAGTCAGTTGCAACCCCTACTAAATAAATATCTCCATCAATTGTTTGAATGTCTAAAAAACGTAAATAATAAAAATAACTATCGCATCTATCATCCTCACTTAGATTTATTTCTCCAATAATTGTCTTTTTGAAATTGTTTTTCTTTTCTAGTTCCAAAGAAAACTCACCTGGTCCAAATTTCTCCCAACTTGGGCCAATACAAACTCCGGTAAAATCACCTTCATAATCTTCCCTAAATTTCATATCAAATACTAAGTTGTAACTTTCAATATTTGTATCTGAAACTGGAAAAGATTGAACAGTAACTTTTACTTTATCTTTCGATAGGTATTCAATATTAATTGAAAGTTGAGATTCAATAATGTTGTTATCATCAGAGTCAATTGTGTATGAATAAGTAGTTAGGTTAGAACAAAAAATTAATAATGAAAATATTAGTAATTTACCGGGCTTCAACCCTTTACGGCTCCGCCGATTAATCCTCTAATGAAAAATCTTTGCAAACTGAAGAATACTGTTAAAGGAACAATCATAGATATGATTGCCCCTGAGGTTCTAAGATGCCATGCTTCACCGTAAGCACCTACAGCAAGCTGTGAAACGTGGGATGTTACAACTAAATTTTCAGGTTTATAAACACCTAGAAATACATTGGCTACAAGAAAATCATTATAAACCCATAAAAACTGAAATGTTGCAAAAGCTGCAATACCAGCGACTGAAAGAGGCAGAACTAGTTTGAAAAATGTTGTCATATTGCTGGCACCATCAATCTTGGCAGATTCAATTACACTTCTTGGTAAACTCATCATAAAGTCTCTAAGTAAAAAAGTTGCTAATGGCAAGCCAAAACCTGAATGAGCAAACCACGTTGCCACAAATGTTCCGTTAATGTCTAATGCAGGAATTATTGGAAGACCAAACACTTCTACACCACTCTTGAATAGTTGAACTAGTGGAATCAAAGACATTTGCAAAGGAATAATCATCGATGCGACAACTAAAAGAAACAATGGTTCTTTGCCTCTGAACTCCATAAAAGCAAACGCATATGCAGCAAACGCAGCAATGGTGATTGGAATGATTGTAGATGGAATCGTTACAGCAAATGAGTTATAAAATGACCTATCTAGATTATCAGCAAAGAAAATCTCAGAGTAATTTGCTAATGTCAACTCAGTCCATAATTTACCTGTATAAATAGCATCCCACCATGATTCTCTTTTAATTGCCTCACCAGGCCTGAAAGAACTTAATACAAATCCAAATACTGGAAATATCCAAGTAAAAGCAATCGTTATTAGAATTATTTTTGTAACAGGTTTGTCATACCACTTTTGAGTATTTCTGTTCATGATTGTGTATTTTCTCTTTCTCTAATAGCTGTACCAACGATAATTGGTAGAACACAAACAAAGATTAAAACCGCAACTGTAGCTGATCTACCAAAATTTCTATACTTTGAAAATTCATCTAACATTTTTACAGCAAGTAAGTTTGTTTCCAGGTCTCCTCTGGTTGATACATAAATAATATCGAAAGCTTTCAGGACTGTAACAACCATGTATGTTCCAACAACGATAATTGTACTTTTAATATACGGAATCACTATTGACCTGAATACTCTCAGCTCTGATGCACCATCTATTTGTCCTGCTTCCATAATTTCTGCTGGTATTGCTTTAATTCCTGCTGAAAATACAACTGCTGCAAATCCTGTGAACATCCAGATCATAATGACCATTAGCAACATTGTATTTATTGGAAGATTTACCAAAATGCTACTTATAAAACCATCTGGATTTAAGTTTTGGGCAAATGGTAAGTTTGTCATGTCTCTTTGTTGGAGCCATCCAATGGGTTTCAAGCAATTAGGATTATCAAAACCATTGAATACGCCATCAATAATTCTGTTATTCATGCACTGAGTACCAAGACGGTCTACAGATACTCTTATTCCATTTATTATTCCAATTTGAGTTAATGGAGGTGGTCTATATTCGTAAATAAATTTAAATATTGCACTAGCTCCAACAGCAGATATAGCCATTGGCATAAAAACAATTGACTTAAAGAATGCTTCACCTTTATTTAGCCTGTCAGATAACCAACCCACGACTAACCCAATTAACAAAACAAAGAAAACAACAAAAATTAACCAAATTATTTGATTTCTAATGGTTACCAGCATTTCTGGATCAGAAAACGCCCATCTATAATTTTCAAAACCAACAAAATCATTACTATATCTGTCTTTAAAGCTAATATAAAAAGTTCTAATTGCCGGATAAAAAAGAAACAAAGCAATCATAAATAACGAAGGACCAGCAAACATTCTTGCTTCTAATGATTCTCTATTCTCTTTAGGTGATAATTTTATTATCTTATCCATACCTAAAAATAATAAAAACACAAAAGTAGAACCAATAATGAGAGCAAAAACAACTAATAAATTTCTAGAAATAATTTCGGTTAGTTCTCTGAATAGAATTGCTTGAAACAAAAACCAAATTAATGGAAAAAATCCTAATGCAAGCATTGAAATGCCAATCGATTTTAATTTTTCTTGTTGTGTTTGTTGCTTCATTCCAATTGTTTTATTTTAGCTTATAAAAGATAGCCACCCAAATAGGGTGGCTATCAATTTACTTAAAAAAGCCCTGGTTTATGGCCAAGATTTTTCGACAGTGTCTAATGCAGTGTCAATATATCCTGGACCTTCAACTGCTAAGTTCATCATTTCTTTCCAGAATGAACCAGCACCAACCTCTGGTGGCATTAAGTCAGACGCATCAAATCTGAATGAGTTTGCACTTAATGCTGCAGCGATTGTATCTCCAAGAATTTTGTTGATTGGAGCTGCATACAATGAAGTATCAAAACCAGTATGTGCACTTAATCTTGCATTGTCTGGTCTAGGAGCTACATTGTTGTAGAATTCTGCACTTAACATAAACTCTGCAACAGCTTTTGTTGCATCTCTATCATTAAATGCACCCCACATATCACCACCACCTAAAGCAGCAGCTGGTAATGATGGGTCAATTGAAGGGAATGGGAATACAGTTGTAATTGTACCCGCACCTTCTTTTTCACCTTCTGGCCAGAATCCTGTAATGAAGGATGCTTGCCTATGCATGAAACAACCTGGGTTGCCATTTGCATCTTTTGAGAACATAGGATCTTGCGCGTTACCGAAGTAAGTTGAGACGATAGCATCTGTACCACCTACAACATAACCTTCTGTATGCATGATTGTGCTCAAAAGGGTTGCAGCGTTTTTAACAATTGGATCATTGAAAGGCATTTCATGACTTACCCACTTATCGTAGGACTCAACACCGTCTCCGGTTCTTAGCATGATGTCTTCCATCCAGTCAGTTGCTAACCAACCTGATGCACCGTTTGAGTACATACCGAAACAGAATGGATTCATTCCGTCAGCAACAATTTGATCTGCAAGTGCAATCATCTCGTCCCAAGTAGTTGGAACTGTATATCCTCTTGCTTCGAATTCTGCTGGTTGGTACCAAACAATACTCTTAAGGTTAGCTGCATTAGCTCCACCATAGATAACACCATCAACAGTTCCTAATCCTACAAGGTAGGATGAGAAGTTGTTTTGATACTCATCAAGATCAATATCTAGATCTGCGAGTGGGGTTAGGTATCCTCTATTAGCGGCATCGACAACAGCACCTGGCTGTGGCCATAATGCGAAGTCAGGTGTATCACCAGACTCCATTTGAATTTGAATTTCTTGCTCAAAGTTGTCAGAACCTTGATAGGAAACAATTATTCCTGTTTCCTCCATGAATGGTTCGAACGCAGCTCTAAATCCGTCTTGATCTGAACCGATCAAAGCACCTGTGATTGTGACTTCTTCGCCTTCAAGGCTTCCGCCACCACAAGCTCCAAGAATTAGAGTTAAGAGTAAGAAACTAACCAATAATGGTTTCTTCATTTTTCCCCTTTGTGTATACGTACGTATGCTAAAAATAAGGAATTTTTAGCTTTTTCCATTTTATTTATATTTTTTAAAAATTACACATGAAAATAAAAAAAATTAGTTTGGGTTGAATATTTTCTAGTTAATTATGTGCCCGGGGGGGGACTCGAACCCCCACATCCTTTCGAATAACGGATTTTAAGTCCGTCGCGTCTACCAATTCCGCCACCCGGGCTAATATCTAATCTAGTATTTTTTGAGTATTAGACCCTCTAAAATATCGTTTTTTGAAATTATAATTGGAGAATTGCTGTAATGGCTGAGAATTATTTCTAATAAAAATATACCAGATGTAATAGTTGAGGCTCTTTTAGGATCAATTCCTCTAAATTTTGTGATAATTTCTGCTTCACTCATTTTTAATATTCTTTTATTTATTTCTTGAACATTATCAATATCAATTTTAATTTCATGAAGCTCTTCTTCATTAAAATTTTTTTGATCTAAAAATATTGATGCTAAAGAAAGTGCTGTACCTGATACCCCAATCACATTTTTTTTATCTTTTATATCTAGATAAGATAGTTCCGTTTCAATTTTTAGTTTTGCTTCATCAATTAATTCTTGACTAATAGGAAGATTTGAAAAGTATTTTTCAGATAATGTTACTACACCTAAATTAAGCGACTTCGATATAATTTTATTCTCAAACTCATAAATAAATTCAGTGCTTCTTCCGCCAATATCAAGAATCAAAAAATTTTCAGTATTTTGCATAAAATGCAGTACTCCAACGCTTGTTGTAATTCCCTCCTCATGACCAGATAAAACTTCAACTTCAAAGTTATATTTTTTTCTAATATTTTCAATTATTTCAGCAGAATTGTTTGCATCTCTTAATGCTGCTGTACCAATAACAAAAACGTCTTCAACATCGTTTGCAATCAACAATTTTTTAAAATCCCTTAAAGTGGAATTTACTCTTTTAAAAGCCTCAGTTGAGATTACTCCTGTCTGCTCTATGTTTGCAGACATTTTTGTTACAACATGCTTTCGAATCAAAACATTAAACCCCTGGCCATCAACCTCTGCGATTAAAAGTCTTGTAGAGTTTGAACCAAGATCAATCGAAGCAAGCTTTACCATTCAACTTTCCATTCGGGGTTTATTTGAAAATTATTTTCGACAATGCAAGGTTTTTCGCAATTAAATGATCCTATTGATTCTATTACAATTTTCCCAATAGGATTTTTTCCTGTTGAGATTTCATCTGCTGTATGAGAATGTAAGCACTTGATTGACTCTGTAGCTCCGCCGACACCGCCTGTTGGTAAATGTTCATTTGATAGATCATGAGAGTTCTCTCTTTCTTGCTGATAGCTAATCTGGCGTTTACTCCATTCAGCTTTAAGGTTTGTATTATTTAAAATTTCATTATCTAATTCAGCTATTAAACCTTGTGATTCTAATGAACCTATTTTTTTGTTATACATTGGACAAGTTAACCAGTAAGTAGTTGGAAAAGGCGTACCATCATCTAAGTTGGGAGGGACTTTAATTGCTGCTGGCAAATTTAAATGACATCTTGATGAAACAGTAACATTACTTCTTAAGCTTCTATCAATTTGGGCTTCGACAATCTTTTTGTCTTTATCCACCTTCTTGACCAACTATAAATTCAACAACATATTCAAAAACAGATTTAGATCTATCACTGTTCATTACTTCTTCTATTGGAGTGACCGGTTCCGGAATATCGTAAACATAAAGAACCTCTCCCTCTTTACCGTATCCTCTCTCTCTTAAAACAAGTTCTAGCTTTTCTGGATCATCTAAATCTGAGATTTGTCTATTCCATTCATCAATTTGATTTTCAATAACTTGCTTTTCTAATTTACCGTTTTCTATTGACTTTTCTAAATCTATATATGAGTTGTAGGTTGTTTGAACATTATCGAAAAAAAAGATTAAAAAAGAGACGACAAAAGCTATGACTAAAACACGTGTAAGTACGTTATTCCCTGTTCTTTTTAAAGTTCCCATTTTTTATTATTAAAATTCTCAAATCCAACTTGTTCTGCGATTCTTAAAAGTTCATTGTATTTTGCAGTTCTCTCTCCTCTTGCAGGTGCACCCGTTTTGATTTGCCCACTTGAGGTTCCAACTACTAAGTGACTAATAAAAGAATCCTCCGTTTCTCCAGATCGGTGGGATACCATGCTTGTATAATTGTTCTTATTTGCAAGTTTCATAGTTTTAATAGTCTCTGTAACACTCCCAACTTGATTAACCTTTATCAAGATTGAATTTGCACATTTGTCATTAATTCCTTTTTGTAAAATTTTCTCTTGGGTGACAAAAAGATCGTCGCCAACTAGTTGTACGTTTTCACCAATTTTTGATGTCAGATACTTCCAACCTTCCCAGTCGTCTTCAGCTAAACCATCTTCTATAGATACAATCGGATACAAATTAGACAATTCAATTAAATAATCTGACATTTCAGTATTTGATAGAGCATTTCCTTCAATAAGGTAGCTTCCATCATTAAAAAACTCTGAAGATGCTGCATCAAGAGCAAGGGAGATTTGTTCTCCAGGCTTGTAACCTGATTCTGCAATTGACATCATTATTTCATCTAAAACTTCTTTACTTGATGAAAAGTTTGGAGCAAAACCACCCTCATCGCCAACATTGGTAGCTAATCCATTATCTTTGAGTCTTTTTTTAAGAGTATGATAAACTTCAACGCCAGATCTAAGTGCATCGTCAAATTTTTCAAAACCATGAGGTACGATCATAAATTCTTGAATATCAACTGAATTATCAGCATGTGCGCCACCATTTAAAATATTCATAAATGGAACTGGAAGGGATGGGTCTCCATAAATATTTGGTATTAATTCATATACATATTTTTGAACTGATTTGCTATGAGCAACTATATTTGCCATTGAAACTGCAAGTATTGAATTAGCACCAAGACTACTTTTATTTGGTGTTTCATCAAGTTGAATTAAAGTAGAGTCTATATTTTCTTGATCTGCAGCATCTTGCCCAATTAAAGCCTCCGAGATAACTTTATTTACATTTTCTACTGCCTTAGTGACTCCTTTTCCATTAAACTCTTTTGAATTATCTCTTAATTCATGCGCTTCAAGAGTGCCTGTTGAGGCACCCGAAGGGACAGCGGCTCTTCCCCATGAGCCATCATCCAAAGTAATTTCAACTTCAACTGTAGGATTAGCTCTTGAATCTAGGACATACCTAGCGAAAACGTTAGTAATTTTATTATTCATAACCCTGTTACTTAAAATTTAGCAGAAAAAGGATAGTTTGTTACTTTAATTGACTTTTCTTAGCTTCTTCCCAAAGTGTTTCTATATCAATACTTGGGTCTGCGTTCTTTTCAACATATTTTGCACGCTCAATAAATCTCTGAGTTGATTTATTAAGTTGTATTTCTGGATCTGCCTCAAGATATCTGCAGATATTTACCACTGAAAATAAAATATCTCCTATTTCACTTTTTCTATCTTCATCGTTTTGTGCTTCTTTTAATTCCTCTACTTCAGACAATAAATCCTGTAATGCTTCCTGATAGTTTGCGTACGTTAAATCTAGTTTTTTTGCTTTACGCTGTGTTTTAAATGCTTTGGTTATAGATGGTAATTTTTGATCAATATCATCAAATATGGAGTCTGAGGTTTCCTGCTTTTTGATTTCCTCCCATTGCTTTTCAACATCTTCAGCACTTTCTAATTCTACGTCCCCAAAAACATGTGGATGTCGTTTAATAAGTTTTTCCTGTAAGTTAGTGACTACATCTACAATAGAAAAATATTTGTTTTCCTCTGCAATTTTTGAATGTAAAAGGATTTGTAATAATAAATCACCTAACTCTTCATTCAACATATCGTGATTCTCAGGATTAGTTTGCATAGCTGCAAGTGCATCAAGAAGTTCATATGCTTCCTCAATTAAATGCTTTGCCAAAGATTCGTGAGTCTGCTCTCTATCCCACGGACATTCTTTTCGTAATCGTGAGATAATATCAACTAAATCATCGAATTCTTTCATAATCAAAGAATACTATCTAATAATTCGTAGGTGCTTTCAGGAGTTAAAGAGTGTTGAAAATTTAATACCAAACGTTTATCTCTAAAAATAAACCTTTTATCATATTTTTCGATTGAAAGTTTAAGATCCTCAGTCAAATCAACAGGAAATAATTCAACTTGAAATTCTCTAATTTTGCACCTTAGTATTTCTTTTGTTTGTAATATTGATCTGATTTTTGCAGTTGAAAACAAGTTATCAGTAATCTCTGGAACATTTCCAAACCTATCAATAATCTCATTTTTAATCTCATCAACTTTATTAGGTTCAGAATGTTCAAGTCTTTTGTAAATATCTATTCTTTCAGAATCAGCATCAATGTAACTCTTGGGTATTGAAGAACCCCAGTAGCAATCTAATTTAATTTCTGTTTCTAAAATACTACTTTTATCTTCACTCTTGCCCTCTATAGAATCTATGACATATTTATTGAAAATATTTAAGCCAACATTGGCAATAAAACCGGACTGTATATCTCCAAGAATGCTTCCTGATCCACGCAACTGTAAATCTTTCATTGCTAGAGAATATCCTGTTGACGTCTGCCCTATGGACTTTATTGCATCAAGTCTTAATTCTGCATCAACGCCTAAATTTGTGTTATGAAAAAAGTAAGCAAAACTCTGTTCTCTTCTTCTTCCTACTCTACCTTTCAATTGATACAGTTGAGACATTCCCAAGAGCTCAGACCTTAAAGTAATTAAAGTATTTACTTTAGGTAGATCTATTCCTGCTTCAACAATGGTTGTAGCAAATAAAACATCCACCTTTTTATCCCATACATCCTGCATTGTTTGTTCAATCTGATTAGTTGCCAACTGTCCATGTAAAAGTCTGTGATTTAAATTTGGAAACACCTCCTGAATTTTTTTCATCCAAACCTGCAATTCTTCAATTCGGTTCAACACAAAAAAGACCTGCCCACCCCTAGAAATTTCACGTTGAATAGCGAGTGCGATAGTTGACTCATCAATATTTCCAACATGTGTAAGTGTCTCTAAACGATTTTCAGGTGGTGTTTCAATTCGAGATGTTTCTCTAATTCCCATTAGTGACTGTTCGAGTGTCCTTGGTATTGGTGTTGCTGTCAGAGTGAGCTTATGAACCTGATTAGAGAGTGACTGAAGTCTATCTTTATCTTCTACACCAAACCTATGTTCTTCATCAATAATCAACAATTTGAGATTTTGAAATTCAATATCATCACTTAAAATCCTATGAGTTCCTATGAGAATATCTACAGAGCCATCTTTGACTCCTTCAACAATGTTTTGTACTTCTTTTTTTGTAACGAATCTACTTAAGTGTTTTATATTGAGTGGATAATCTTTCAAGCGATCTACAAAAGTATCAATGTGTTGTTGAACAAGAATTGTAGTTGGAGCTAATAATGC
>ENA-OSEY01002817-OSEY01002817.1-marine-metagenome-genome-assembly--contig:-NODE-2817-length-10960-cov-4.350547_pt1 | contig 10960 bp, 10 predicted proteins | sample MGYA00248465_ERZ534230 | MGnify/ENA primary metagenome ERZ534230 (study PRJEB26409, sample SAMN06344110) | marine metagenome | isolation source: Sea water from surface | place: Atlantic Ocean:Southern... | reverse complement strand
AACCAATCTTTTTTAGGCATAATTTGTTTAAAATTATCTTTTGAATTAAATAAAGTTTTTTTACTTTTTAACTTTTTTATCTCTGACGTTTTTTGTGGCACTGCATCTAGAAATACTTGTTCTGCATTTCTCCAAAAGGGACTGAAAACCTTAAAGGGCGTTCCATCATTTTTAGTAATTGATTGATATTCGTTTAAAATATTTCCTTTAAAAAATTTAAATGGAATATTTTTTTTTTTTAAAATTTTTTCAATTTCTTTATCTAGCTTTAAATGATCTGGTTCGTAAACTTTATTCCAATAAATCGATATTTTATCTTTTGTCTTTAATTTTGAATAAAATGAAGTTTCATCAGAAATAATTGTCTCTAACTTGATGTTAAATTTTTCTAGATCATTTGAAAAACTCTCCAGTGATTTACTTATCCACCATCTTTGAGCTTCTCTTTTTCCATCAAAATACTCTTTATTATGTATGTAAATAACTGTTACAGCATCATGATTTTTACAAGCGTATGATAGAGCGTGATTATTTCTAATTCTAAAATCATCCCTTATCCAAACAACAGCACAATCAGACATAGTTAGATCTTTTTTAAACCTTGAGATAAAAGTTTATTATATAGTGTAGCATCTGCATTACCTTCACATCCCATAACGAGTACATTTGATTTTTCATCAAGCTCCAAAAGATTTTTAATTTTTTTATCGTTACATGCAGCTATCAAACTAATTATTCCAGGTGTTGCACACTCACCACCTGTAATTTTTTTATTACTGAACTTTGCTTTAGCTAACATTGCAACTGTATTTGATACTTTTGAATCATCTATAGTTATACAATGATTTGTAGATTTATTTAAAATGTTCCAAGGTACCAGGGACATTTCGTTACACGACATGCCTCCCATAATACTCTCTTTTTTTATTTTAATTTTTTTCATTTTTTTTGCCTCAATACTTTTTAAAACACAGGCTGCTTCTTTCGGTTCAACCACAATAATTTTTGGAATTCTTTTAAAATATCTTGCAATACCAGCTACAGATCCAGCTGCCATTCCTCCAACACCTGCTTGGAGAAAAACGTGGGTAATATACTGATTTGTTTGCTTGGATATTTCTTTAATCATAATTGAATAACCAGCCATTGTAAGTTGCGGCACATATTTATAATTTTTATTAGAAACGTCTTGAACAATATGCCACTTATTTTTTTTAGTTTGTCTTATGCATTCGTTTAAGGAACTCTCATAATCACCTTTAACTCTTGTAACAACAGCTCCAAATTTTTCTATTTCTTTAACTCTTGTTTCACTAACGTACTGACTTACAAATATTCTACATTCAAGACCCAATCTTTGTGCTCCCCAGGCAACAGATCGTCCATGGTTTCCTGCTGTTGCTGAAGAAATTACAATATTTTTTTTTCCTTTTGAGATATCTTCAACTGCATAAGCTCCACCTAATGCTTTAAAAGATTTTAAATGAAATCTTTTAGACTCGTCTTTATAAAAAATATTTTTAAGCTTAAGATTTTTATTCAGTTTATCTAATTTAATTAGTGGAGTAGGCGAGTAACCTTTCCACTTTGATATTTTGTTATAAGCTTTATCTATAAATTGTTTGGATAAGTGTTTTAGAACTTCCTTTCTTGAAAAATTATATCTTTTATTGGATAAAAATTTTGAATATTTCCAAGAAGAAATTTTAGCCAATTCCTTCATGTTAACAGTCTAATGTGTTAGCTCTTTCCCAATGTGTAATAGGTTTTCTTTTATTAAATACTTCTTTTCTTTTAAAATTTGAAAGCTCTGTTCTTTTTAATTTTAGATAACTTTTAATAACATCTTTACCAAAGGCATTATTTAACATTTTACTTTTTTCTAACATTCCTAAAGCTTGTCCTACATCATTTGGAAGTTTTGCAAGTTTTGGATATTTTTTATAATCTGTATACATATTGCAATGAAGAGGTTTACCAGGATTAATTTTTTTATTAATTCCCTCTATTCCTGCCGCCAATACACCTGCTTGCAATAAGTATGGATTTGCTGATCCATCCATTAATCTTAATTCAAATCTCCCCTGATCTGGAACTCTAATCATATGTGTTCTGTTGTTGCCGGTATAAGAAATACTACTTGGAGACCAAGTTGCACCTGACTTTGTTGGGGGTGCATTTATTCTTCTATAACTGTTGATAGTTGGGTTAAAAAAAGCTGATAAAGGTTGAGCATTTTTAATTAAACCACCAAGAAAGTTATAAGCTAATTTACTAAGTCCTAATTTATCTTTTTTATCTAAAAATTTATTTACTCCACCACTCCAAACAGAGACATGAGCATGACAACCATTTCCAGTTAAATTGTTAAAAGGTTTTGGCATGAAAGTAGCTCTTAATCCATGTTTCTCAGCTAGATTTTTTACCATGAATTTAAAGAACACATGTCTATCTGCAGTAACAAGACTATCAGAGTAATCCCAGTTCATTTCAAATTGACCATTCGCATCTTCATGATCGTTTTGGTATGGCTTCCATCCAAGTTCAATCATACTGTCACAAATTTCTTTAATTAGATCATATCTTCTCATCAATGCAGATTGATCATAACAAGGTTTTGACTGTATATCTCTTGGATCAGCTATAGATAAACCATCTTCAGAAATTAAAAAATATTCACATTCAACACCTGACTTCATTTGAAGTTTTTTTGCTTTTAGTTTCTGGATTTGTTTTTTAAGCATAACTCTTGGTGATGCTTCAACTGGTTTTCCATCCATATACAAATCAGATGCAAGCCAACCAATTTCCTTATTCCAAGGTAATTGAATTAAACTATCTGGATCAGGTATTGCAAACATATCGCTATCTGCTGGTGTCATATCTAGCCAAGTAGCAAAACCTGCAAAACCTGCTCCATTTTTTTGCATTTCAGCAATTGCTTGAGCTGGTACTAGCTTTGATCTTAAAACTCCAAACAGATCAACAACACTTATTAAAAAGTATTTTATTTTTTTTGATTTTGCTATTTGAGATAAATTTTTTGGCATAATTTATCTTACGTATTAAATTCTGAAGTTACAATAATTATTTATTGTTTATACCAGGGATCCAATTAGTACCTGCAAGTGGAACTCTTGCCATTGCAGCTGCTTCAACGGTTAAAGCACAAAGATCTTCAGGTTCTAAATTATGAAGACTATTTTTTCCACATGCTCGTGCAATTGTTTGAGCTTCTAACGTCATTACTTTTAAATAATTTGAAAGTTTTCTACCTGCTTTTTTAGGATCTAAACGTTTCATAAGTTTTGGATTTTGAGTGGATATTCCTGCAGGATCATTTCCCTCGTGCCAATCATCATATGCACCAGCTTTTGTTCCTAATTTTTGATATTCTTTTTCCCACTTTGGATCATTATCTCCAATTGCAATCATAGCAGCACTTCCAATTGAAACTGCATCCGCACCTAATGCTAATGCTTTTGCAACATCTGCACCATTTCTTACACCACCAGAAATTACTAATTGTACTTCTCTATGAGCGTTTAAATCTTGAAGCGCATCTACAGCTGGTCTTATACATGCAAGAGTTGGTTGACCAACGTTTTCAATAAATACCTCTTGTGTTGCTGCTGTTCCTCCTTGCATTCCATCAAGCACCACAACATCTGCGCCTGCTTTAACTGCTAAAGCTGTATCATAGTAAGGTCTTGCACCAGCAACTTTAATAAAAATTGGAACTTTCCATTTAGTAATTTCTCTTAATTCTAATATCTTAATTTTTAAATCATCAGGTCCTGTCCAATCAGGATGTCTACATGCTGATCTTTGATCAATTCCTTTTGGAAGTGTTCTCATTTCAGCAACTCTGTCGTTGATTTTTTGACCTAATAACATTCCACCACCACCTGGTTTTGCGCCTTGTCCAATAACAATTTCAATCGCATCTGCTTTTCTTAAGTCATTTGGATTCATTCCATAACGAGAAGGTAATAATTGATAAACAAGTGTTTTAGATTGTCCTCTTTCCTCAGGTGTCATTCCACCATCACCTGTTGTTGTAGATGTTCCAGCAATACTTGCTCCTCTTCCCAAAGCTTCTTTTGCAGGTCCTGATAATGCACCAAAGCTCATACCTGCAATTGTAATAGGTATATCAAGTTCTAAAGGTTTTTTTGCATACCTTGTTCCAAGAGTAACATTTGTTGTGCATCTTTCTCTGTATCCTTCTAATGGATATCTAGACATTGATGCTCCTAGAAATAATAAATCATCAAAGTGAGGAAGTTTTCTTTTTGATCCACCACCTCTAATATCATAAATACCAGTTTCAGCCGCTCTTCTTATTTCAGAATTAGTGTACTCATCAAATGTCCAGGACTGCCTAGGATATGTTTTATTTTTTTTCATAATTAATAATTTGATACGTTATCAATATTAAAGTTATAAAGTTTTCTTGAGGATCCATATCTTTTAAAATCTCTTGCTTTAAAGTTTTTAATATTTGCTTTTTTTAATAATTTATCTAGTTTTTTTGTGTGTTTATTGTCCATTTTTTTTTCAACACAGTCTGCGCCAAGAGATTTCACTTTACCTCTTACATATATATCTGTTTCATATAAACTGTCTCCTAATGCCTCACCTGCGTTTCCACATACAACTAAATTTCCTGATTGCGCCATGAAAGCTGACATATGACCAACAGATCCTTTAACAATTATATCAATTCCTTTCATTGATATCCCACATCTTGAACTCGTATCACCATCTACAATCAATAATCCTCCATGTGCTGTTGCGCCAGCAGATTGAGACGCATTTCCTTTGACATGCACAGTGCCTGACATCATATTTTCACCAACCCCAGTTCCAACATTTCCTTCAACTGTCACGTGAGCGTTTTGATTCATTCCAGCACAATAGTATCCAACATGCCCTTTTATAGTGACATCTAGATCATCAGTTAGTCCTGCACAAACAGCATGACTCCCTTCAGGATTTAATACTGTAAAACTTCTGTCATTTTTTTTTCTATCTAAGTTTTGTAAAGTATCATTTACTTTTCTAAGCTCTAATTTTTTTAAATCTAAATTCATTAATTACCCCAAGAATAAACAACACCTGGTTCAGGCTCAAAAATTTTTGCTTGATTGACATTTGGCAAATGTGCCATTGCTTGAAACTCAGATGCTATTGCAACATAATCTTTTGTTTCTGCAATCACCGCGGGTTTACATGCAATTTCATCTCTGAGTACTGCAAAACCTTTTCTAGTACCTGTTATAAATGTATAAAAACCATCAAGATCGTTTAATCCTGACTTTAAAGTATCTTTTAAATTCTTATTTTTAAGACTATCCGAAATATAACCCGCTGCAACTTCAGTATCATTTTCTGATTTAAAAACTGATCCATTTTTAACAAGTTTTCTTCTTAAGTTATTATGATTTGATAATGATCCATTATGCACCAAACATTCATCTTCACCAGTAGAGTAGGGATGGGAGCCATCAGTGGTGATAGCACTCTCTGTTGCCATTCTTGTATGACCAATTCCATGGGTTCCACTAAATTCATTTAAATTAAATTTCTTTACAACATCTGACGGATTTCCAACTTGTTTAAATATTTCAATTGATTTTCCATATCCAACTAATGACACATTTTTAAATTTTAAGCTTAAAATCTGATTAATTTTGGATGGTTTTTCTTTAGTTTTAAGAATTACGTGATCAGAATTTTTAACTAAGCTTGTGACTTTAATTTCCTTAGAAATTTGTTTCTTAAATGTTTCAAAGCTTATATCGGATATACAAAGTGAATATTTGTAATCTTTATTTTTTTCATTTTTATAAATTGCAAAACCTGCACTATCAGGTCCACGTGACTCCATATTGACAAGCATTCCTGAAAGCATTTTTCCTAAAGATTTTTCAAGTTTTGATGATTTTAAATAAATTCCAACTATACCACACATGATTTTTTTTAAAATAATGATAATAGGAAATCCTTATAATAAAGGAGATTTACTATTACAATAATGATGATTGCGGCATACAAACCATACTTAGCTTTTGGCCACGCTAACCTTGCCATCTTACTTGGAGTTTTATTTTCTTGTTGATTGTTATTCTCGGGATTTTCCATTTTTTAAAAAAGAGGGCACATATAATTATGTGCCCTCTTTAAAGTTTTAGCCGTCTGTTATATTGCTTTTCCAGTCATTAGCACCTGGTCTTTTTCTAGCAATTTCATTCATCTTACCATCTTCTTGTTTAGATGAAATTACATGCCAGCCGACCCAAATGATGATTGCTATAATAACTAGCACTCCTTCTGAGCCAACACCTGGATAAACAGATCCTTGTACCTCAGAGGCACTTAAATGATCTATCCAATTAGATACTGTTGCCATTTATATACCTCCTTTATCTACTGGCTGAGGCCACAGCTTTTTCGTCATCTTTAGCCTCCTCCATAATTGTGTAATCAAGTCCTGCAAGCTCTACTTCTTTTGGAATTCTTAATTTACCCATTCCATTTAGAACTTTAGCAATTATATAACCTGGAAGCATACCAAGTACAAAAAACATAATTATTGCACCAATAAACATTCCTAAAGGATTAATCGCTGCATAGGTAGTTCCATCCCACATTTCTCCTACACCATAACCAGATGAAGGATAACCATTTAAAACGAAACCACAAATTACAAGACCAACAAATCCAGCATAACCATGCACAGCTACTGCTCCAACTGCATCGTCGATTTTATATTTTCTCTCGACCCAGTAATGCATTTTGTAAGCTATAACTACACCTATCATACCGATTATCATTGATTGAATTGGATGATATAAATCATTACCTGCAGATGCACAGATTATGCCCGCAAGTCCTGATGAATAAGTCCAAAAAGGATCTCCCTTTGATATTACATATCCTGCCAACAATCCTCCAGATAACGACATTAAAAAGTTCATCGTTATTCCACTAAGTGTTGTTGGAGTTAAGTAGATGTTAGTTGCTGTAAAGAAAGTTACACCTTCCATACCATACTCAGGTCCAAGATCGTAAATTGGAACATTACAAGCTGCGTAAAAGCCCCAGAAACCTGTATAGATTAAAAATAATCCAACAGTTACTAACCAAGGGTTTCTTGGTCCAATATTTCTTGGTTCTCCGCTTGAAGAAAATTTTCCAATTCTTGGTCCTAAAACAACAAGAACACCTAAAGCAAAACCTCCTGCAATTGCATGAATTACACCTGAAGCATATGCATCATGGTATCCTAGTATTTTCAACATCCATCCATCAAAATGCCATCCCCATGAAGCATCTATTGTCCAAAAAACAGAACCTATTGCAATTGCAAGAATTCCAAATGCAAAAGTTGTTATTCTTTCAATAACTGCCCCTGATACTATTGAGGCTGCAGTCCATGAAAATAATAAAAAGGCTGCCCAAAAGACACCCATTATATGATCGTTAAGATTTACTGCCATCAATGCATTAGTAGGGTTAGCAAGATCATTTCCACCAAATCCACCTCCAAGAACTAGACCTGTACTCTCGGTCATAATCGAAGGAGCTAATCCTGGTCCTGTTGGAAATGCCCAGTATATCCACCAACCAAAGAAAAACCACGTAACCGTAACCAAAGGTATAAGCATTGTGTTTTTCATAAGAGTATGTTGGTGATGTTTGTATCGAGATGCTCCAACCTCATACATACAAAATCCTACGTGGATCAAAAACATAAGAACCACTGTTACCCAATAGTAAAACTCTGTAAATATTGTTGTGAGAGCACCTAATTGATCAGTCATATTTCTCTCTCCTATTAATAATTAATTAACCTTATGAAATTTTAGAGAGACTGACAATTTTAAATTAGTTATAAAAAATAGATGTTAATAATTATTTTATCAACTAAGAATTGAAATTTAAAATTTTAAGTAAGCTTTCTTTAAATCAACTAGAGGATGATTCGGTGACATTTGAAATTTCACAAGAAGTTCTCTTGCTATCATATCCCTGTCTTGTTGGTTGTTAGGAAGTTTTATTTTGCTAGGAATTGTTACCCAACCATTAGCATTTCTATCAAAGACAGCAGGTCTGTTTTCTTCGTAACCCATATGAACGTCTTCCAACCAATTTAAATCATCCCAACCCATTGCTTCTATATATTTTTTAAGAAATGGAGTAAGTCTTGAGTAATCCGGTAAAAGGTTTACGTCATATCTATAACCGATCGTTTGACCGATCATTTTTTCTCTTGCAGTCTCTTTCTTTTTACCTAACTGCCCTTGGTTACTTTTCTTTGTTTCTTTCTTTGTCTTTTTAGCCATTCTAAGATCCTATATTTTATGGAAGTCTTTAACACCTACTGTATGGTTAGTTCCTGCTAAAGGTACTTTTGCTAAAGCTGATGCTTCCATTGTTAATGCAGCCATATCTTCTGGCTCTAAAGAGTGGATATTTGTTTTTCCACATGCTCTTGCTAGAAGTTGCGCCTCTAAAGTCATGGCATGTAAATAATTATATACTCTTAATGCAGCATCATCTGGGTTTAATCTTTTTCTTAATTTTGGATCTTGAGTAGCAACACCAACTGGACATCTACCTGTATGACAGTGATAACAATGTCCTGCTGGAACTCCCATCTCTTTTTCAAAATTAGATTCTGGAATTTCTTTGTTACAGTTAAGAGCAACCATAGCACCTGTTCCAATTGCAATTGCATCAGCACCTAATGCTAAAGCTTTTGCCATATCAGCACCATCTCTTACTCCACCTGCATAAATTAAAGTAACTTTTCCAGTTTTACCTACATCATCCAAAGCTCTTCTTGCTTCTCTAATACCAGCAATACCAGGAATACCTGTATTTGCTGCAGCAATGTGTGGTCCTGCTCCAGTTGATCCTTCCATTCCATCTAAATATATAGAGTCTGGATCACATTTTGCTGCCATACGAACGTCATCGTAAACTTTAGCAGCACCAAGTTTTAACTGAATTGGCACTTTATTTTTCGTTAACTCTCTTAACTCTTGTACTTTTAATGCAAGGTCATCTGGACCTAACCAATCAGGGTGTCTTGCAGGAGATCTTTGATCAATACCAGCTGGTAGTGATCTCATTTCTGCAACTTGATCAGTTACTTTCTGACCCATTAAGTGACCACCCATTCCAACTTTTTGTCCTTGTCCAATGAAAACTTCAATTCCATCTGCAAGTTGAGCGTGATGTGGGTTAAATCCGTATCTAGATTGAATACATTGATAGAACCATTTCTCAGAATATCTTCTTTCATCTGGTATCATTCCACCTTCACCTGAACAAGTAGCACTTCCAGCCATTGTAGCACCTCTTGCTAAAGCAGTTTTTGCTTCATAAGATAATGCACCAAAACTCATCCCTGTAATATATACAGGTATATCTAATTCAATTGGATTTTCACATCTTGGTCCAATAATTGTTTTTGTTTCACATTTTTCTCTGTAACCTTCAATTACAAATCTTGTTAATGTTCCAGGTAAAAATACTAAATCGTCAAATGTTGGAATTTTTTTCATCAATGCCATTCCACGCATTCTGTATCTTCCTAGTTCTGCTTTTATGTGGATGTCATCCATTACCTCTGGGGTAAAAATTGCATTATGACCTAGTAGACTTTTATTTCTTGACGCTACACCATTGCCATTTGAATGACCGTTAGATTTTCCGTTACCGTTTTTTTTCTTTGCCATTTAAATTGCTCCTTTTTTCTCTGTAGGTTCAAGAGCGTCGTAGTTCCAAAGTTTTTTACCTGCAACAACTTTGGTCATTTTTGAAACATCAAAGTTTTCACCGATCTCCGCAACCTTTAATTTTCTTTTAAGCCAATCTTGATCTGAATCTGTTAGCTCTGCCTCAACAGCATCACTACCAAATGAACCAATTTTTCCACCTACAAAAATTGTCCCATCGTACATACTGTCGCCCAGGTTAATACCTACATCTCCAAGGATAATAATTCTTCCTCTTTGCATCATAAAACCAGTAAAAGCACCAGCATCACCACCAATTATTATAGTACCACCTTTTTGGTCAATTCCAGTTCTTGCACCAACGCTACCTTTACAGATTAAATCTCCACCTCTAATAGCAGCTCCAAAACATGATCCAGCATTTTTCTCAATAACAACTTTTCCTGCCATCATATTTTCAGCGCAAGACCATCCAACTCTTCCATTAATTCTTACAATTGGACCATCCATTGAACCAACACCAAAATATCCAAGACTTCCTTCAAATATTAAATTTAATTTGTTTAATATTCCTACTCCTAGACTGTGTTTACCTTGAGGATTTTTGATAACAATCGTTCCATAACCCTCTTTCATTAAATCATCTATTTTTTTATTTGCATCTCTACAATCCATGTCTTTGACATCAATTTCTGTTCTTTTATTAAAATCAACATCATAAGTTCCAAAGTAGTAAAAGTTTTCTGCTTCATCTGGGTTAAAAAACTTTTGTTGTGTTTTTCCTGTAAGAACCTCAGTGTGAAGACCCATTGATTGGGCTTTTGTTTTCTTTTCTCCAGTTTTTAGATTTGCCATACTTTTACCATCCCATCAAATGGATCATACGTATCTATTTCTTGTGGAAGAATAGATCTGATCGCTATTTCTTCTGAACCCATTGCTACTAAATCATCTGACTCGTATAAAACTAATGGTTTAGCTGCCATAGTATCTTTTGCCATACCTAAAGAGTCTTTTGTTGCCACAAAGTAAGTGAACACTCCATCTAAACCTGTAAGTGACTCTTTCATACCCTCTTCTAAAGAAGCACCATCTCTCATTTTTTCTGCTAAATAAACTGCAATAAGTTCAGAGTCACACTCAGACATAAATCTCATTCCTTTATTTTCTAAAGCTCTTCTATTATTCCAATAATTTGTAAGCTGACC
>ENA-OSEY01002816-OSEY01002816.1-marine-metagenome-genome-assembly--contig:-NODE-2816-length-10961-cov-11.745590_pt1 | contig 10961 bp, 7 predicted proteins | sample MGYA00248465_ERZ534230 | MGnify/ENA primary metagenome ERZ534230 (study PRJEB26409, sample SAMN06344110) | marine metagenome | isolation source: Sea water from surface | place: Atlantic Ocean:Southern... | reverse complement strand
TACAGCACTAACAAATATCTGATGTTTGGTTTTACAAAACGCCCACTTTTTCTGATTGCATGGAAAAACTTAAAAACTTATCCAGTAAGAATCTTTTTGACTACATCCTCCATAATTCTTGGTGTTGCAGTAATTATTGCTTCAAATATTTTTTCAGAAAGTAACAAATCTGCGTTCGATAACTTATTTTCAGGAATATACGAAGGAGTTGATCTAGTTGTTCAGCCAATACAAGAAGATTTTGCACAGGGCTTCAGTGGAGACGGAGGACAAGGGCCTATATCTTTTGAAGTTAAAAAGATTCCTGATAATAAAATTCAGGAAATAACTGATTTACCTAGTGTAAAAGCTGCATGGGGTGAAGTATTGGGTTTTGCACAATTTATAAAAATCGTAGATGGCGAAACAGTATTAATTTCAAATGGATTTGCTCCTACATTTGGTGCAGCTTGGGATACTAATCCCTATGCACAACAGTGGTCATTAACAGAGGGTGAACCTCCAACAAATAGAAAAGAGGTAGTCATGGATGTCTTGACTGCTGAAAATCATAATTTTTCAGTTGGAGATAGAGTGACAGTTCTAGCTGGAGCAACGCCCGCATCATTTACAATTGTTGGAATAGCAGAGTTTGCTAACGTTGGAGCACCAGGTGGGGCAACTTTTGCCTTATTTGAATTTAGAACTGCCCAAGCACTTCTTGATTCAAAAGGTGAAGTAGATCTTATTAATGTAGTTATAGAAAATAATTTTGATATTAATAATGTAAAAAATGACATAACAAACTTAGATTCAGAAAACTTAAATGTAATTAATGCCCAAGAGGCTGCAGCTGAACAAGCTGATTCAATTAAACAAGGTCTTGACTTTTTCAATACAATACTTAACGTTTTTGCAGGAATAGCAATTTTTGTCGGCGCTTTTATTATTCAAAATACATTTAGAATACTGTTGCTTCAAAGAACTAAAGAATTATCTCTACTTAGAGCTCTTGGTACGTCTAAAAGACAAATTTATAGATTGGTTATATCTGAATCATTGTTTATGTCAATAATCGGATCAGGACTTGGTATAGCACTTGGAATTGGTCTAGCCGTCGCAGTAAAAGAAGGATTGCAGTATTTTGAATTTGGTCTTCCTGACGGACCCCTAGTTCTCACTACAGAGGCAGCAGTTGTTGGATTGGTTATTGGTATTACTGTTACAATTTTTTCTTCTCTACTTCCAGCTAGAAAAGCATCACAGGTTAGCCCAATGGAAGCAATCAGAGACAGTGTTTCAACACCTCAAAGAAAATCTTTACTTGTGAGACTCTTATTTGGTTCTCTAATTTCTGTAGTTGGATTTGGAGTGTTGTTTGGTGTTTTGTATGATTTTCTGGACGTTCCTACTTTATCATCTCTACAGCAAGTTGGACTTGGTGCAGGCGTAATATTTATCGGAATTTCAGTGATCACTCCATCGATAACTAAACCTTTTGTTTTCTTTTTTGATAAAATTTACAATTTATTATTTGGAATTTTAGGAAAATTGGCAACAGAAAACTCTAAAAGAACACCAAGAAGAACCGCATCTACTGCGTCAGCATTAATGATTGGACTAACGTTAATTTCATTAGCAAACGTTATTACAACTTCATTTAAGGCTCAAGCAGAGTCACTCATTAGTGAAGTTATTCTTGCTGATTATCAAGTTAGTGCTGCAAATGTTTTTGTTTCTCCTGGTATCCCAACAGGTTTGTCAGATGAGCTTCTACAACTTGATGAAGTAACCAAGCTCTCAAGAACAAGGGCTACAGTTGTTGGATTTAACGATAGGCCTTTAATACTTGGAGCTGTTGATGAAACTGTGTTTGATCTTGTAAAAACAGATGATATATCTGGGGATAGAAAAGACTTTCTTGGTGAAAATGCAATCGGCATACTAAAACAAACAGCAGAAAGAGAAGAGCTTTTTGTTGGAGACGAAGTTGTCTTAACAATCCCCGAAGAAGGAGAAAGAACTTTTACAGTGTCTTATATATTTGACTGGACGACACAACCTCCAGCTGAATTTTTTGTTCTACTTGAAAACAACTCTTTTTTTGCAGATGAATCCTTAGATACAGAACTATATTTTAATGTTGATAAAAAGACTCCAGAATTAGAGGAAAAAATTAATGCAATTGTTGATGAATATCCAGGGGTAGAAATAAGAGATGAAGACGGCCTCGTTGAAGAAGCAAATAATCAAATCCAGTTACTACTAAATGTAATTTACGGATTCTTATCAATATCTATTTTTGTTGCACTATTTGGTATTACTAATACATTATCTCTTTCTGTTTTCGAAAGAACTAGAGAAATAGGACTCATGAGAGCTATCGGCACTTATAGAAAACAGATTAGAAGAATGATTTTCATTGAATCATCAATAATTTCAATATTTGGAGCAGCACTTGGAACAAGTTTAGGGATATTTTTTGCGTGGAGCCTTATACAAACACTTGCAGACGAGGGATTTACTGTATTTGCAGTTTCCGTTCCTCAAACAACATTATGGATTGGCATTTCAATTGTTGCAGGAGTAATTGCTGCAATTCTTCCAGCAATAAGAGCATCCAGACAAAATATATTGGAAGCAATCTCTTACGAATAAAGCCTATGGTCCAGAAGGCGGTGCCCCACCTGGTGGCGGTCCAGAAGGCGGTGCCCCACCTGGTGGCGGTCCAGAAGGCGGTGCCCCACCTGGAGGAGCTTCATTTCCACCATTATTAGCTGGAGGTGCTTCACTTGGAGGTGGCTCGGTATAACCAGGAGGCGGTTCTTCATTACCAGGAGGCGGTTCTTCATTACCAGGAGGTGGCTCGGTATAACCAGGAGGCGGTTCTTCATTACCAGGAGGCGGTTCATACCCATCACCCATTGGAGGCGGTTCTTGTTCATTGTTCGAAGGTTGACATCCTGGTGCAGCAGGATTATTGGCACAATTTTCCTCGTCTTGTTGTTGACCAGGAGGTATATCCCCACCAGGAGGATTATCTTCTCCACCAGGAGGCGGTTCATACCCATCACCCATTGGAGGCGGTTCTTGACCTTCTTGTCCACCACTTTGAGGACACCCGGGCGCATAAGGGTTGTCATCACAATCTTGGTTTTGTATTATTCCATCTTGAGGTGGTGGAGGGGCAACTTGTGAACATGTTGGATCATCCGGATTTTCATTGCAATAGTTTCCTGCAAATTCGGTAAAATTATTAGATTGATTTATAAATTCCTCTGCTTTTTCAGCATCTCCCCAAAAACCACCTGGTGAAGGTTGTGTCCCTGGGGCAAAACCTCCTTCAGGAGGTGGACCAAAAGCATCACCTTGACCAGGTCCTACCCCTTCTGTTGGTTGAGCAAAGCATAGAGGATCTTGAGGATTGTCCTGACAAAGTGAAGCTACATCTCCAGGATTAAACGCTTCAAACTCTTTTATACCTTCTTCTCCACCTGCAAACAATCCTGATTCTGCTGGATCAAAACCTTGTTGACACCCTGGTTCATTTTGATTTCCAGGAGCAGAGCAATCAAGAACAAAATAATCATCATGATTACCATATCGCTGAGATGCTAAATCATCTGCTCCTTCAATTGAATTATAAAAAACTCCTTGTTGAGCTAAGTCAACATATGAATCATCACTGAACATATTGCCTAAGAACTCACCTTTATCTAAAATATTTTCTGCGTAATAATCTCTAAAACATTCTGGATGGTTAGGATCTTTTGTACAGAAATTAGGCTTTTCACCAGCTTTGGCATTTGGATTTGGAGCTGCGTATTGAGCTAGTAAATTACCACTCAAAGGAATTTTCAACCCTCCTTCTTGTCCAAAATTTGAATCACACTCAGGCGCGTCAGGAGTTTGATCACAATATCCAGGCGCTACATACTCTCCTTCGGAAAAAACATCAGCTGGTCTGTAATTATCTCCACATTCGGTAGCTTCAGGATTTTCTTGACAGAACTCAGCAGGAGGTCCAACAAGTTCTTGAGGTCCACCGTAAATATCAAACATATCATTTCGATCTAATGCAAGTCCAGTTGCATTACCAACAAACTCATGAAAGAAATCACCTTTACCCGCACACATTGGGTCATCAGGGTATTCTTCACAATTTACCGGTTCCCACTCATTACCCAATACATCCTCGTCGTAAACATGGAAAAACGTATAAACAGCTTGTGCATTACCTCCTACACATTCAGGATCATCAGGGTTGTCTGCACAAAAAGAATTTTCAGTAGGTTTTTTTCCAAAGAATGCATTTCCGGGATCAACACCTCCTTCTTCACAACTCTCAGGATTAGCCTCACAATAAGCACCACCTTCTTCAAAAGCATCTCCGACAAACTGTGGACCATTTGAACATTCTGGTAACCAAGTCTGTTCGTCACAATAACCTGGTTTAATATCATTTGTTGTAAATGTATATTCAAATCCCATTCCCTGTACCATATCTTCAACAAAATGATTACCTGCAAATGCTTGAGCTAGAAATTCTGGGGGTGGTGCTCCAGCTGCACACTCAGGATCACCAGGATTATCTGCACAATAGGTACCTTCAACAAAATTATCTTGACCTGCATTTACAAACATATTTGAAGCTGCCAAAGCCATAGCGGAAGCAACATCCCCTGTATTTGCAAGCTCATTTACGGCATTTGTATCTGCTGAAATAAACTGCATCATTCCATGTTGTGCACGAAAGCTTCCATTCTCATTATGGTCAAAACCTAAATCTTGAAATTTTTCATTTTCGTGAACAGTTACGGCATCTTCAAATGTTCCAATAAATTCTGATAATGGAGGAAGTTCTTGAGCTGGACCATCTTCTGGTGCTTCTTTCCAGTTTGCGGTTATAAACTCCTCAACAACTTCATCTGGTACAGCAACTTCTTGTACTACTTCAGCAAGGGATTCAACAGAATTTGTTATTTCATCCGGCGCTCCTGCGGCAACTAAAAGAGTTTGAGCCAAATCCATTCTCTGAGTATCACTTTCAGTAAAAACTGCATTTATTGCTACATCTGCTGTTAATTGTTCACTACCATCAGCAAGGCCTTCCTGTGTTTCAGCTTTACAGGTATAACTACATTCCCCTTCCATATTTGAAACAAATTCATCAACAATTAGTGCAACAGTTGATGAGTCTTCATCAGTCCAACCTGAACCCCCTGTTGTTGCACTTCCAAGTTCTGTTCCGGCAGTTTGAGAAACAGCTACTAAAACTGGCACACCTTCTTCGTTAGGAAGCAATTCACTAAAAACAGCATCATCTGCTTCTTCTCCGCCTTCTAAGACTGTACTTTTTGCAGAAAGACTTGTTACATCATATTCAAATACACCCTCAGTTCCATGAACAGAGAGTTCTGCAGTTGGAGTAACTATTTTTGCAAGAGATGCTGATAGCCCTTCACTCCTGATATCGTAAGCAATACTTCCAGAAATTACATCTACTGTTAAAACTCTTGCCTTTTCTTCCTCGTCATAATCAAAGCTTCTAATATTGATTACAGAATTTCCCCCCATCAAAAGAGCAGAGCCATCCTCAAAAGTCATTTGAGCTGTACCGTTATCAGCGGTTCTTATCTTCACACCCATATCAAGCGTGACGATTTCGCTAATTACCTCCCATTCTTCTGAAGTACTAGTAAGTATTCCTGTTGCTCCAATTAATGGTTTTAATAAAATTGGTGGTACGACTAATTCTGCTTCGTTATATACTTCACCAGAAGATGTTTCAACATCCGCAACTGTAGTTGTAGTAGTTTCTTCGGTAGTATCTGTAGTTTCACTTGATGTGTCATTCGAACCACCACATGCAGAAAGAATTAGAAAAAGAATAGTTAAAATAACAAAACTTTTTTTATGTTTCATGTCTATATTCACTATCCTAGACAAAAATTCTTTCACGTTCTAATTTGATGAATTTAATCTTTACCACTCTTTTTAGTAAAAAAATAGATATCTTTTACAATAAATACATATGAAAAACCCTAATATTACTGAATTATTGTCGGAATTAGTGGAAATTCCCTCTATAAGCTCTCTTGATGAAAACCAGAAAGATGTATTAGATTCGGCAAATTATATTGCTGATTTATTCAGTCAGATTGGTTTAAACTCAAAGGTCACTTCAAGTGAAAATAGTAAACCAGCAGTACTTGCTCAGACTGAAATAGACCCATCTAAAAAAACCGTTCTTCTCTATGCACATCATGATGTTCAACCAGTTGGCGATATAAATAAATGGGATACAGATCCCTTTAAACCAGAGATTATTGATGGAAGACTTTTTGCAAGAGGGTCAGGAGATAACAAAGCAGGAGTTGTAATTCATTATGAAGTGGTTAAAAATCTACTTGAAACCCTGCCTGTGAATATAAAAATTTTTATTGAAGGTGAGGAAGAAATTGGTTCACCCTACATGACTGAATTTATTGCAGAAAACAGAAGAGATCTAGAAGCTGATGTAATTGTTATTGCAGATTCAGGAAATATTAAGTCAGGCGTTCCAACAATAACGACATCCTTAAGAGGACTAGTTGATGGTGTCATAGTTGTCGATCAACAAATGGAACCTGTGCACTCTGGATTAGGTGGAGGCGTAGTTCCAGATGCATTTATGATTTTAAGTCGTATCATAGCTTCTTTTCATAATGACAAAGGAGAACTGCTTATAGAAGGACTTACTCCAACTGAACAAGATGTATTTGAGCTATCTGATGAATTTGTAAAGAGTTCACTCTCTTCAAACGGAGTTGAGCTTTTTGAAATGGATAGTTATTCAAAAAGATTATGGTTGGAACCTGCATTAAGCATACTGGCGATTGATGCTCCTCCTGTAGCCGAATCTGTAAACTTACTTATTCCTAAAGCAAAAGCAAAAGTAAGTTTAAGGCTCCCTCCAACTGAAGATCCAGATCATGCAATGAACATGCTTGAAAAACATATAAAAGAAAATACCCCTTTTAATGCAAATGTTAATTTTATACCTGAAGCAAAAGGCAAAGGAATATTAGTTGATCCAAAAAATGAATTCAGTTCAAAATTAATAGAGTCATTTAATAAAAATTGGGAAAACGAAGTTGCTTATATGGGAGTAGGAGGTTCAATCCCTTTTGCAAATGTCTTTATTAATGAGTTTCCAAATTCTGAGATAGTTTTAGTTGGAGCAGGTGATGAAGAAGGCAATGCTCATGCGCCCAATGAAAGTGTAAACATTGATGATATCAAGAGGCTCATTACTAGTCTTACTGACGCACTTTCGAATTATTAACAGAATGTTAAATTATTATTAGTTTACGACAAGTATCATATTTTCTTAATATACTCAGCTTAAATTTAAATAACTTATGGAAGGTAGGTAATTTATGAAAGATTTTGTAACACAACCATTAAGTCAACAGGCCAAATCACAATCATTAGTGTTTATATTTTGCAACATTTATCAAATTGCAAACAATGTTCTAGAGTTTGATGTTGGAGGTCCTATTTCCCTCATTGTTAACTTATTGTGGGGGATGAGTTTATCTATAATCATTATCGGAAATTATGAGCTTACCAAAGATCGTGTACCTGATTTTTGGAGAACGGGTTCTGGAATATTAGCTACGGTAATTTTAATGGCAGCCTTTTTAGAAACAGCAAATCCACCAATAGATGGAGAACCACAAATTGATACAACATTGATATACTTTTTCTTTTTATTAAACCTAGTTTTTGGTCATTTCATAAGTGAAGGAATTTATAAAAATGTCTACCGTTATCTAACGTTAGCTGCAGCAATTTTTGGTGTATTTGCAACAGGTGCAGATGTATTTTTTGATTATGAACTTCCCGAGACTTTGCAGCCTCTTTTTATTCTAATTTTCTTAGGGTTCACAATCGGGGTTGGATATGGAAACTATGATGCCTGGAAAAATTACGAAGAAACTAACTAAAGAAAGGAATTAATATATGAAAACATTTTTTACGCAGCCAATCGGGCAACTAGGAAGACAAAACTCATTAGGATTTGTTGGAATAAATGTTGTTTTGCTAGTTGTAGGTTTTGGAGAAATTGATGTACCAATCGGTTTAGGAAATTTCGTAAATTTTTTATGGGGATTTTCGCTTTTTTCAATAATCCTTGCTGGTTATTATCTAGTTAAAGATCAGGTACCAGACTATTGGAGAGAGGCTTCAGCAATATTAGGTGGAGTAATCCTTGTGGGAACACTTCTTGAAATATCTTCACCAGAATATAACTCGGATAATGGTGGTTTTGCTCCAATGTACTTCCTATGGGCTTTTAACTCATTGATTTACGTTTTCACCATGAGAGGTACTGGAATATTTAGACCAGTTTATGAATATTTAAGTATCTTTGGTTATATTTCAATCATTATTTGGTCTGGCGCAGACGTATTTTTTGATTATGCAATACCAGAATCTATTCAACCAATATTTGGAATTGGCTGGATCGCAATGGTAATAGGATTAGGTTATGGGAGCTATGTCGCTTGGGGTGACAAATTAGCAACTAGTACTGAATAAAAAAAGATAGGGCAATGTAAACATACTTAACTGACTACAAATAACGTTAGGAGTAAAAATGTATGTAAGACTTACACTTGCAGATGTGAATGAGGGTGAAATGGACAATGCCCTTGAATACGTCAAAAATAAAGTCATTCCGTCTTACGATGGGATTTCAGGGTTACTAGGAATAGCTGCATGTGCAACAAATGATGGAAGATTTATGGCATGGTCTACTTGGGCTAACGAAGAAGCTAAAGAAGCTTCAATTGATAAATTTAATCAGGCTCTAGCAGGAGCGGCAGAGATGCTTGATGGTCAACCAGAAGTGATGGAGGGACCTATGGTTGCTGGACAACAATATATTGCAGTATCCAAGGAAGGCAAAGAGGGATTCTTTGCCAGATTTGTTTTAGGTGGAGGCACTCAAGAAGGTAAGACCTATGATGATGTTGGAGAATTTATGACAAACACCGTTTATCCGGCTTATGAAAATGTCGAAGGAATTTATGGGACGGGTGCTTGTAAAGTAGCTGAAGATAAAGGATTTAGTTTTAATTTTTGGACTGATCATGATGCCGCACACGCAGCATCTGATGTTATCGCATCAGTTGTATCAGACGCAGTTGCAAGTCTAATATCAGAACCACCACAAGAAATAACTGGTCAATGCAATATATGGAAAAACTATGTCGATTTTCCTGTTGGAAAATTGTAAAAAAAGCGAAGGAGAATTATGTACTTTAGATTAACGCAAGTTGACATACAAGAGGGCAAAATGGAGGAAACTATAGCATACGCTGAAAGCGTGGCAGATTCTTTTAGGGATACACCTGGTTTATTTCAGATTTGTATTGCTGAAATGGATAATGGTCAAATGACTTCTTGGAGTTTGTGGGCTAATGAAGACGCAATGAATGCTGCTGGACCACAAATTCAAGAAGCACTAAGTGGATTGGGAGAATTTGTCAGCGGGCCACCAACTATTTCATTTGGACCAATGAATGCCGGTCAAATTTATCAAACTGTAAGAAAAGACGATCCAGTTCAACCCTTTGTTGTTCGCTTAGGATTTGGATCAGAATATGACGAAGAAAAAATTGATGAATTCACAGATTGGATTCAAAATACTGTGTATGCAGGGTATGAAGGCACAGAAGGCTTAATCGGTGCTTTAGCTGCAGATGTAGGTGACAACAAGGGTGTCACTTTGAGTAATTGGGAATCACAAGAAGCAATAGATTCATCCCAGGAAAAATTTCAACAAATAATGGCCGATGCTATGACTTATATTAAAAGTCCTCCAACTGTTGTTACTGGAGTGTGCAAGATATACATAAATAATGTAAGTTTTCCTGCAGGAAAACTTTCAGATTGGAGTAAATAAATATGGAAACATTCCAAGCAGAAACAAAAAATATAAAAACTATCACAAGAGTAGTTGCAATTCTTGTTTTAGCTAATTTCGTTATCTTAGCAGTTGTAATTGGCCCTGATTCAGTTGGGTATGATCCAACCTATGGACCAATACAGTCAATTATTAATTTCCTAATTGGATTTTTGACAACTGGTATTTTGATGGGAATCTATGTTGTGTTTGAAGTAAAGAAAACTTTTGATCTTTCTCATGCACACAATATTTTATTTGTATGTGTAACCGTCCAGATGCTTTTTGCACTTGGTCCTTTGGTTACCTACAACAGTGTTTTTGAAAATGTGATCGATGCAAGCACTGTTGGAGCAGTATCTGGTTCATTTAATACAGCTATCTTTTTTCTTTACGGATTTTATGTATTTTTACTTGTAAGTAATGACAAGAAAAGAAATAATTTGTTGAGTAACAGAACTCAGATAGTTGGAAATCTCTTTGCAGCAATAATAATTCCCGTTTCAATATTATCTTTGTTTGGGCTTATTCCAGCGGCTGCTTGGGGTGCTCTGTTTATTCTTGGTGGAGTAATTCTATATCCACTTTTTATAATCGGTGTTGGAGATGCAATAGGAAACTACTCAAAAGATTAAAAATGTTCGCTGTTGCAGTAACAATATTATTTAAAGAGGGAAAGCTAGGAGAGCTAAAAGATTTCTTTGAAAATACTGGCTTCCCAGCTTTGGAAGTTCTTAAAGGAGACATGTATTCCATTGCATTTTTTAATCCAAAAGATAATGTAAACCTTGGTATTGCATTTATGAAGGACAAGGAGACTGCAGATAAATTTGCAGAAATTAGAAACGAGAATTTGATGCAAATTCAAGATCTACTTGCTAGCTTTCCAAGAGTTTATGAAGGTAAATTGTTTACTGGTAAGACTTTAAAGGATTCGTTAGTTGATGATCCAAAAGATACTATGTTTTTGGCATTTGCAAAATTAGATGTAAAAAATGCTGACGAATATATGAATCTTCAAAAAGAA
>ENA-OSEY01002815-OSEY01002815.1-marine-metagenome-genome-assembly--contig:-NODE-2815-length-10966-cov-3.237028_pt1 | contig 10966 bp, 9 predicted proteins | sample MGYA00248465_ERZ534230 | MGnify/ENA primary metagenome ERZ534230 (study PRJEB26409, sample SAMN06344110) | marine metagenome | isolation source: Sea water from surface | place: Atlantic Ocean:Southern... | reverse complement strand
GGATTTAAGTATTGCCTCTGCAGAGCTTCTTAATGAGTTAAATGTGGACGAAGAGCTTCTCAAACAATCTCTTGAGCAAAAAGGTGTTGAGCTTACCTCTGAAGAAATAAAATATTTTAATAATAAATTTAAACGTTTCCTCAAAAACATATCTGAAGATCCAAGATCAAATATGCAAAGTGGTATAAATTATTACTCAGATGCCAATCTTTTAAAAACTTTGAAACTTCCTGATAGAGAAGTTGAAGTTGCTTTTGTAGATATTAATAATTCTATTTATGAGATTTGTAATTATGATTTAACAAACTGTGAGGTTTTAAAATTAGATACTTCTTCTTTTGATATTTTTTCAATAACTTCATCAAATAATCCAGATTCCTTGTTCATATTTGGAAAATCGAAAAGTTCTTTTTTAAACAATAATATAAGTTCTGATAAATTTATAAACCTTACTTCTGAAGTAAAGCTTGTAACATATGGAGATGTAATTTACTCGATTAACTTAGAAAGCAAAACTCTAGATATTGAACTTTTAAACGGAAATAGCAAAGCAAAAATTATTGGTCCAGGAGAACTTACAGATTGGACAGTAAAAGTATTTAGTGAATCACTAAACCCTAAGATTATTAGAAATGATCAAAACTTATTGACTGGTTGCCTTACTTTTTATGATGTTGAATTTAAAAATGGTGTGATAGAAGCATTTAATCAGGTTTGTGAAGATGCAGTAAACTTGATTAACACGAGAGGAAATATAGATTCAATTTCAATATCAAACTCTGTTTCCGATGGTTTAGATATTGATTTTTCAAATATCTATGTAAGCAATATAACAATTAAAAATAGTTTTAATGATTGCTTAGATTTATCTGGAGGAAGCTATTTTATTGAATCTATTGTCTTGTCAGGGTGCGACGACAAAGGTATTTCTATAGGAGAAACTTCAGAGGTTGAAATCGATAATGTTTTAATTTCTGAGACAAAAATAGGTGTAGCAATCAAAGATAGTTCCTCATTAAATATCAAGCAAGCCAATATAGATTCTTCAAACTATTGCTTTGCTCTATACAGAAAAAAACAAGAATTTGGCCCAAGCTTTTTATCGACTGGAAAAATTAATTGTAATTTAGATAATGATATTTATATACAAAAAGGTTCTGAGGTTAATCTTGATAATTAAAAAACCAGAATTTAGGAAAGAGTATAAGTTCGTATTAGATAGTAGGCAATTAAATAGTTTTTATAAGTTTTATGACAATAATTTTTCAAATCTGCATCCAAGCAGAAGAATAGTTAGCTTGTATTTTGACACTGTTGATTTTAAATTATATAACAAATCTGTATTAGACGATGTTGAGAAATTTAAATATAGATTTAGACAATATCCATCTGTAAGTACAAATATTTCAAAAGAAATAAAATTTAATACAAAAAAGGGTAAAGAAAAAATTTCAGATAAGACAAATTTTCAAAATTTTAACGATATACCAAACCAAACTTATAGAGGCTTTAATTTAACCCCAGCTTTATTCGTAGACTATCATCGTGATTATTACGAAATAGATAAAAAAATCAGAGTAACAATTGATAAGAAAATTAAGTTTTCACCACCTAAGAACAGATCTTTAATTTCAAAAGACAACTCAATAAATAATATTATTGTTGAATTCAAACTTCTTTCTTCAAAGATTGAAGATGTGAGTACATATTTTTTTACTAATCCAGTTGCATTTTCTAAGTATGAAGTAGGCATTGCCAAAACTTATCCGAATGTATGAAATAAAATTTTGTAGTTTTTCATTATATTTAAATTAATGATTAAAAATTTTAAATTAAATTTACTCGATGAAATTCTTATTTTAATAATATTTATTTTTTCAATTCTTATTAATAGATCTGTAACGTTGGATGCACACTCTTTAGGATTATCTATGCAAGCTTATTCTGAAATATTTCCAAACACTCAAGATATCTTACAGCCACAAAGAGTACTTCTGCCATTAATAGGATATTTAATAAAAATAAACCTACAGATAATAAACATAATTGTCACTTACTGTTTTTTAAATGTCTTGTATAAGCACATTTTGAAATTTCAAAGCAGAATAATTACTTATTTATTATGTGCATCTTTGTCAGCAACAATGGTTGTACAGTTTCATTATAATTTTGGTTCTTATCCTGATATCCTATGTTACTTTTTATTGTTATTAACTTTTATCAACAAAGAAAGAACTAACGCTCCATACATATTCTTTTTTCTTGCGCTACTTACAAAAGAAACTGCTATTTTTACGGCCTTGTTTTTTTTAGCAATTAAAAATATTTCTAAAATCAAATTGATATTTTCATGTTCAGTTTATTTACCAATATATTTATTCCTGAATACAGGAGCTTATAATTTAAATCACTATTTATCTCCTCTTGAAAATGACATATTGTATTGGTTCAATCAATCAAAACAATATTTTTTTACCGGATATTTTTCATCTATTAAATTTTTATGGATAATTATTGCTCTTTATATATTTAGAGATTTTAGAAACTCATTCCCTATTTTTTTGTTGATAATTGGAATATCTTTGCAATTTATGCTTGGAGGTGACACAACTCGTTTTATTAGTTTTATTTTTCTCGCATTGGTTTATATAGCTGAAAACTATAAATTAAATAATTTTTTGTTTTTAAATATATTTATTTTATTTCTAAATACTGTAACTGCAAAATATTATATTTACGCATACGGGCAAATGACAATTTTGAACGAAAGTAGAATAAGCTTTTTAGAGTTTTTTGAAATTTTTCATTAATCAAGTATCTAAAGTAAGTAGTGTAAATAATAATGAAGATGAAGATAAGCTCTAAATATTTTGTATGAAGAAAATATATTTATTTTTTTTAAAAATATTAAATTTAAAAGTCTTAGCAATATTTCGAACTTTAATTTCTTACAATAAAAATGCTGCTAATAAACTTTTAATTAATGATGATTTAAATGTTTATGATGAACACAAGAAGTATTTCTCTAAATTACTGCCTCCTGATAGGACTTTGACAATCATGGATTTTGGTTGCGGTACTGGCCGATATTTAGATATATTCAAAAATTTTAAATTAGTTTATCTAGTAGATATTTCTCGACACAATCTAAATTTGGCAGCTATAAAAGCAAATTCTATGAATATCAATTTCAAACTAAAAAGAAGATCATTTAGTTTTTTAAATACAAAAGCAGATTATTTTTTTTCTACAGGAGTGTTTGGGCAGTTTTACCAATTTGATTCTAAAGTTTTAAAAAAAATTTATTCAATTATTAACAACAACGGGAAGGCTGTATTCACAGTGAAAATAAATGATGACATAACAAATGAAGTGCTAGCAGTTAGGGAACATAAAATTATAGAATTACTTAATGGGTATAAATATAAAATCCACAAAAAATACTTTTCGGGAATAAACGAAACAAAAGATTATTTTTATGTCATTGAACTTTTCAAAGAACATTGAGTAAATTATTTCAATATTTAAAAAACAGTATTCAATCTTTTTTTAAAACATTTCTAATTAGCTTGATATCAAATTAACGTTTACATACTTTTATTTGTGAATGCAGATGTTTTGTCATTTAAGTATGTGTACAACAAATTTGTAGATTGTTCTATATTTACTTGTTCTGTATTGATTGTTAAGTCAGCATCTTTTGGAATTTCAAAAGGACTATTGACTCCCGTTATATTTTTAATTTTTTTATTGCCGTCATATAAATTCTTAGGATTTCTTTTAATACATTCTTTAATTGATGCTTCTATATAAATAAGATGAAAATATTGACTCCCAACAATTTCTTTTGCCATAGATCTTATTTCTTCAATCGGAGAAACTGTTGCAACAATTGGTATTGTTCCTGCTTGACTCAGTAATTTAGCTATGTGAGCTATTCTTCTATTATTTTCTATTCGCTCACTTTTTGAAAATCCCAAATCTTTATTTATAGTTTTTCTTAAATTATCACCATCTAATACATAATTGTTAATTTTTTGTTTATGTAATTGTTTAGAAAGATTTGATGCGATAGTAGTTTTTCCAGAAGCGGGAAGTCCAGTGAACCATAAACACGGTAGGCTAGTTTGACTATCAGGGTTTATGCTTTGAAAGTGAACATTTTTTCCACGATCAAGAGGGTATAAACAATATCCAAAACCAAGGCTTTCATTTGTATGAGGATCAATTAATAAAAAATTATTAATCTCTTGTAAATCATCTGTCAAGAAGTTGTGTTGATTTAATTCAATTGTGGCTTCGAGAATAGAATTTTTTGAAATATTGTTCAAATTGATCTTTGATACAAATCCCTGTATTTCTTTATTTGCGAATTGAAAAACATAACTCTTGCTAGTTTCAAGTGAAGAATTTGAACACCATATTATCCGTGCCTTAAACGAGTCAGTAAGCTCTTTATTTAGATTGACTGGAGATAGGATGTCTCCAATTGAAATAGAAATTTCATCTTTTAGTTCAACAGCAATATTTTTAAATTTCCTTGTTGAATCTATTTTTTTAAATCCTGAGTAAATTTCTTTTACTTTTGATTTTTCACCAGTAAAAATATTGAAAAGTAAATCATTTTTGCCAAACGCTAGTGATAAAGATTCTATTAGGTAAATTCTCTTAGAGTCTGAAACGCTTATATGCCTCACTATACCTATTTGATCTTTGGTTTTATCTTTAGTTATTTTTAAACCTTCAATTACAGATAGTAAATTTGTTGAATTAAAGTCTTGCATCTTTTTTGAATTAGAGATAATATTTTCTCCATTCAAAGCTGATATAGGTACAAAAATTGGTTTCTTATAATTATTTTCATTTACAATATTATTAAGTTCAGCAGTTAAAGAATTATATTTTTTTTGATTGTAATTGATTTTGTCTAATTTGTTAATACATACGACAACTTCTTTTATATTTGAAAAGTAATTTATAATTTCAAGATGTTTTCTAGTTTGGGTAGTAATCCCTTTAGTGGCATCTATTAAAACCAATGCTACGTTTGCAATGCTTGCAGCACACGCTGTATTTTTAGTGTATTCAACATGCCCCGGGGAATCTATCAAAGTTATTTGAGTATCCCCCAAGACAAGATATTTAAATGCTAAATCAATTGTTATACCTTGTTCTTTTTCATCAATTAAACCATCAACCAAAAGTGAATAGTCAAGATTTTTTGGTTTATTTCTATATTTCTGATTGAGTTTTTCTAAGTAACTTGATTGATCATAATTTAAATTCCCTGTCTCATAAATTAATCGTCCTAATAATGTTGATTTTCCGTCATCGACACTTCCGCAAGTCATTATTTTCAAATGCTTCATTAAAAATAGCCATCTCTTTTTTTGAGTTCCATGCTACCTAATTTGTCATGGTCAATTAGCCTTCCACTTCTCTCAGAAAAATTTGAGGATTTAAGTTCATTAATAATTTTGTTGATTGTGTTAGCCTCACTTAAAACACCAGCGGTTAATGGGTAACATCCCAATGTTCTAAATCGTATTTTTTCATTTGTAATAATGTCTTTATTACTAACTTCAAATCTATCATCATCATATAAAAAATATTGACCATTCTTTAAAATTACATCTCTAAATTTTGCGTAATATAGATCTACAATTTCAATATTTTCAGATTTAATATATTCCCATATATTAAGTTCAGTCCAATTTGATAGTGGAAAAACTCTAAAAGATTCTCCATCGTTCAATCTTGTATTAAATATATTCCAAGGCTCTAACCTTTGGTTTTTTGGATCCCACTGATTATTTTTATCTCTATGTGAAAGGATTTTTTCTTTAGACCTACTTGATTCTTCATCTCTTCTAGCTCCACCATAAATAAAGTCATATTTTCCCTCTTTCAAAGCTTTCTTAAGAGCATCTGTTTTCATAATATCTGTATACCTTGGATTGTTAAATGGGGTAATGTCATCTTTTGCCCCTTGAATATTTTTGTATACCTTGTAATTTATGTTGTATTTTTCTAATATTGTGTCACGAAATTCTATCATCTCTTTAAATTTCCAACCCGTATCAATATGTAAAAATAAAATATTTGGAATTTCTGGAAAAAAAGCTTTTCTAAAAAGGTGTAAAAGTACTGAGGAATCTTTGCCAACAGAGTAGAGAACAACAGGATTTGTTGAAGATGTATAAGTTTTTCTGATTATTTTAATACTTTCTTCTTCTAAAATTTTTAGATGATTTTGCATAGTTAAATAGTAGTCAAAAGTTTTATAATTAAATTACAAAAATACTTAAAAGTAAAAATAACAAATAGAAAAATGAAAAAATATTTAATTGCAGGAGGTGGAAAGTGCGGTCTGCATTTTGTAAATAAATATCTTGATAATTTCAAATCAGAAAATCAATTCAATCAACTTAAAGAAATAAAAACATTCAATGACTTAGAAATGAAAAATTATTCATCTGATATTTTGGTAGCGCAAAAATCATTTGTCTCAATGCACGATATAAAACAGAATTTAACAACATTTTTAGATGAAGGTTTTGAAATAATTCACATTAATAGGTTTCCACCACAACAATATTTAGCATGGTTTTATACACTTTTTTCAAACTTTGTAAATTTTCCAAAAAACTCATATACAAAAAATAGGTTTGATAAACATTTTGTGAAATGGTGTTTTGATCACCTAGAAGCTTCTGAAGAGTTAAAAAAATTTTCATCTTTTCATATTGAAATTGAGAGTTTTACTAAGGAATTCGACATTCGTAAAACTTTACTTAAAAATATTAGTGATAGAACAATTGATGAGGTTGATGAAAAGCAAGAAACTTTTTTGATAAGTAAATCAAACTTAGGAACATCTCAAAATATCATCGAAATAGGATTCAACAGGTATCCAAATATTTTTAATGATTTCGAATATTTTCATTTGAATAATTACTTTTCAAAACAACAAGATAAAACCGAATACTATGAGGAGTTTAAAAAAATTAATCCAGTCGACACATACAGTAATGAATTTTGGGAAGAAAGAATCATGTTTTACCATGATGTTTTTTTTAAAAAAAATTATGCAAAACCTTTTAGCAAGAAAGCTGTTTATTTAAAACTATTAGAGTCAGACAAAATATTTAAGAGATTATTTTATAAAAAATTTATCAATGAAGACATCGCTTTTGATTAAAAGCTATTTTATTTATAGTTACAAAGCCTGATTAGTTAGCTCAATAATATGATTTGTAACAGCTTTCGTTCTTTGTCCATCAACTTTATATAAATAAGGTTTCAGAAAATTTTTTCTTTCATTTAAATTTTGTTCTGTATTTATTAAATAATCTTCATATTTATTTTGTAAACACAAGTCATTAATTAATCTATTAAAGTCTTTGACAGAATATATGTAATCCAAACCAGAATTCTCCAAGTCAAAAAATGTTGCACCAGTGTTATGAGAATCTATTCCATCACTCCACATTGGAACAATTAAAGGCAACTTCCCACACATTGCCTCCAGTAAGAAAGTAGAAGTAAAAGAAATTACGATTCTTAATTTTTCAGTAATTTCAAAAATGTCAAAACTATCATCTACTTTTAAATTTGTTATATTTTTTTGATTTTTGTTCATTGAATCTAAAAGACTAAGTGTTAGCGTAGGCTTTTTTGTTTTAATAACAAAAGTGAAATCTTTATTATTGTTTGCTAAATTACAAAACTCATCTAAAACACTTGTCCACAAATTTTCTGCAAGATAGTTAGGTTCATTGAATGCTATTAGTAAAACTATATTCTTTTCACTTGAACTCACTTTTCTAATTTTATTAAATATGGCATATGTTGTATCTGTTCTTGGATAGCCTGTAACAATGATGTCATCTTCTGGGGCAATATTTGCCTCATATGCCAGATTTACAGCAGAAGTCCCAGGGACAAGAATCTTATCATATATAAATTTTGTTTTTGCTAAAAAATGTTCTTGGTTTATAAATCTGTCGTGCCAATATTTTGTAAAATAACCTTCACAGAGCATTACCAAAAACGGTATGTTTAATTTTTTAGCTGCATCTCCCCAACTTTGATGCTCCATATAGTCTACATTTCCGACAATAAAAGAATCTGCTAATCGTTTTTTATTAAGTCGCCTTAAAATAGGAAAAATGAACTGTTCTGCTTTTTTTTTGATTTTAATACTTTCGATATCAACAAAAAGATGAAACTTAATTTGACCCCTCATATATTTAGGATAAAAAATCTTTGTAAGTGTCGACCATACGTATGGTTTAATTATTATTAAATTAATATCCTTGGACTTGTTCAATTCAACCTGATCTTTTAAAAAAGATTGCCTCCAAAAAGTAATTACTGTGATATTCTTTTTATTATTTTTTAATATAAAAATTTTATAATATTTTTTTATTGAAATATAAATATAAAAAAATAAGAAAACAAAAATTTTTAAATTAAGTTTATAAGATAGCAGAAAAAACATATACAAAAGTTTTCTTATAACTTTATGTTCAAATATTTCTATGATTTTATTCACTTATTTAAAAATTATATACAAACTATATTATATAATGGCTCATGCTAGGTTTGATTACCGGTAACCACCCGAGACATTTATTTTTAGCAGATAAATTAATAAGTACGGGTTTTGTCAAGTGTTGGGTTATTGAAACAAGAGAAAAATTTGTTCCAGACTCAAGTTTTATTCAGAATAAAGATTTAAAAAATTTATTTGATATACACTTCCAAAAAAGGGAAGACTCCGAAAAATTTTGGTTCAGTAAAATCAACAATACTTCAAAAGACGTCAAAAGTTTAACAGTTGGTGAACACGAACAAAATTCAGATGAGGTAAAAAAATTTTTAAAACAACATTCTTGTGATTTGGTTATATCTTATGGCTGTCATTTGCTTGATGAAGAAGTTATTTCTCTTTCAAATTATGATTCTATTAATATTCATGGTGGGCTTTCACCTTGGTATAAAGGTATAATTACTCATTTTTGGCCGTCTTACAACTTGGAGCCAGAATTGACAGGAATGACTTTACATAAACTTACAAAAAAAATTGATGGGGGAGCTATAATCCATCAAACGAAAGCAGATTTAGTATCTGGCGATGGCTTACATATGCTTGCTGGAAGAGTTGTGACTAAGTTTGTTAAAGAAATGGAAGGATTGGTACCAAAGCTTTTAGAAAATAAACAATCCATTAGTAGTTATGAGCAAAAGAGCACAGGAAGATTGTGGACAGGAAATATGTGGAGACCAGAACACCTTTTAATGATATATAAACATTTTGAAGATCGTATAGTAGATTATTGTCTAGATAATTCAATAACTTCAAATGTAAAAGACAGTGATTTGATTTATTACACTTCTTAGGGAATAAATTATGAATGATGGTCAAAAAATATACTCTTGGATTAAAGAACTATATCCAATTAGAAGAACACTCGCAGGACCAGGTACAGATAAAACTTTGGAATTTTTGAAAAATAAAATTCCTAATTTAAAAATTAATAAATATATGAGTGGAACAAAAGTATTTGATTGGACTGTGCCAAATGAATGGCATTTAGATTTTGGATATATCAAAGATCCAGATGGAAATTTAATTATCCATTCAGATAATTCATCATTACATATTGTAGGATATTCAGAATCTGTAAATAAAAAAATTACATTAAATGAATTAAAAAAACATTTATATACCCTAGAAGATCTGCCTAATGCTATTCCATATGTAACTTCGTTTTATGATAAAAACTGGGGATTTTGCATACCTTACAACGATTACAAGAATCTTAAAGATGGTCAGTATGAAGTTTTTATAAAATCGAGCTTTGTAAATGGTGCTCTTAAAACAGCAGAGTATGTCAAAAAAGGAAAATCAAAAAAAGAAATTGTATTATCAACATATATATGTCATCCAGAAATGGTAAATAATGAATTGGCAGCACCAGCAATTTTAATTCTCATATCTAATTTGCTAAATAACATGGATACGAAATATACATATAGAATTTTATTTAATATTGAAACAATAGGTACATTGTGTTACGTAAGTAACAATTTAGAGAAATTGAAAAAAAATGTTATTGCTGGTTTTGTTTTCACTTGTTTTGGCGATGAGGCAGTACCCAATTTAGTTCCATCTAAATATGGAGATACCTTGGCTGATTCATTTGCAAAAAAAACGCTTAAACAGTTCAGTCTTGGTTTCAATCTAAGATCTTATTTTGACAAAGGTAGTGAAGAAAGACAGTACACACATCCAAATATAAATTTACCATTTGTAACCATAACAAGATCTTTATTTAGAGAGTATAAAGAATATCATACCTCTCTTGACAATCTAGATATGGTTAATCCTAAATCTTTAAACCAGTCTGTAAAAATAATTAAAAAACTAATAGAAAATATAGAAAGCGAGCCTATATATATTTCTACAACTTTAGGAGAACCTTTTCTTTCAAAGAAAAAATTATATGCAAAAATTAGTTCAATAACTAAAACAAAAGATCTTCACGGTGAATTATCAACTAAGTTAGTCAATGTTATATCGTATTGTGATGGAAAAAACTTAGTTGATGATCTTTATGATTATTTACCTTATAGTAAGAAAGAAATTAACTCCTTAATAAAAATTTTGTTGAAAAATGGATTAATTAAACAAATCGATTAAATAAAATTATTAAATATGAATCAGTTAATTTTTGCATCTTTAATTGCTTCTTCTATTGCATTTGAAAGCCTAATTGATGATTTTCCATCAATTTTATATAAGTTTTTGTATATATATTGGTCTCGAATATGAATGTAATCATCAAATTCATCTAACTGATCTGTAGCTAAAATTTTATTGACTGTAGGTATGAAATTTTCTTTCTGTATTACCTTGTATACACCAGCAGACTCACTTTCAGATTTTGAAATTTCTAAA
>ENA-OSEY01002814-OSEY01002814.1-marine-metagenome-genome-assembly--contig:-NODE-2814-length-10967-cov-5.020202_pt1 | contig 10967 bp, 10 predicted proteins | sample MGYA00248465_ERZ534230 | MGnify/ENA primary metagenome ERZ534230 (study PRJEB26409, sample SAMN06344110) | marine metagenome | isolation source: Sea water from surface | place: Atlantic Ocean:Southern... | reverse complement strand
GAAAGTTTTCTTTTACCTTTTCAATGTATAATCTAACAAATTCTTTCGGACTCTTTCGCATACCTTTCCATCTTTCTTTAAGGTCTGCCCATTCTTTCTCCTGATCAACATTAACTAATTTTCCACAGAAGTTAGAGTACGATTTCCAAAGTTTAGCCAGCATCTAGAGTACCAAATGATCTACGTATCTCACGTAGTGCTTCTAAGTTCATGTCTTTTGTACCTCCATCATATGCATGAGCATATCCTTCAGTAATCATTTGTTCATTAAGCGACACGTCCCCATCCCCGATATATAACCACCCCAGAAGACGACCATATTTGCCGACGCCACCATCAAGTTCAGTCCTAATAGTAAGCTCGTCGTCACCAGCAATGGCACCATCCAATTTCTCTTTGAGCCAGTTTGTTGCGTCGATTCCAAGTGCTTTCTCCTCCAAATTTCGTGTACGTTTTTCAGGTGTATCAACTCCTGCTATTCTAACACGTTCTTTCTTATAAAGATCAAATCCTAAATCAATTGTAACATCTATTGTATCTCCGTCTAATACTCTGTTAATCTCCGTCACTCGGAAGTTGTAACAACTCTTCCGACTCGGTGGTATCATTGCTGCCATGGTTGAATTCTAGTAGTGCATTATTTAGCATAGAACCAATATCAGGATTTCTTACTGTTGTTCTATATCCGTGTGCATAAAGCATTATCTTTTCTAGTGCGTCTTGCTCAACATCTAACGCATGTGCAGGTGGATCTGTCACTGGTGCAGTACCACATGCTGTGATTATTATTGGTAGTAACCATGCATACTTCATTCGCCTAGTGTGTGAACTACAGGTTTCTCGTGTCTTAATATATTATATAGATCTCTGTTCTCTGCTGTGGATACTGGGTCGAACTCAGAGTTAGGATTAAACCCATCATATCTCTTTGCCTGATTGATTACTATTGATCCACTCTCTCCTGATTCTGACCTATGAAATGTACCACGAGGTATTACTAGTGCACCACTATGTACATTAAGATGTACTATGTGATATGGATATTTCCAATCTTTATTTACTAACTCAAAGGTTCTCTCACCTTGTATTACTCTGTTAACATCGTCTTGAAAACTATGGATATAAAACTGTTTACTTCCAACACAATCAGGTGGTGGAGATATAGCAGGACCTGTATGTACTACAAGGTCACTGGCATTAGATTCCTCTACAGATATATCATAAAAGATAACACTGTCCGTTTCCCTGAACACACGGTGTCTTCTAAATTGTATATCACTCATTAACCACCATCCACATCACAACCAATAGCACTACCTACCACAATACCTAGTGGAATTGCCCACCATCTACCATCGTCTCTTGACATAGCAGCACCAGCAGCACCTCCAAGGAGACCACCTGCGATCTTTCCATCTGTACAATCGTTTGTATCATACTCGATTGTCTCTCTTCTGGTGTATCCACCACGATCTCTACAAGGAACTTCTACTGTTTCATTGTATGTTCTTATGTAACCTGGATTCTCTAGAGTGCCTGGTACATACTCTTCTCTGTATTCAGTTTTATAGCAAGTTCTATCTTCTGAATATCCTGCCTTTTGATCTGCAAAAACAGGTGATATAGAACCTAGTGCTATTAAAGATGTTAGTAAAATTTTCATAATATTATTGTAGAGTATTTTTAACTTCTTGTCAACATACCTTTATTACTCATATACTGGAGAGTCTCTTTCAATGTACCTCTGAACATACCAACAGTAATCATAGGATACTTGGCATCCCCACCAAACTCCATTTCAAATTCTGTTTGGGTAAAGTCGTCTCCTACCTTGTACTCATGAATATCATGACCCAAAGTTTTTAGAAGTGAAACCGCACGTTCAGATTCTTGGTTTCCGTTAGAATAAATTACTGATTGCATTAGTAATAAATCGCCTTCATTATATATTCTGTAGAAAGTGTTGGGTCATCAAAAAGTTCTAGTTGTAACTCGTCAGCATCTACGAAGAGGTCATCTTCCGCTTCTTTTCTACAATGCTGCCAGTAATATGTGCCATCTTCTCTTCGATATATGTAAGAAGTGTTGTGTGAATCGAGGGTGAACATTGCGATGCACCTTTGTTTGTGTTGCCAACATGGGTCTTCTGCTCTTCTTTCATATTCAGTCACGTTGTCTCCAATCGTCTGATCTATCATTCTTGAACCAATCTGCTATATCATCTGCACCATTAAAACCTTTCTTATCTGTTCTTGGATCTCCTATATCTAAAAATTTTAAACAAGATCCATCTGGATCAGTTGCCATCCTTCTTGCCTTACTTAACATACCTCTTGCACTTGTATTTGCTTTTGCTAATTTCTGTGCCCATATCATATCGTCTATGCTGACTTGTGTTCCTGATGCAATGTCCTTGCAGATGCCTTCTAGTCTAAGGCGATATTGGGTTGATAACATAAACTGATAAGTGTGATTAGTATTATTTAACCACACTTTTTTCGAGACCTCAAGTAATGTCAGGGGTATTAGACATTACCTATAACATGTCCGATAAAGTTACCACCAATGTTCATAACATGGATTTCTGCTATACCATTTGAACCAGTACCATCACCACAAGTAAATGATGTAATCGCTGATCCATTCCCTGTATCATCATCTGCTAATTCTACATCACCATATCCTGAAGTAGTGGTTGATGCCTGAACAGTAATAGTGTTTTGATTACCAGTGTTTCTAAGCCAAACAGTCATTTCTCTTCCTGCTGTTAGATTACTAATATTCAGAGTTCTGCCAGTTGAGATTGCACCTGACCAGTAAACTTTATTATGAGTCGAAGCATCTACAGTTTTGTTACTATTACCAGTGATAGAATCTACACTATTAATAGTTGCAAATGTTGGTACAGAGGCACTTGATGCTTTTGTTTCTACTTCCGTCTCTAGTTGTTGTAGGGCATTCTTGATCGTGGTGCTGTTACTAATCGTACCACCAGTAAATGTTCCTAGATCATATCCAGCAGCAGTTGTCATTGTGGCAATACCAATCAGTTCAACAACGTCTTGAGAACTAAAGACTCTCTTGAAAGAAAGTTCATCGCCATGGGTATGGTCATCCCCACTTGCAAGATAACATATACGTTGTGATGTCTGGTCATAGAACATCATACCAGATCCAATACCTACAGAATTTGCCCATAGGAAATCTGTTTGAGCTCTTCTAATTGCGTCACATACGGGTAATCCAAACCATTGTGCATACTGAGAACCAGGAGCATGACAATTATATTGCATTGTGAAACCAAAGTTGGTAGTTCCAACACCAACTCTTACTTTTGTCACAGGTGTTACTTGGTCTAAACCAATACTACTATTGACTGATTCTAGACCCCAGAATCCTGTATCTTGAGATTCTGAGTAACTACCAGGATCAAAAATACCACCCGCTCTTTGATCTGGGTTTACAGGCAATCTTAGGAATCCTGAAGTAACACCCACGTAAGTAGATCCAGGACTCTTAAGATGATATGGTGTTAAGTCAGCAACAATACCAGTTAAGTAATTAGTGGTAGAAAATGCGATACAAGCATCACTAGCAATAACAATTTTACTTGCTAAACCTTGATAACCCATGTATACAGAACCACCAGCTGCAAATGTTGTATAATAATCATCAATTCTACTTGAAACACCAGTGGGATTAATAACAATTCTTGGTGTACCAACATACAATCCTGTTGTTTGTTCACCAAAAGAAACACCTAAACCAGTAGATGTATTAAAATGACTTAAACCAAATTCGTTTCTTGTACCTGTTGCGAAGTTCGGATCAAATGATCTAATACCAGTCAAACCAGTCAAGATACCTGCAAATGACCCTTGGGTGAAGAGTTCAACATTTACGTTTGCACCATCACTGAATGTTACTCCTGAACCAGTGAATTCTGTATTACCATAATATTCAGCATCACCTATTACCGCGAGTTTCTTACCTGGTCGTGATGTACCAACACCAACATTTCCTTCATTACCTACAGTAAATCTTCTTTGTGCTCGTGCACTTGTTGAATTTCTTGTATATACCGAAATATTACCACCTTCATTACCTTGTTGTTCATAAACAACTGCACCACCAGAGGTGTTACCCATGCCGACACCAAATCCTATACCAATAGTGGCAGCATCTTTATCATCTTTATTTCTTAGGAATACATGATAATTAGGTGGTTCATTATCTGTACCAACACCAGAATAAGTATTACCAGTTGCGTCTAAGAAACCATCAATAAGTACACCACCATTAGTTGTTACTGCAATACCAGTAGTTGTAGTACCAACACCAACTGTTTTGGCAAATAAATCGCTTACAGAAATATCAGGTTCTAAACGTAAACCTGTGGCATTACCTGTTACATCACCAGTAATTGAACCTGCAAAACCTGCTGTTGCTGTTACAATACCAGTAACACTAACACCAGCACCTATAATTTCATGGTTTATTGACGTATTGATCGCAACTTTACCATTGATTGTTGCAGCACCCAATGCAGTCAACGTTGTAATACCAATAGTAGGATCTCCTTGCAATCCAAATGCAGTCCTAGCAAATCCTGCAGTCTGGGCAGTACCAGTCATTAATGATAAATCACCTCTATAAGAGAGTGCGGTTACAATACCACCAAACTGTCCATGTTGATCTACAAAAATATCTCCCTTAACATCTTGCCCGTCAAAATTACCCGTCTTTACAGTCAGTCGGTGTGTTACAATCGTAGTACCAATACCGACACTTGCAAGTCTATAGATGTCTTCCGTATTTGCTGCAACCAATGCTGGCGGTTGTTCTGAAGTAGATGTCCAACCAGAGACAGGAACATTAGATAATGTAGATCCATCACCATGAAATGCGATTGCTTCAAATCTACCTGAATTGGCAAACATTGTAATACCAAATCCAACCTGCATTGTTGCACCAGTCTGAATACCAGCGTAACTAGTACCAATACCAATAACAGTACCTGGATTAGTTGTACCCGCACCTAATCCTTTATATCCCGTTACATCATCAAACTCATAGAAAGTTGTAATACCAGATAATTCTAGGTTTCGGAAAGAAACCACACCAGTATTGGATAGTTTACCAGAAACTAAGAGTTCACCAACTACCTCTGCCTGTCTTTGCGGAGTAGAAGTACCAATACCAACTCGATTATTAGCGACGACAAGAGATTCTCCAGATACCTGGATACCGTCTCTGACTGTAAATACCTTTCTAAAATTTTGTGCCATTATTCAAATAGTTATAGCGCGGGATACTATTTTAAGTATTTAGTGCGATTAGAACTCGGTAGGATACCAATTATTATCATTGGTATTGAATACAAATCCAATCGCTGCATGATCTTGGTTAATAATGAATTGAGTTTCAGAATATCCCATCACATTTCTAGTGGGATTAGGTGAAACTGTCTGGAATGTGAGTGTAATATTATTGACAGATGCATTACCAGAAATGTCAATTACTTTGAAGTTCTTAGCAGCAGTTCCTGGATCTGGAACGGTCAATGCAACTGGTGCAGTAGAAGTATCAACAAATGCGACTGTACCAAGTTCAATAGTTGCACCATCTGCTTTGATGGTAGTGTTAAGTGAACCAACTGTTATTGAACCATCAATGGTTAAGTTACCACCGAAACTACCGTTTCCACCAAAGGAACCGATACCAGTTGCAGTTACATCACCAGTGACATTAAGATTACCAGTTAATGATGTCTTAGCATCAATAATAAATTTATCACCATCAATCAATACATCATCGTTAATCTTTATCTCATTCTGGAATGTTACAGGACCATCGAACTGAGATAAGATTGTCTTAGATGCACCACCCTCAACCTTAAGTCTCTGAGAAATAGTAACTTCATCAAAGTCACCTATAACAGCAGTGCCCTCTTCACCTGTAACAGATGCAATTGGTGTATCATAACTTGTCTCTCTACCAGTTGCAGAAGAAACAGATTTGTTACCAATAAAGAAGTCACCATCGTTGTTCATACCAGTGTATACAACAACACCACCAGATAATTCCTGTGCTTGGGCAAGGAATGTTTCCATAGGTGTTAGTGTAATATCCTGAACAGCAGGTAGACCAGTAGAATAGTTACCTGGACCATAACCAAGATATTCAAACGTGTGACCAGATGCTCTTAGGATTGAGTTTCTACGAAGTTCTACGGGAATTGCCTTAATCTTTTTGACTTTGGAATCAATAGGATGAATTTTCTTCTCTGTACCAAAGTAACCTCTAAGAACAGTAAGACCATCATTATTAACACCAGAAAGATCATTTCTGGATATTCTCATAATCTCATTGTTGACCTGTACATAATGACCAATCTTGTATCTTGCAGTAGAACCAACACCAACAGAACCAGTAGTATCAGTGAAGATACCAACTCTGATAATATTATCAGCATCAGTATCACCAATTGCTTCTTTTAATGAACCTATTTCATTATCATAAAATGGCATACCTCTACCACCAATCTTCTCGTCAGCAGATCCTAGAATTGAACCAGCGTTAGCTGTCATACCACCTTTGTAAACAGTAGCAGCATTGATAATATTTGGATTATAAGTTTTGGTAGAGAATTGTGATGTGCTTGCAACGTTTTCAACAAGGAAGTTAAAATATTTTGGTTGATCTGGAGTTTGCGTACCAGCAGCAGAAACTTTATTATTAGAGGCATCAACAACTCTGAAAGAATTACCTTGTACAAGACCGTGACCACCAGCAAGACCTGTAGTTGTAAATGTCGCAATACCAGCAGATGCATTAAAGTCAACAGATGATATTTCAACGGAAGGACCTGTGTTTATATAAAACTGTTCAGCTACTACTACTTGGTCACCTTCAGTCATTGCGACTGCGACACTTGTAGAAGATGGAATTTTTACAACTCTGTAGAAACAGTCAGAAACTGTAGATATACCAGTAAATTGTAAAACATCACCAATACCATGTGAAATTTCATTTGCTGCGGTTGTTACTTGAGCACCAGAGAAACCTTCAATTTCTAAAACTTCACCACCAACATAACCAGCACCACCAGCAGTGATAGTACATTCAATAACTGATCCGCTACTAACAATAATCTTTGCTAATGCACCATCCCAAGTAGTTGTACCAGTATTAAAGAGTTTCTTATTATAGTAAACTCCATCAGCAAAACCAGAACCAGCATTACTAATATTAGATACCAGTTGTAGTTTTCCAAATTCATGGAATGTGGATGTTGTAATTGTTGCAATACCAGATGCTTCGGAAGTTGCAATACTTACCATAGTAATACCAATACCAATATCCTTGACAAAATTGTCTATCGCTTCTCTGGTCAAAGACTTTTTCTTATCGTTAAGAACAGTCAATCCAATTGGAGTTCTCTTGGCATAAGTTTGAGAAGGTAGTGGGTTATCATCCCAGTTGTCTCTATCCAACTGTGGGTAGAAATCTTCAACGGGTTGAGTAAAATTACGATCATTAAACTCAATGTCTAGTGGATAAGATGCACTAACAAAGTCTGCCTGTGAGATACCATCATTAAATCCTTGTGCAAAATCTTCAAGAATGTTTGGACGGAAGATAAAGAAGTTTGCATTAATTTGGTTCTTTTCAAATCTTGGTAACTTACTATCTCTTACAGATGTATCATTCTGGAATACACCAGGATCACCACTAGTAATTGCATATTTAAGTGTATGTGCATCTACAACCTCAATAATTTGGTAACGACCATTGTAACCTTGATTATCGATTGAATTAATATTATTTGCACTCTTAACTCCTCTGACATTGATAAGATGTCCTTTTTTCATTGTATGTGGTCTTTCTGAGAAGAGTGTTACTGTTGCGTTAACACTATCATAGGAACATGTACCAATAAATCTTGGGTTTCTATCATATTGGTATTGTTCTTGAGTAATTTGGACAGGATCAAAAAGAATATCACTAGTGCTCTTAGATTCCTGAACAACGAAACCATCACTAGGATCTCTTGCATCATCCGCTTCCTTAGGAATGAACATTCTAGCAGTATAGATTCTTTCATCAAGAGATCTATTTTCCTGAACTCTATTAAACCATGTTTCAGAAGTCGCTTCACCTATACCTGCTACACCTTTAGAAAGTAATTGAGGGTATATTTCATTAAATCTATCAACTTTAATAAACCAGTTACTCTTGTTAGGATCAAATTGAACAGGATGTCCTACATTACCAGGTATTTTATCAGAAACTCTAGAGATAATCTGTAAACTACCATCAGTCTTGACGTTATTGAGGTTAAGACCTTTTCCATTTAGAGCGTTAGTTAAGTTTGATGCGAACTTAAGTGTGTTCGTTGATGTACGAATGACATAATATAATCTGTGATCAGTAATACCATCAGGAATATTACCTTGATCTTGAATTACAATTACTGACTCACCAGTAATAAATGTATGATTACCATTAGTGTTTAAGGTTGTTTCATCATTTGGACCTCCAACTGTACCAACAACCTGTGTTTGTTTGAATCCAATATTTTCACCAGCAGCAATAGTCGAAGATACAGAAACAGTATTATCCATCATCTGGATATTTGCAAAATATGTTTCTCCAATACCAGTATTGCTAAGGTTTACATATAGTTTATCAAAGTCTTTTGCACCAACTTTGAAACCCTGTGCACCTGATGGTGGTACACCTGTTTCTGCTGTAAAATCTTTAAGGTATAAGTGAGAAGAAACACCAACAGCTGTTGTTAAACCAACATCAAGAGTAAGATAATTAATCTTGGTTTCTACAGAACTTGGAATTGCTTTTGGTGGAACTAAACCAGTAATATAAATTTGATCGTCCTTACCGAAAGATTCTTTCTTGAATCCATCTGCATATAGAGAAATTTGACCAAAGTTAGAGTTAGAGTTGGTAATTGATTGGTCACCACCAGATCTTACTTGGAAGTGTCTTGCAAATCCGATAGCGAAAACCGAAACGACCTGACATACACCGTCATTGGTGAATTTCATATGGCATGTTTCCCAACCCTTTCTATAGACTGCTCTACTATCTAAGTGATATACTTGCTCACTGTTTGTTGAGGAAGAACCTGCAGGTAAATCAGCACCATAAGAAGGTGTACTAATATTAATACCATCATATGTACCAGCGTTCTTGTTATATTTTACAAATGCTCTGTCATCTTTTTGTAGAGAAATTGCCGTATACTGCGCTGTAACCATGGATCGGAAACCATCTGCCTTACTTCCATCACCATGACATCCATTTATACCATAAACAGAACGTAGGGATATGTTAAAGATATATGGAGATGCACCTTTAACAGTATCAGATTCAACTGTAACTCTTGGACTGGATGTTGATGGTGTTGGATCTAGGTTTACAGGAATAACTGATAACGTATATGTAAACTTAGTATCAGTAACAACGTTAGTTACAGTCGTACTGACGTTATAGTTGGCAACGTTGATACCAGTAATTCTAATAGGAGTACCAATATCAAGTAAGTGTGGTACGTCTGTATCAACAGTAACAGTTGTGGTTGGAGTAGTACCATCACCAGAAATTATATTAGAAATAGCAATAGGATCAGATGCTAGTGCACCAACAATTTCCCACTCTGTTCTTTGCTTATCAAAGTCACCCTGTTGATCTGGCCACTGGAATGCAATAGGTCTGTTAGTATTAGGACCGAAGGCATGAGTCAACTTATAATAATACATGCTCAAGTCAGTATAATTATAACCTGGTGCCTTATTAACACCGTCTGCAAACTCAAATGCAGTTAGTTTATGGTGAGAGAATAAAGGTCTGGAGACATATAACTGGTTTGTAAAGTTCTGATGGTTAGTATATACTGTACCATTAGGGTCAGCATCAAAAATAGTAAACTGCCAAATATAACATAGACCAGTGATTCTGAATATAGCACTTTCAGGAGTATCAGGATCTGTAGGGTTTGGAACATATTTCGGTCTTATTTTGGTTTTTCTAAGGTCAAGACCAACTATAGAAGTACCACGGGGAAGAATAGTACCACCATTAACACTATTAAACTTATATAAATCGTTATCTTCTTGGGAAAGGTCAAAGTTTGAGTTTAAGGTTAGTCCAAACTCAGTGGACGCAACAGACTGAGCACCAGCAGGTGAAACTGCTTTAGCACCAAGATTATCTACAATACCATATCCAGGTCTATTATCAATTAAATGTTCACCAGGAAACAATAGAATCGTTGTTTTATCAATAATATCATTATCTTTTCCTCGTACATACGAGAAACGGGCAGATTCTAACATCGCCCTCTGAATTGTTTTAAAGGGTTTCGTTAGCGAGTTACCCTGATTATCAAGACTGTCGGTAGAGTCAATATCACTTGGATTGACGTATAATATACGACCTTCAGTATTCTTAATAAAATTTTCTAGCTTACTAAGAGGCATCTTTCCCTATGCTAATACAAAATGTTATGCTAATCTATTTAGAAGACTAAAAGATCCATTATGTATATGTATGCTTGTTTCTAACTAATTATGGTAGATCTTCCCATTTTACAGGATTTTTTATCTCCATATCCATCAATCCTTTTACTTCAGATGGTGTTTCTATAATCTCAGGAGCAAATTGTTTTGCTTCCTCTTCTTCCCATATCTTTTTAATCTCTTCTGATTGCCTATCAATATCTCTCATCGTATTTGCAATCTTAATATCAATCCATTTATCCTTTAACCACTTAATAATACCTGACGCAAGGAAAGAGATGGGAAAGCGTTGCTTCTTTGCCCACCTCTCTGCCTTTTCATACCAAGGATCTGTACCTTTACCAAAGGATTTTTCAAACTCGAACTTCATCCTCCTGCCAAGTCCTCAAAGTTGTAACTCTCTTCTGCAGACTCAACGATAGAACG
>ENA-OSEY01002813-OSEY01002813.1-marine-metagenome-genome-assembly--contig:-NODE-2813-length-10970-cov-16.639677_pt1 | contig 10970 bp, 29 predicted proteins | sample MGYA00248465_ERZ534230 | MGnify/ENA primary metagenome ERZ534230 (study PRJEB26409, sample SAMN06344110) | marine metagenome | isolation source: Sea water from surface | place: Atlantic Ocean:Southern... | reverse complement strand
AGTGATGACACTAAGGGAAGACTTACTGGTAATCAAGTTTACTGGTTAGAAAACTTTATCTCTACTTGGGATATTATTAATCAAACAACTTAATGCTATGAAATACTATTCACACAATCAAATGAAGGAAGTGGACAAAGAGTTTACACCTAATTTAATTAAAGAACTAAAATCTTTTATGGTAGAGAGGTATGTTGATAATATGTCAACAAAAGATTTAGTTGCATACGTTATGGATGACCTCGACAGATACTATGAGAAAATGTCAGATGCAGAATTTATTGATGAAGCACAAAACTACTGGGAAGACCATTTCGATGATGTAGTAGAGGAAGTTGAAGAGTATGCAAATTGCGATTTCAAAAAAGACAGAAGATTTGATTCAGAGAGGGATTTAGATTAATGAAAGTATTTACAATTCAATTCACAGAGGATGAATTAACAGAGTTAGAGAATGTGTTAGACCAACACGTTTATGCCGAAGCAATCGAAAACAAAGGTTCAGAGGGAACTATTGGAACAATCCACAATCGCATATTAGATGTTCATTATCAAAATAGTGATGGTATTGTGCCAGTTCAAGAGGTTGCACACAGACACTTCCGCAAGGACTTAGACTTGCTATAATAAGTACATACACCACAGAGGACTTATGAACTCAGGAACACCGTCAACAGAACTCAACGACATACTCACAAACTTTGCGAACTATGTTGACTCATTCTATGGGGTAAATGACCCATTATACCCTATGATAAATCAAGAGACTAAGCAACCACTTTGTAAAGCAGACATCTATGCCGCTACACATTTCTACCTATCACAATGTAGTGACAAGAGAGTTACAAATTGCACTTGGGGGGATGGAGACTCACTTGATCGTGAGAGAGTCAGAGACATTCTACTTGATGAGTACAACTACAAATTTGTGGAGGAATAATGAGACTATCCAAATTTCTAACAGAAGACCTTGAAAACAAAACAGTAAATCTGACTCTCACATTTGATGAGAGGTCAGAGTTACTAAAACACCTTGAAATGTTTGATGAGCATATTGACCAATTACACCCACTTGTAGAATCCGTACAAGACAAACTCTTAGGTATTGACTAATGAAAACTATTACACTCACAGATGACCAGTTCGACACACTCTTTGAGTTTGTTGACCAGAAAGTTGAATACATTGTTGACAAGTCAGTTGAGTATCAGGACTCAGAGATATTAAATGAGTGGGATGACTTGTTAGATGTTCATACAGTATTAGAGGAAACCAAAGACAAGTATGAACAGAAACTTGCAAAAGCACAGGCAAAGCAACCTACAATGGAGTGGTAAAATGATGCCACTTGTAATATTAGTATTATTATGCTTTTCAATCCAATTAGCAAGTGATGTGTGGCGGTAATATTAGTGTCACACACTTTGTTGATTTCACCTTTCTATCACCTATAATAAGTACATAACCAAAGAGGTTTTATGCAAACAACCACCACAAAAGCAATTATCTCAAGAGACAAACTCATGGAGTACATCCACGAAGATAGAGACTTGTTGATGGGTTTACAAGATGACCTATCTGATATGCTATCCGCAACTGGTAGATATTCTATCACTCTTGATGAGATAGTCCAGAATTATATGCCATACATCCCCTTATATCTGATTGAGAATGAAGATGAGATCAAACAGGCATATCCAGACAGAGTTACGGATGATGAGTATATCTTTATCTATGATAGAGATATGACACCGAATGAAATCACTTTGAATGTGGAGTGGTTAGACTAATGACACAGGACACAGAACATTTCTATGCAGTTCAATCATTCCTTGAAGATGACGAACTTCACAAAATATGGAACATTATTGAAATTGCGATGGAGAGAGAAGGTTATGACGTTCAAAACGCAGAACTTTCAATGAGACTCTATGACCCAGAACTCACAGAGAACAAAGGGTATTATAATCCCGAACCAGTTAACTACTATCAAGGAGCATAACAATGAAAACATATATTATTGAAGAAAAGTTTACTGGTTATGCCAACATAACTATTGAAGCAGAAACCGAAGAAGAAGCAATGAATCGCTATCGTAGTGGCGATTACAAAGATAGTTCCTATGATATAGATGATATGTTTTATGACTATGAGTTTTGTTCAATCAACGAAGAGAGTGAAACATTCATTGACATCAACGACACAGGAGGTAAGTACTAATGAAAACAGAACTTGAAATGAATGAGTATGTACCATTTATCAGAAAATGGGTCAAACAAACTGTTGATATGATGAGCATTGAAGAAATCAAATCAATGGCGATGGAGTCTATACATGAGGAAATGGAGGAGATACTACAGGAGGAAGGACAGAGGGGAGTGTTTAACGAAATGCAAGCATGGAACTCAGACTCACTTGAATCAATTGCAAAAGACTATGACTTACTATTGGAGGACTAATGGAAAAACTTACATTCAACAATGAACAATTAGAGTTTCTTAAATTCATCGTACAGGACTTTGAATACAATGATGACCACGAAAAATATATGATTGAGCAGATTGAAAACAAAATCTATCAAGCACAGGAGAACCAAGCACTTAAACTATTATCAGGAATGAACTAATGACACTCATTGATTTTAACAAAAAAGAACTATTGGACATTTCACACGCACTTCTCAGTTATCGTACTGACTCAACTGTTATTCGTGAAGGAGGTCTTACAGACGAACAGAAAGAAAGATACAAGAGATTGACTTCTTTGATTGAAAAGGTATCACAACTTAAGAATGTATGCGATTGTGGAGGTAAATCCAACTGATATATAATACAGCACAAATGAGGTGGTTACAATGTCAGATGAGGAAATCAAAACCTTTATAACTACCTTTAAGTCGTTTATGCAACACGCAGACGTAGAGGAAATGAATTACTTACGCAGGGAATCTACACGCAAGTATAAACAGTTGTACTATCAAAACCAAGCAAAGAAACATAATGTTTCTTATGACTATTACATTTCAGAATTTACTTAAGGAGACATTATGAGTCGCAAGTACAGAGTTGAGCAAAAGTTTACTACAGGATGGGGTCTTGTAAGTGAAACTTCATTTAAACTATCCAAAGATGAAGCAAAGAAAGTTTTAGAAGAACTAATGGCAGAAGGTGTTAACCCAGACTCACTTCGAGCAATACCCGATTAATGTACGAACCCCAAGTCGATGATTACGTCAAGTGGACTACTGACTTAGGTATGGTTCACGAAGGTTGGGTGTACTTCAAATGTGACTACACACCCAAGAAGAAAGGGTTTCCCCACTCAGAGCATTATATCACAATTGAACTTGGTGTCAAGGATATGCCACCCGAACAACAGAGAACTTCTTTACATAAAAAGAATCACGTTCTACTTCTATGTTATCATTATCAATGGAATCAATTAGAATACATCACGAATCGTAGAGATAATATAGACGTTCAGATGTATCACTCACAGGAAGGTAGATACGCAGATATACAGTAAGACTTCTATGTTTATCCCACTCGCATATCAGAGAGAATCTCTGAATTTTATAGAGTGGTCTATCGAGGGGCTAGCGAGGTCAAATTTTTCATAAGACTACATACCTTTGTATGGTTTGTTCGGGGTCTTGTATAATACTTTGAAGGGATGTCGAAGAAGAAGAAATGTAAGTTGTGGAAATGTAGCAAATATAAGGGTAAAGGATGTAAATGTGGAAGGTACAAACACCCTTGAAGAGTCGTAGAATTATAGGGTTATTAAGTGTCTCAAAGTAAGACGGAGAGCGTGGATAAGAAATGATATGAAACTGATATAAGTATGTTACAATTACAATATAATTGCAAGCATTATACTGTTTTTTATGCTATAATCTGTATAGAATCACTCAGGAGGTAAAAAACACTCAGAGACTCTCAGAATGTATCAGAGAATACAGAAAACCTTTTAATTTAATTAAAAAAAGGTTTTTTAAATATAAAACAGTAATTTATTGCGTTTGGTAATCTGTAAGTATTCTGTAGGTAGTGAGTAGAGAATCTGTATGGAATGTGCAGAGGTGTTGTGGGTTTAGCGAGCGTACCATAAGACGGGCGATTTGTCAACCCAACGGGCGAAAATTTCTGGGAATCCACACATAAAATCTAGTCGAGGTCTGATAAGATTTTCTAGTCGAGATACTCACAAATTCTCATAAAATCTAGTCGAGATATATCACATTCTCATAAAGTCTAGTCGAGACTCTCATCATCATTCATCATCTCATATACTGCATGAGCATAGGAATCTAGTCGAGACGGGCATCTAGTCGAGATGTGTGCATATACTCACATACTTGACACACGCACTAGATTCATGTATACTAGATGTATACACTTCGAGATACATCATGCACAAGTGCGTGTACACGGTCACGTTGGACATTGAATGTTGGGATGACCTTAAGGTCGAAAAAATTGATTGGGCGAAGAGCATAAACCTTTTCCCAGACGAATTTATCCATTCTAGCGTACAGGAGCGAACTTCGCCAAGACCAGTGGACAGAACTTGAAGTGGCACAATTGAAGTTGACGGGCAGCATCGATTGTGGTAAGCTCGACAGGAATTGTTACAGAAGATTACAGATATTATTTCAGAGCTCGGTGAGTGACGAAGGTTTTCTATCAGTCCTACCCCAGACTCTTGTTTTTGTTATACACTCATTATAGTTCCCCTACATCCATAATTCAAGCTCGTATGTGCCACTTTTATTAGTGTCCACTACGGGTTGTTTTTTTGTGCCGATGGAGTATAGTAGGAATGTAAACGTTATACCCCGCTAATGAACTACGAAGAAATCCTTAAGTGCTATGAGGGCGAAACTGATATCCACGCTTCAACATCGTTTGAGTTTGGTTTGATGAATGACCTCTACTACCAATTGTTCTACTCATACCCAGAGGTGGACTAATGGCATATTGTGACGTATGCGGGAACTTCGATGAAGAGTACCGTGAAGAAATGGGGTACCCCAAAGACGGGCAGCATTGCATACAGGATTACCAACCCGATTGTTATTACTATTGGGATTCCCCGCTGGAGGAGATTTACTATTGGCGGGACAGTTTCCCACACGTTGATTGTATGTGCGAAATCTGTTTTGATATTGCCAACTTTAGCAAAAAAATTATTTGGAGCGACCATTAATGGAAATGAAAGAAGTAAAAGCACAGATTAAGGATTATGTGCGTGACCATTACAAGTACTACGGTTGGTACCCGTATGATGTACAGGTTGGAGATGTATTGTATACCTATGAGCAATACATGGATATCCTGAGTATGACGCTTTAAAAAGTGTCTACTCTTTCGTGCATCCTTGCGTGGGTGTATTATAATAAGTACATAACAAAACGGAGACCCTTATGCCGAATTGGTGCTACAACAGAATCCGAATTGATGCAGATTCTGACCAAGTGGAACAACTCAAAGAAATCCACGACATTTTTGATAACCACACAGACCCATTTAATCAGATACTACCAATACCTGATTTTAAGAATATTCCCAATGAGAAGGGGGAACTACCTAAGTTGGAAGTACACAAGAATGATAAAGGGGAGGTTGTTTGGGAAACATACAATTTTCCAGATGGTAAAAATGATGATAGATGGTATCATTGGTGTATTGAGAACTGGGGAACAAAGTGGGAGTGTTCAGAACTCGACATTGAATATGCGGATGATGAGATACTGGAACTCACTTTTAGTACTGCGTGGAGTCCACCCGAAGGAATTATGCAGGAGTTAAAAGAGAAGTACCCTGATTTAGGATTCTCTTGTTTCTATGATGAACCAGGAATGGAGATTGCAGGATACTATTAGGACAGTTTAGAAAGTGTCCACTTGGGGTTGCATTGCGTAACCCCAATGCTATAATTAACATGTAAACCAAACACCCCTACATTATGAGAAAGATTGAAGAGCAAATGAACATGGCAATCCGTTCAAGAAAGAACTGGTCAGGTTCAAACACTACAGTTCAATGCTTCAAAGAGAATGGAGTTACAACTGAAGTTAACGTTTTACTTCACGGTAACTGCATTGCGTGGTTTGATACTGCATCTAATGACTTCAACATCTCTAGTGCAGGTTGGGAAACAGTAACCACCAAGTCAAGATTAAATGCAATCCTTGAAGAGTTTGCACCTGAGAGACGTGTCTTTCAAAAGAACTGGCAGTGGTTCGTGTCTGACTTCTTAGGTATGGCAGAACCATTCGTTGACGGAATGAAAATCTAGTCAACAAAAATCTAGTCGAGACTTAAGCATGTCTTAACAATCTCGACTAGACATTCATGCTATAATACATCTAGACGAGATCACACCCTTATGAACACACTTACACTCACAGATAGTCAACTAGAATACCTACAAGACCTAGTTATGTTTGCCTACGAAATGGAAGTCCCAGAGCAGAAAGGTTGGGACATTCAAACTTATGATAACCTAGTTGATGAGGTGATGAAATGATCGACACCTATAATCAGGCGGGTTACGTACGTAACATGGAGACGTACGGGTTACGTAACATGATACGTGCACTCAGTATAATGGAACTTCTCAATACTGAGGAAGAGAACCAAAGGTTAGCACTGGCAAAGGCAGAAATCAAGAGGAGGTGTGCCAGAAAATAAACTGGCACACTAGGGGTTGCAAAAAAATCCAGCTGCCCTATAGTAGGAATGTAAACAAATTTCCCTTACGATTATGACTATTGATGAGTACAAAGATTTAATTCTTGAAGATGAAATAAACATCGGTTACGATGTTGAGGAAGATGACCTACCCGATCAGTATGATGACGAATCATATATTGACGGACTTTTAACAACTGGATTTCATGCGGTTGATGCTTCGGAAATGTTCGGAGAAGAAGTCGTAGGTTATTCTTTATATTAATTTTATATTTGGGGGTTGCCATGCGTGACCCCTACCTATTATAATAAAAGTAAATTCACCCCTTAAATTATGACAGACATGTTAACAACATCTTTCACAGATGAAGAACTTGCTCTAAACGCTCTCGAAGAGTACCTAGAGGAAGGTGAGGATCGTGACGAAATGGAAGCATTTATTGAAGAGCATGGTCACAAAAACTTCTATAATCATTTTGACGAATACAGAGAAATGGTTAAACAGTATGACCAAGACACAGTAGACGCATTTCTAGGTGCTGACTTTGACATTAGCGACATTTCCAGATTGGAAGATGCGTATTATGGACAGTATGACAGCGAGGAAGAATTTACAGAAAATTTCGTAAATGAATGTTATGGTCTACCAGATATGCCCAGTTGGATCGCCATTGATTGGAAGGAAACATGGGAAGATGGTTTATCATGGGATTATACATTCATAAACGGATTCGTATTCTGTAACCACTGGTAGTGTGCCAGTTTATAAAGTGTCATACGGGAGCTTTACAGTTCCCGTTGACATACTATAATTAAGTATATAAGTTATTTCCTCTTATGACTAAAGCAGTTAAACTTCAAGCACTAAACACTTTCAAACCCTATGCAGTATTTTACAGGACTGGCGGTCAGATTGAAAAATTTCACTTTATTAATGGTTGGGGGGCTAGTGTTGCAAATCACGATGGGAGTTATGGTGGAGACGAAGGACTCTACGAACTTGCCGAAATCAACCCCAATGGTCACATCGTTGACGACTCAATTAAAGGTTGGTTAACCTTTGCGGAGGTTGATTCTTATCTGAGAGAAATTTCAGAATATTAAGAAAGTCTAAAGAGTGGTTGCAAAACCACTCTAACCGACTATAATTAGTATATACAAAGTTAATTCCCTTTTTAATTATGTCTACATTACATCACGAATCAATACTTGAAGATTGCTTAGTTGAAGCAGAAGAAAACTTCAGAGTACATAACAAACTAACTCAAAAGCAGTTAGATGAATTACTTGTTCGTTCAGAAGGAGTAAGACTTGCAATCACGAAGCAAGCACAGAGACTATTTGACGATAGGTGCATATAGTCTAATGGGCATTAGGAAGCATTACCTCATGTAAGTCCCAACCTTGTGACAGTTTAATTACTGGCACACTATAACCCCATTTAGTAGCATGTGGGGTTATAATATAAAAGTAACCGCAATTGAAGTATGACTTTAACCCTCTCAGAAGTACAATTCAATTTAACTCAAGTTGATTTTACCACACTACCTAAACCCCGTAAAAATAAGGGGGTGCGGGGACAGTTGTTAGAACTTGCACTTGGAATACCCAATAGTTCTAAATTAACTGATATGGTAGATGGAGAGTTAAAAAGTTATACTAAAGGGGAATCAATTGCGGTTACTCAACTCAAACACGTTATCCCCGAAATCTTTAACAACATTCCCTTTAAGGATTCTAAAGTTGGTATCAAATTGCGTAATACTTTATACGTTGGATTTGATAGAGAAAACAACTTCTTAGGAACTGCAAAAATTAATTATACTGATAACAGTTTAATATCTGATGACTTTCAATACATCTCAGAAATAATACGTTATCGTTATAATATGGGTCAACAATTAAACACTATCACAGGATTAAACAAAATTCTACAAATCCGAACAAAAGATAGTAAACCTTACCACCCTATTGTATATAAAGGACAAATCTTAAAAAACAAAGGTATGGGATTCTATCTAACAGGGAAATATGCAAAAGGTATCATATGATACCAAACTGCTCCCACCAGGATCGCCTGTAAGGTGCCTGAAAAAAGTCCCGAAGGTGTTTATACCTTCATTTTTTTTGACTTTTTTAAAAAAAAAGTTGGCAGGGGGAGTACCGACCTTTTTCGTTTTCGGTGATACATCCCACCTCTTTTGCTTATGTACTTATTATAAGCGGAGCGGCTGACCAGTGCAACCAATAGTGGACAGTTTATTAAGTGGCACATAGGTGGTTGCACACCCATATGCATGGGAATATATTAAGTACATAAATCAATTCATTCATTCCTCAAATGAACAACTCAATTTTCACTCCTTCAACTCCTCATTACGTTTACATCATCAACCAAGAGGATTTACAAAATAACAAGCTTGTTTGTAAGATAGGTTACACAAAAGACGCTAACCAAAGAATCAAAGGACTACAAACTGGAAGCGACAAAAAGTTAAGAGTCTTTCAAACATTCTTAGTTGCTTACAACAGATACGACGCAAACAAAATTGAGAGACAGATTCAAAAGATGTTTACTCAGTTCAAAAGGGAGGGCGAATGGTTCGCTTTTGACCCTGTTCATATGGTTACTACAGTATTACCACAGATTGAAAAGTTTGTAAATGACTTAGACGTTAAAGACGAACCTCTACCAATCACAGAGGTTGCAAACACTCTTATGACTAAGGAGCAGTACTTGGCGACTAAGTGCAGACAGTACGTTTTAAACAGAAAGTCAGAATTGACAGTTGAAGAGCAACTTGAAAAAGTGATAGTTGACTCAGCACTTACAAAGGAAAGAAACCTTGAAAAAATGCTTAGTAAGGCAAAGGCAATCGCAAACCGCAAATAATACAAATTATTAAGATAGTATAAAGGAGGGGGAAACCCCTCTTTTTTATGCTAATATGATAGTAACCCTAAAAGAATTATGTTTTACACTTCAGAAAAAACAACTCTTTCAAATCAGGTTTACTCCTTTATGTGTGGATTATATCCAGACTTGGAAGAAGTGGACATTGAGGTTATCCCCACCGACCTATCAGAGGATAACGTATTTGGTTGGACAATGGAAAACAACGACCAACAGGAAATACAAATCCACCACCTTTTAACGAATGAAGAATATATAACAACTCTCATTCACGAATTAATCCACGTTGACCAAAACGTCAGAGGGTTATTAGATGATGAAGAGAGAGAAGAGGAGGCATATTCATTAGAGCATACCTTAACAAAACAATTCTTAAATAAATGTTAAGTCTACTTGATATTCTCTTTCCTGTTGCTACACTTAAGTTAGTTAAGAAACTTTCCCCTATGAAAACTATTCAACCCTCAATCAACCTTTGGGACACCCCACAAAAATATAATGGTTGGTCAGATTGGACAACTTGGAACGTTGCTCTTTGGATTAACAACGACCAAACATATTACAGTATAGCAAAAGACTGTAAAGACTACATGGATTTTCTTTATGAAATGCAAGCAATGATAGGGTCATTCGCAACACCAGACGGAGCAGACTGGGGCGAAGCAAACATTGAAGAAATGAATGAAGTAATACAGGAAGCAATATAATTTCTTAAGATTTGGGGGTTGACTTTAACCCCCTTATCCTTTATTATTATAGTATAAGTTTATTCAACCCCTATGACTAAAACTCAAAGATTAATCAACCGCATAGAACAAAAAGAGAGTTTCTATGACATCGCATACATCTGCGAAGACTTCCAAACATTCATTGACGAAATCAGCGAATGGGGTGTTGACCACATTGGAGGAGTTGACTTTGATGACCCCGAAGTTAACAAAGGAATGATGAACGCATATTTTGCTTCATTCGGTTGCACACCTGACAACCCCCACCCTTGCAGTAAATACGCAAGGTAAACAATTGTTACAGAGGGGTTACATTACCCCTCTTATCCTTTATAATAAAAGTAGTTAAGCAACCCCTATGTACAACGAAAAATTACAACCAATCTACGACGGAAAGGTCTTAGTCAATCAATCAGCAATGGACAACCCCGTAGTCCAATCAGTACTTAAGGAAATGTCTTTAAGAAACTTTGAACCCCAAAGACTTAATGCTTACGGGGTATGGTACATTTCAGACAGGCACTAATCATGAACGGAATTAACAAACAACCCCTCTACGTCAAAGGCGATTACGCATTAATTGCCAAATATAACAAGTTTGACCAATGCGTTGAAATTGCAGACATAAACAAC
>ENA-OSEY01002812-OSEY01002812.1-marine-metagenome-genome-assembly--contig:-NODE-2812-length-10972-cov-2.730702_pt1 | contig 10972 bp, 13 predicted proteins | sample MGYA00248465_ERZ534230 | MGnify/ENA primary metagenome ERZ534230 (study PRJEB26409, sample SAMN06344110) | marine metagenome | isolation source: Sea water from surface | place: Atlantic Ocean:Southern... | reverse complement strand
GGTTGCGAAAGGTGAAATCAATCCAGAGAATAGCAATTTGGGGGAACCATGATGAAAGATATAGAGGAAATTCGGTCTTTCCGGAGAAGCGGAAAATTCATGAATATCTTTTCAAAGTTCTTTTCGAAACATGATTTCCAAACGGAACTAGACCTCCCAAGATCCTCTCCCATTATCTTCGCTGCTAATCACCGAAGTTTTTTTGATGTAATTATTGCATGGGCCTTCTTTTCTTTGAGCGGAGTTAATTGTCATTGCCTCATACGAGCTGACTTATTCAGTAAACCACTTATGGGTTCATGGTTGAGAAAAAATGGTTGCATCGCAGCATCAAGAGACACAAGGGAAGAAGCTGAACTCCAAGCTATCGAAAAATTAAAAGCCGGTTATGCCGTTGCTATTATGCCTGAAGGTAGACTAGTACCACCTGCAGATAGACCTGAGGGCGTGGGACAAGGACGCCCTGGAATCTCTCGAATTGCTCGAGCTACAGGTGCCACGATTGTCCCGGTCGCTATCACCGGAAGTGATCTTGTGTGGCCACTTGGTAAAGGGTTCCCCGTTCCGCGCCTTAATCGCCCAGTAATAAAAGTTCGCTTTGGAGCTCCTTTCGACCTTCAGTCCGATGATGATATCAATAATGCAAATGTCGTTATGCAGCGGATAAAGAGTCTTTTGGATTCAATGGGAAATCCTAATCATACTTCCTAACGTTGATCATCTCCTTGGCGAAAGACCTCCGTGATTTCATCTATTGCGTGAACTAAGTTCTCCGTTAAAGGATTATTCACAGCATTAATTGCATCATCCAGTTGCGATGGTTTAGTAGCGCCAACGATAGGAGACGTAATAGCAGGATTTGCAAGAACCCAACCCACAGCGAGGTGCGCAAGAGTGATGCCGGCTTGCTTTGCTAATGGTTTAAGCGCATCCACAGTATCGTGCATCATATCGTTCCAATATCTATCTAAATACCGGTCTCCCTGCCCACCTTGTAAAGTGAATCTTGACCCATCTTCAGGGCCACTTCGTTTGTGCTTACCAGTTAAAAGACCTCCGGCAAGGGGGTTGTAAGGGATTACGCCGATATCTGAAAATTTGCACAATTCAAGAAGTTCGCGTTCAGGCTGGCGAAAGAGGAGATTGTAACGAGGCTGAACTACATCAAATCGGATTGTTTTTGATAGTGATGCCTCACCTAGCGTTAATGCCAATAACCAGGATGGGTAGTTACTACATCCCGCATATAGTATTTTTCCCTGCCGTACTAGGTCATCTAAAGCTCCCAAAGTCTCATCTATCGGAGTTTCATAGTCAGGAAAATGAACCTGGTAAAGATCGATATAGTCAGTTTGAAGCCTCCTGAGTGAGTCGTCTACAGAATCTAAAATATTTCGTCTACTGGCACCACCCTGCCATGGATTTTTTCCAGTCGGAGCCCAGAACTTAGTAGCAAGCACAACATCTTTCCTCCGCCCTTTCATCCACCGACCAATAATGTTCTCCGTTTCTCCTACTAACTCTGGAACTCCGTTAGCTGGATAAATATCAGCAGTATCAATAAATGAAACACCCGCATCTAAGGCGTAGTCAAGAATTGCGTGGGACATAGTTTCATCACATTGATTGCCAAACGTCATAGTTCCAAGGCACAACCGAGAAACTTTCAAACCTGTTCTTCCTAGACGTTTATGCTCCATATTCTTCCATTCTCTTATATTGTTTGGCAGTCAGATCCGCACGAGGGATCATCGTCTGCAGGGCTCTGAGCAGGCCGATGCAAAATTCCAGAGTCAAAAGATATCTTCCAAACTGAACCGCTACCATCAATGTTTTCATGTTTTGAGGCAATTCCATCAATAATTAGGCTGTAGCCGCCTAACTCCTTTGGGGGCCAAAGGAGTGTTACCTTAGAACAGTTCTCTAGATTTTTTGTTCCTCGTTTCCCAACAGTCACAATAAGATCATTCTTATCTATCACGAAGGTTAGGTTTGCTACGTGAGGGTGATTATCTGCGGTGGTTGAGACAAGATAGGTAGAGGATCCATATTCTTCTATTGTTGTAAGAATATCTTTTGCTGCGACGGGAATACTCATGCAAAAACTGTCCGGCCTATCCATTCAGCGATAAGTGCAGGTTTTTCTTGTCCTTCAATATCAACTGTCATTAGCCGTGTCATATCAATCGCGTTCCCTTTGAGGACAACATCTATTGTTTGCGAAGTTGCACGTATCCGGGAGCCTGCGGGAACTGGATTTATGAACCTGACCTTATTTAATCCATAGTTAACTCCCATGAGAACTCCATCAAGTCGCGGAGTATCAACTGGAATGGTTGTTGATAAATGAACAAGCATTGATAAAGTCAAGAAACCATGCGCAACTGTCCCACCAAAAGGCGTTTGTGCTGCGCGTTCAGGGTCTATATGAATAAATTGGTGATCCAGCGTCGTATCCGCAAAATCGTTTATTCGTTCTTGTGTCAATTCAAACCAGTCACCAGCTACAGGGTCTAACCCGATTGAAGACTGCATTGATTCGTATGCTTTTTGGGCGTTCTCGCTCATATGTTCTCCTAATCCAAAAGTAAGATTAGACCCTCAAATTGATCTATCGAAATCCAAACGTTCTATCTTGAGAAAAAATTTTTAAATATGCGAAACCGCTCATTTGCTGCTATCCATTCATTGTGGCAAATTTTCCTGATCCTTTAAGAATCCTAGACCTAGCCCAAACTCGTGCAGCTTCGGTTCTTGCGTCAGTTAACCATGACCAACTTGACCTACCTACTCCGTGTGATGAGTGGTCTGTAAGAGATGTCATAAATAAACTCGTAGCTTCGACTCTTCTGTTCGCATCCTTTGGAAGGAGAGAAGATGGTGATCCAAATCTGGATTTAATCAACCCTAAAGACCTCATAGGCGATGACCCGTTAGGAGTTTATAACTCGGCAGCGTTGAAATGTAGAGAGGCTTGGAGGTCCCCCGGCGCTCTTGACGGAATGGCAACCTCAACCATTGGAGAAGCGAAAGCACGCTCTGTGCTTAACGCAAGAATATTTGATACGACTGTTCTAAGCTGGGACATAAGCAAAGCTTGCACAATTGAGTACTGCATAGATGAAGAGCAGGCATCCTATGTACTTCGAGTAGCGAATGCTCTCGTACCGGCAGTTCGGTCTCACAATAGGGAGCGCTATAAGGACCCTATTGCCTTTACAGAAAGCTCATCAGATCTGGAAAAACTTATTTCCGTAACTGGTCGAGATCCTAAGTGGGAATCGTTAGGGCAGACTGACTAACTTCGAGGTACTTCAATCCAAGGTATCTCTTTATCAACTCTAGGCTCTCCGGGAAGTCCAAGAACTTGTTCACCCAAGATATTACGCATAATTTCTGAGGTTCCGCCTTCAATTGAATTGGCTCGCACTCTCAGGAAAGCATAACGGGGCCCATGGATTGAACCATCTGTAGATAACAACTCCGGACGGCGAAACGTGTAGTCATAATCAATTTGGCCATCAGGACCCATGAGATCCAGACACAATTCATAAATAGCTTTATTAAGCTCAGCGGAAGCAAGTTTTCCGATAGACCCTTCGGGTCCAGGGTTTCCAGCTTTTGCAGCCACCGAAGCACGTTGGTTTGTAAGGCGAAGCGCCTCAGCTTTAGCCCATAAATTCATCAATCTATCCTGACTAGCTTTATTCCTTCTGTCTTCAGGTAAGGATCGCCAGAGATCTACCGCATCGCCAATCGGCCCCATACCCGGCTTGGATGTGCTTCCTCCGCTACTTCCACCTATCGCTGACCTTTCATTCATTAGTGTCGTTAGCGCAACTCTCCACCCTTCACCCACATCACCGATTCGGTGGCTATCAGGTATTCTGACTTCTGTGATGTAGACCTCATTAAATTCAGCTTCGCCAGTTATCTGGCGCAAGGGTCGCACTTCAACACCTTCAGCATGCATGTCTAATGCGAAGTAAGTCATTCCTTTGTGTTTAGGTAATTCAGGATTGCTCCGTGTAACTAGCATTCCCCAATCACCAAGGTGAGCGAGGGTGTTCCAAACTTTCTGCCCGCTAACGACCCACTCATCACCATCCCGTTCAGCTTTACAGGCAAGTCCCGCGAAATCAGAGCCAGCTCCAGGTTCTGAAAATAGTTGACACCACCTTTCTTCACCTGTGAACATCGGTTTCAAGAAACGCTCCCTTTGTTCTTGCGTTCCATGAGTAGAAATAGTCGGGCCTGCAAGAGACATGAAGAAGGTCGTTGGGTCAGTAGGCATAGCTCCAGCTTCACGCATTCTTCGCTCAATAACCTTTTGAAGATTCGGTCGTAAGCCCATTCCCCCTTGACCTTCAGGAAAATGAATCCAGGCTAAGCCCGCATCAAATCGGGCAGATCGAAAAGCAACGTCCTCCATCTCCTGAGGGTTGAACTTTTCTAGAAAATCATCAATTCTGAGATTTAAAGCCTTCTCTGATTGCTCCATGGTCAAATCTTTATCAGGTATGTTACTCATTATGTCCTTTCGTGAAATTTATCAATAGCTCTTATCAGCTACTCAGGTATTCGTAGATTGGGGTCAGCACCTGTTGCAAGGTCACTGGGACCATCGTGGTGGAAGCGCCTCCATGCTGCTGCTCCAATCATCGCAGCATTATCCGTGCAATACGATCTGCTAGGAATAAAAGGTTTAAGTCCCTCTTTAGGACACGCATCTAGGATTGCCTCTCGAAGTCTAGAGTTCGCCGCTACTCCACCACCGATACAAACACTTACCGCATTCTCGTCTTTAGCAGCACGTATTGTTTTAGTAACAAGCACTTCTACCACAGCCTCTTGAAAAGATGCAGCAATATTTTCATCTAGTTCATTTGGGTTCTTCCGAACATAATTGATTACAGCCGTTTTGAGACCGCTAAAACTAAAGTCGTAACCTTCCCCAATCATCGGCCGTGGAAAACTTATTTCGGATTGACCAGAAGTCGCTAACCTATCAATGATCGGACCGCCCGGATAACCTAAACCTAAATAACGAGCTACTTTGTCATACGCCTCGCCTGCTGCGTCATCAAGCGTCTGCCCTAAAACTCTGTAGGTTAAATGTTCGTCCATTGATACCAACATCGTGTGACCCCCCGAGACGAGGAGAATGATCATAGGAAGCTCAAGATTAGGCTCCTCCAAGAAACTTGAATATAAATGCCCTTCAAGATGGTTAACACCAATAAAGGGCTTATTCCAAACAAGAGCTAACGATTTTGCAGCGCTGACACCAACAAGAAGAGACCCTACCAAACCAGGTCCGCGCGTCGCTGCGACTAAATCTAAATCATGATGCTCTATTCCTGCCTCAATCAAGGCTTGTGCAATGACTGGCGTAATAAGGTCTACATGGGCTCGACTTGCTACTTCCGGAACTACTCCTCCATACCTGGCGTGGATATCTACCTGACTACTGACAACAGAAGAAAGGACATGCTTGCCATCCGCAACAACAGCAGCAGCAGTTTCATCACATGATGTTTCAATAGCGAGCACTAAGCCTTGAGTCATTTCCTACATCTCCAAAACAGCTAGGGATATTTCTAGTTCAATTTCTGAAAGTCTATCTGCTAGGAATCGCCCTTGAAGATTTTCAATTGTCATCACAATTGCATCCTCGCTATCAGCTTGATAATAACCTCGACGAAGACCCACTGGAGCAAAACCAAACTTTCGGTAAAGTCCCTGAGCCGGTTTATTAGAGGCACGCACCTCAAGAGTAATGGTTTCAATAACATCACAAAGCGCATCAACTTCTTTTAACATTCTCAGCAATAGAAATGACCCAACACCAAAACAACGATGAGATTTCTTGGTCGCAACCGTTGTGATATGGAAATCAGTATGAGCTCGCAATCCTCCGATAAACCCAATCAATTCAGCCCCTTTAAAGGCTCCTAGATAAATTCTATTAGGACGGGAGAGTTCTATCTTCCATAAAGAACGAGACCACGGTTCGGGAAACGAATCTTGATCAAGCGCACGAAGATCCGCCAGATCATCTAAAGATACTGCTCTAACTTCTAGGCCATGACTCATCTATCAACACGCCTCTTTTGCTTATCAATCTCCAATGCATCTGGTTTCCTTAGATAAAGAGGTTTGAGCTCAGACGGCTTTATAAAATCTTCACGAAGAGCTTTAGCATGTGCCAACTGAACAAGCGACGAGGCAGAAGGAAATGCTAGACCTGGTTCTGCGGGCTCTACCCCTTTAAGGTCTTTAAAATGGTCGGCATAGCGAATAGCCCCATCACCAACAAGCTGCACTTCATCGTTTGTAGCAAGCAACTCAGCAGAGAGATCCTCCGGCGAAATAACTGACGGCTCAGAAATTCTCTGAATACCTGCCGGAACTTGACGATAATTAGCGTGAAAAATCTCATCTCGTCGCGCATCAACTGCTGCAACAATCAATTTCTGACAGTGCCTTATCGGATATGCAACCAGATCAAGACTCGTGACTCCGATCATAGGAACGTTCAATCCAAACGCAATTGAAATCGCTGACGTAACACCTACTCGTAAGCCTGTATAAAGTCCGGGTCCGATATCAACAGCTACAACACTAATTTCTTGAAGCTCAACTCGTGCCTGTTCGCATACAAACTCTATTTGCGGAGTTAAGTTTTCAGCATGCCTTTTTCCTCTTGACGAGTGAGCCGATGCTAAAACTCCCTCATGGCCACCTATTGCACACCCGACTTGAGACGTGGAACTCTCTATTCCTAAAATCAGCATTTAGATAAACCCTTTATTTCAAGTTTCTGAATGAGATCGGGCATTCGACTGTTCCAAGAAGAGCCATTTGCCGTAATCGTTATCAGGCGAGCACTGTCTGCTTCGCCATATTCGAATGAGATTTCCAAGTGATCCTTAGGTAACGCTGAGAGGATTTGATCCCCCCACTCAATCAAAGTGACCGAATTTCCTTCAAATAACTCTGGTAAGGCTAAATCACGAACCTCCTCAATTTGATCTATACGGTAGACATCAAGATGGTGAATCTCTAAAGTACCTTGATACGTTCTTGCTAAAGTGAATGTCGGGCTTGTAATCGCTTCCTTAACTCCAAGCGACACTCCAAATCCCTGCGTGAAAGCAGTTTTCCCCGCACCTAGATCTCCAACCAGAAGAATTAAATCACCAGATTTAATAATTTCCGCAACAGACTCTGCTGTCTGATGAGTATCGCTAAGAGAAGAGGCAGTAATTTCAATCACAATTCAAGGTTAGTGCTTCATAGCTACAGAACAGATATGTTCACAAAACCATTTGAAATTTATTCGTTAGCAATACTTTTAATAGCGGTTTCAACCGTAAGTGTCGTTAATGATCGGATTGTCGACATTTCCGTAGGAACTTTTCCAGTTGCGGCAACTACTACTGCATCTCCATCTCCGCTTGTATGGGCAGGAAATAAGGCTCGAGCATAACCATCATGAGCACTTTGGCTAACTAGGAAACACTCAGATTTAGTTAATTTTGCATTCGTTGCTACAACACCAATAGTCGTATTCTCAAATGGGTTAAGTTTAGGGATACTAAAATGCCCATCCCTGATTTTGTCTGGATATTCTCCAAAGTCAATATCCCCACTTGCATTTACAGCGATTAGGCAAGAAACAATTAAATTTCCCTCTCGAAGTGTCGCACCTCCAAGCCCCCCAAGTTCGGAAAATTCTTTACCTCTCCATTTTGATACAGTAGCTCCTGCTCCTGCTCCTACTCGCCCCAATGGCGCTATTGCAGACGCTACTGAGGCAGCTTCTTTTCCTTCTTGGTGCCCTGGCCGAACCGTTGAAGAACCACTCCCAAGATCAAACAACGAGAGTCCTACAACGATAGGCACTTTCCCCGCAGACGTGCTAAATCCGATTTTTGCTTCTTCAAGAAACTCCATAACGCCTGAACAGGCGGACAACCCGAAAGCCGATCCACCTGATAAAACCACAGCATTAATTTGATCTACTAAACGCGTCGGTTCCAACAACGCAAAATCACGGGTAGCCGGAGCACCGCCTCTAATCTCACCAGAAGCTACCGTCTCTTGAGGAAAAAGAATCACCGTACAGCCAGTTTGAGCATTTGAGTCTGTCCAATGCCCAACCTTTATTCCTTCAATTTCGGTAATCATAAATCCGCCTAAATGTATCGCCTTGGTATCCTGCTCTCAATACCACAAATTATCTCATAGGGTATTGTGTCTAAACATTCCGCCCATTCAGTTGCAGTAATTTCTTGACCTAATTGTGAACCAATGAGAACAACTTCATCTCCAGATAATACTTCAGTGTCTCCACAGTCAACGAGAAATTGATCCATCGTGATATTCCCGACAATGGGTAATTTTCTTCCACGTATTAAGACCTTCCCTCCCTGTCTTCCAAAATTTCGCCGTAATCCATCCGCATACCCCATTGGCACTGTGGCAATTCTTGTATCCTTCGGTGCAGACCATGCAAGCCCATATGAAACACCCTCACCAGCATTTATAATTTTCGTGAAGGACACCTCAGACCGCAGACTCATCGCTGGCCTAAGTGAAATATTTTGAGACCAACCCTGAACAGGAGATATACCATATGTCGCAATTCCACACCTAACCATGTCATAAAGCCCAGTAGAAAAATTTAAGGCAAGAGCAGAATTTGCAGCGTGGCAAATTTTTATCTGGACTTCGTTCTGGTTTAAATCTTCTATTACGTGATTAAAGATGGAAAGTTGACGATTCGAAAACGGATTATCAACATCGTCTGCTACAGCACAATGAGTCCAGACTCCCTCAAGTTCCAGATGCTCGCGCTGTGCAATTGATTGAGCTAATGAAACTGCAAATTCTGGTTCAGCGCCGACTCTTCTCATACCAGAATCTATTTTTAAATGGACATTTAGTTTGGTTTGTGCCGCCGATGCCGCTGCCGCAGCGGCTGAAACTCCTTCCCCACTATAAACAGTTGGAACCAACCCACATTCGACGACTTCAACCATTTCTGTTGGACGAGGTTCTGAAAGAAGAAGAATAGGGACTTCTATGCCCGCATTCCGTAATTCTCTTCCTTCTTCTACTAAAGCAACGGCCAACCAATCAGCTCCACCTTCAACTGCTGCTCTTGCAACCGGAACAGCTCCGTGACCGTAAGCATCAGCTTTGACTACTGCACAAAAGCGCGATGGTGCAACAAGTTTCTTCAGTTCCATCACGTTATGTTTGATAGCTGATAAATCAATATCAGCCCACGTTGGCCGCATCAAGCACCTCCGGTAAGACCCTAATGATATCTGACGCGATCATCCCTTCCGCCAAGCAATTATTGCCAGCTTCAGCATGAATCCAAGCACCAGCTGCAGCTGCTTCAAATGGTGAGACCCCACGAGCTAAAAGCCCGGCAATTACCCCGCTTAAAACATCGCCTGTTCCTGCAGTAGCCAAGCGTTGATCCCCATTGTTGACTAGTAAGCATCTTCCATCTGGATGAGAGACGATAGTTGTGGAACCTTTCAGTAGTATGACCGTATTTAGCTTCGCAGCCGTTTCACGCACATCAAGAACACGATTAATCTGAGGCCGGTGACCGGTTAAATATTCATACTCAGCGTCATGAGGAGTTAGAACGACATGATCACCAAAATCACTGGGGTCTAAACTCTGCTGACCAATCGCATACAGAGCATCTGCATCTACAACGGTTGGGATTTGAGTTGCAGAAAGTAAGTTAATCACAGCCTTTGTGACCAACTGCGTTTTACCTAGTCCGGGACCCACAACGACTGCTTTAAATCTTTCAAAATCACTTTTGATTACGTACTCCTCCCAATCTTCAGTCGGTATATCGAAACCGACTATCTCTGATGGAATTTCGCCCGTTCCTCCAGGAGTGCTCACTCTCACATAACCAGATCCAGATCTTAGTGTTGCTTTAGCTGAAAGTAATGGCGCCCCATTCATACCTCCCGATCCTCCAATCACCCAGCAAGCTGACATCCATTTATGCTCTCTATCGTTCCTAGAATTGAGAATTTTTGTAACATCAGACCTCTCAAGCATAAATGTATTCGTCGAAGAAACATCTAAACCTATGTCTGCAATCTCAATAGATCCTGCGTGAGAAGGCCCGTCTGCTAATAAATGACCAGGTTTAAGAGCTTGGAAAGTAATTGTTGAATTTGCTACGAAAGGCTTGCCTTGACTTTTTCCGCTCAGACCACAGATACCGCTTGGAATATCTACCGAAAGAACAGGGCCAGAATAATGTGGTGCACAATAAGGTCTCTTCAAACCTGTACCAACAGCAGCGTCGATTAAGAGATCGGACTCATGTACCTTCATTTCATCATCATCAGCTTGAATAATATTGACCTTCACCCCCCATCTCTGCAAGCACTTTGCTGCTTCAATACCATCGGCTCCATTATTTCCCTTTCCAGCGATAATTGTCACCCTTTTCCCATACGTTCCTTGGAGCATGTGGCGGGCATGCCACGCTACAGCGCTCCCTGCTCGCTCAATTAGCACGCTTATAGGCTCACTAGCTTCCGTATCAATTTTTGCCATTTCAGAAGGTGTCACGACAGGAATCATGAATATCTCAGCTCACTTCAAAGGATGACATACTCAACCATTATTCCAGTAGTAAAGCAAATCCTCTATTGGAGCAATTAGCAAATCAGCTACCGGAATAGCCGCAAGAATATCTGCTCTAAATGTCGGCTCAGTCTCAGTTATGTAGTCAGAGATTGCTGTAAACCTATCTTTGTAACCCTCCATAACATGTCTTGCGGCTTGTTCGTTTAAATGTTCTTCAAGTTCGACATGTAAAAGTGTGAGTCCCACAGTTTCCTTGTCCTTTATTTCAGGAACCAAAATAATGATCCTCTGATCATGCCTCCCTCTTGTGATAGTTACTTCTTGTTTA
>ENA-OSEY01002810-OSEY01002810.1-marine-metagenome-genome-assembly--contig:-NODE-2810-length-10973-cov-2.804883_pt1 | contig 10973 bp, 10 predicted proteins | sample MGYA00248465_ERZ534230 | MGnify/ENA primary metagenome ERZ534230 (study PRJEB26409, sample SAMN06344110) | marine metagenome | isolation source: Sea water from surface | place: Atlantic Ocean:Southern... | reverse complement strand
AGTGGAGGCGGCTAAAAAACGCTTCACAGGTTTTGCAAAAAAAAAGATAAAAAAACTTACTAAAAACATAACGGCAGGTCTGCCTGGGGCCAGCGAAACTTTAACTTTCCATGAAGTTAAAAAAAGGCTTAAGGAGTATTCGAAAATAAATGCTAGTCAACTTAAGAAAAATTTTAAATATTTTTTAGATGCCGTTGTTCCTGAGGCGGAAAAACTTGGAATGCGCTTATGCTGTCATCCTGATGACCCCCCTTGGCCTTTGCTGGGCTTGCCTAGAATTATGTCAACGGAAGAAGATTATAAATGGTTAGTTGAAGCTCATCCAAGCAAAGCAAATGGTATCACGCTTTGTACGGGCTCTTTGGGAGCCAATGTCCAAAATGATATTCCTGGAATGATTTCTAGATTAGGTGAGCACATACATTTTTTTCATCTAAGAAATGTAACTAGAGAGACTGATAGTGTTCCCACCAGTTTTTTTGAGGATGAGCATTTATTAGGAGATACAGACATGGTCGGGGTTATCAACGAAATTATTCTGGAAGAAAAACGTCGTAGAGAAGAAGGAAGAGATGACTGGTCTATTCCAATGAGACCTGATCATGGACAGAATATTCTTGATGATCATCGCAGAAATGCAATGCCAGGTTATCCAGCTATAGGTCGGCTGAAAGGTCTAGCTGAACTTAGAGGCGTGACCAAAGCTCTTGAGTATAAAATACTGAATGGGAATTAGACATGTCTAAATTATTAAAAAAGCCGCACGGTAGTTCTGGAAAAATTCATGATATTTCAGCTAAAAGCGCTGGCTGGGGCTATGTTGGCTTCAGTTTATATCTATTGGAAAGAAGTCAAAATATAAGTCAAGAGACATTAGATCAGGAAGTCATTTTGGTTCTTGTTGAAGGTCATGCAGAGGTCACAGCAGATGGTAAAAAGTTTGGATTGCTGGGGGATCGTTTGGATGTATTTGAAAAATCACCGCCTCATTGTGTCTACGTTCCAAGCGAAACAGATTGGTTCATAAACCCCATCACAAATTGTACACTTGCGGTCTGCTCAGCACCGTGTTCAAAAAAGTATGAAGCTTCACAACTGGGTCCCAACGGTATCAAGCTTACAGCTCGTGGGAAAGGTACGAACACCAGATATATTAACAACATTGCTATGGAGGATAGAGATGTTGCAAGTAGTTTACTGGTAACAGAAGTCTTTACGCCAACCGGCCACTGGTCATCTTATCCTCCGCACCGTCATGATGAAGATGATTTTCCAAATATGACTTACCTTGAGGAAACTTATTATCATCGTTTAAAGCCGTCTATTGGTTATGGACATCAACGAGTTTTTACAGAAGATGGCTCTCTTGATGAAACAATGACCGTAGAAAATCACGATGTTGTTTTAGTTCCAAAGGGTCACCATCCCTGTGCTGTACCATATGGATATGAGATGTATTATCTTAATGTTATGGCAGGACCTTTGAGAAAATGGCGTTTTAAAAATCATCCTGATCATAATTGGATTGCGGAGAAAGATTCTAATTAATATTAAGTAAGACAAATCTCTTTTTTTAAAGTGGTGGGCGACCTAGGAATCGAACCTAGCGTGCGTCTCCGCGAGGGAGTTACAGTCCCCTGCCACACCTTGCGGCCTGTCGCCCACTTTTGATTTTTTCAATCTAAACGGTTGCTTACAAGTGACAGTAAAAGACGTCAATGGTAAAATGTTCCTTACTTTAATACACTTTCTGTAGCTTCAAAAGCTTTATCCCATATGTTAGTCACAAAAATTGAGTTCATTAAAATAATTTTGTAAAAAGGCAGTCTTATGAAGAAGCCAAAATGGGTTGTTAAAAAAGAAATAGATGAAAAAATTGCCCAAAAACAGACATATTGGATTTTTGGCCTTCATGCCGTCCGTGATGCCTTAATAAACCCAAATAGAAAGAAATTTAGGCTAATGGTCACTAAAAATGCTGAGTCTAAACTCTTAGACAGTATTGAACTATCTGGAGTTTTGCCTGAAGTTTTTGATACGCGTCAATTTCGCCCTCCAATAGATGAAAAATCTGTTCATCAGGGTGCAGTATTAGAAGTGGCAAGTTTACAATGGGAATCACTAGAGGACATAATTATGAATTCTAAAACTAATCCTGCCCGCTTAATTCTATTAGATCAGGTTACAGATCCTCATAATGTTGGTGCAATATTGCGATCCGCAGAAGTTTTTGGTGCCAGTGCTGTCGTTGGAACTAAGATCCACAGTCCTTCCGAAACTGGTGCGCTTGCAAAAAGCGCTAGTGGCGCTTTGGAAAGGCAACCCTATATACGCATTCGAAATTTAGCTGATACTATACAATATCTTAAAAAAATAGGATTTCTATGTGTCGGATTAGATGGTGAGTCAGAGACTACTTTCACTGAATTGAAAGAAATTTCTCATAGACCGACGGCTCTCGTTTTGGGGGCTGAGGGCCCAGGATTGCGGTTTCGCACAAAAGAAACAGTTGACCTTTTAGCAAAAATTCCTTTTTCAACTGATTTTGGTTCGTTAAATGTTTCTAATGCTGCAGCCGTTGCTCTGTTTCAATTACAACAAATGTCTAACCATTCTAATTGAGTACTTCTTTTATTTGTTAACGGTAAATAAAGTCTAAAAGTTTTTTAAGATTGAAACAATATTTTGTTGCTTGTATTTGCACTTTTGCAAAATACTGCTATCTCACCTCGGTATGTGAAGTGCGTTTCACTTTAAGGATTTTTAATGAATTTTGATAAGCCTGGAATTGTAGAAAATAATTATCGAGATGTAATATCTTCAGTTGAAGAAATAATTGAAGATGCCCGAAATGGTCGCATGTTTGTGTTAATAGATCATGAAGATCGAGAAAATGAAGGTGACCTAGTAATTCCTGCTCAAATGGCGACGCCAGACGCTATAAATTTTATGGCTACACACGGTCGTGGATTAATTTGTTTAGCTTTAACCTCTGAGCGGGTTGATCAATTGGGTTTGGAATTGATGAGTACAAATAACTCATCGAGACACGAAACTGCTTTTACGATTTCGATTGAGGCGCGTGAAGGTGTTACAACAGGTATATCTGCTCATGATAGGGCGCGAACTGTAGCAGTCGCTATTGATGCTTCGAAAGGCCCTTCCGATCTAGCTACACCGGGGCATGTTTTTCCTTTACGGGCGAGAAGTGGTGGTGTTTTAGTGAGAGCGGGTCATACGGAGGCTGCAGTCGATATCGCTAGGTTGGCTGGATTAAATTCATCAGGTGTCATTTGTGAAATAATGAATGAGGATGGCACTATGGCACGTCTCCCTGAGCTTATTGGTTTTGCTCAAAGGCATGGATTAAAAATTGGTACAATAAGCGATTTGATTGCTTACAGGAGGCGAAATGACAATCTTGTCCGTTCTGGTGAGCTAACAAAGATATTATCAGAGTTTGGTGGTGAATGGGATATGAGAGTGTATGAAGATGAGACACATGGTGATCAACACATTGTTCTCAGCAAAGGTGATCTAACTGGTGACACCCCTGTTTTGGTCCGGATGCATGCGATGGACCCAATGCTAGACATTGTAGGTGTTGGTCCTAAGGGAAGAGCGGATGAGTTTGGAGCGGCTATGGAAATAGTGGCTAAAGAGGGACGTGGTGTGGTTGTTTTACTGCGAGATACAGCTATGAAAATCGAAAATAATGACAACGTTTCTCCTAGAACGCTTCGACAATATGGACTGGGGGCACAAATTTTATCTTCTTTAGGTTTATCAAAACTAGAATTACTTACAAACTCTCCGACCCCTAAAGTAGTTGGCCTTGAAGCTTATGGGTTGGAGATAACCTCGACGCGTAAAATATCGGAACTGGGCTAATGGCGGGTAAAAAAGAACACTTTATCTTGCCTAGAGCTTCTTTCAATGAAGAGCCAAAAGTTCTTATCGTTGTTGCCCCTTATTATAAAACCATAGCTGAAAATTTGTTAAAAGGTGCCAAGTCAGAAATACTGGCTTCAAATGGTACCTTTGAAACGGTTGAGGTGCCAGGAGCACTGGAAATACCAACGGCTGTTGGCATAGCTGAGAGACTGGGAAAGTATGATGCGTATGTGGCCCTAGGGTGTGTGATTAGAGGCGAGACTACCCATTATGACACTGTTTGTAACGATAGCAGTAGAGGATTAACCTTTTTGGGTATTCAAGGCTTGTGCATTGGAAATGGTATTTTAACTGTGGAAAATTTTAAGCAAGCGGAAGAGCGTGCTAACCCTGATAAACAAAATAAAGGTGGTGGTGCAGCTGCAGCAGCATTGCATCTTCTATCTTTAAGTCATAAGTGGGCTGATAACAAAAAGGGTATTGGATTTAAGGCTGACTAGGAAACTGTTTTGTTGACGGTAAGCACTGATCAAAGAGGCTAATAATGTCACAAAGCGAGCAAGTATCAGGAAACGAAAAACGTAAAATTCGCTCCACAACCCGACTTTATGCCATCCAGGCTTTGTTTCAAATGGAACAACTTGGACTATCTACTGATGAAGTAGTTGAGGAATTTGTAGTTCACAGATTCGGCGAAGAATATGAAGAGGGCCAATTGTCTGATGGTGATGAAGCCCTTTTTAAATCTATTGTAGAGTCTGCGGTAAACTATCAGGCCTATATAGATCAGCTTACAGATAGGGCACTAGTTAAAAAATGGCCTATCGCTCGAATAGATCCAACTTTGCGATCTCTTTTTAGAGCTGCAGCCGCTGAAATTACTCAGATAAAAACCCCACCTAAGATTGTAATAACTGAATATGTAGCACTTGCTCACGCGTTTTTTACTGATGGTAAAGAGCCAAATTTTGTAAATGCTGTATTAGACCATATGGCTAGAGAAGCTTGCCCAACTGAATTTAGCTAAGCTTATTTTTGGAGCGGGACCGCAACTGCCGTTAGGTTATCTCATTCCCGAGGACCTGTATTTACAGGTGGGCACCAGGTAACCAGGCCAGGGCCAGGACAGAGCCAGCTCCCTCGGAATTGCTTAAGGCCACCGGAATGCAACCATTACGAACAGAGCAGAACCCGCAGTGAGAGGATATAATCCGTAGCTCGTGTAGTTTCAACTAAACTTAACTGAAAGAAATTTGAGCAAATTCTTGTTTTATAAAATTTATCAGGCCAATTTAAATCTATGAATTTAAAAGTATCCAAAAACGATACAAAAATCGCTCGCGGTGTCATGAGGCATTTTTCTCAAATGGGTTTGCCGAGTTTGAGTGAATATTCACCAGTGAGAGGTTTGCGAGTAGATGTCATAGTGCTAGCTCCTTCTGATGAAATTTGGATAGTAGAATGCAAGTCTAGCAAAATTGATTTTAAATCTGATAAAAAGTGGCAAAATTATTTAGAGTGGTGTGATAGATATTTTTGGGCAGTGGACAGTGATTTCCCAAAAGATATTTTACCTTTTGATACTGGTCTGATCATTGCAGATTCTTATGACGCAAAAATTCTTAGAGAAGCTCCTCTAAATAAACTATCTGTGAATAGGAGAAAAAAAATAGTAAGGTCAATGGCTAGTACTGCATGTAATAGATTGGCTTCATATACTGATCCGATAATAAGGTAGCTAGCTTTTTTTTGAAAGTTTCCGAGCAGCTTGAGCAGCTAGTTTAATTTCTTCGGCAATTTCGTCAGCTTCCTCAGGATCAAAATCCATTGGAATTTCAGTTTGACCAGCTGATACGTAAATTCTTACCATACCAATATCGGTAGGGCCGATTTGCAAATTTGCTTCTATATCAGATTGTTTATTTATTCCCATTGCTTTCCTCTTAAGATTGGCTTGGCTTAATATTCACAGTTTGATTTTGCAAGTGTTAGGTTAGGTTCAAAAAGTGTTTTAAGGTCGTTAAAAAAGAGAATTTAACTTGCATTTGGTAATCGGCAGGGATACATCGCGGGGGTGGGCCGCCTTAGCTCAGTTGGTTAGAGCGCTGGATTGTGGATCCAGAGGTCCCCCGTTCGAGCCGGGGAGGCGGTACCATAATAGTGACTGCTAAAAAAGCTTTTAATTATCCATTTTAAGCGCTGAAATAAACGCCTCTTGCGGAATATCTACTTTACCAAACTGTCGCATTCGTTTCTTACCTGCTTTTTGCTTGTCTAAAAGCTTTCTTTTTCTAGTTGCATCACCACCATAGCATTTAGCTGTAACGTCTTTTCGCAATGCTGCTAGAGTTTCACGTGCGATTACTTTCCCTCCAATTGCGGCTTGAATTGGTATCTTAAACATGTGCCGTGGGATTAAATCTTTTAGTTTTTCACACATGGCACGACCGCGCATCTCAGCCCTGTCTCGATGGACCATAACTGATAAGGCATCAACTGGTTCTTCATTTACCAAGATAGACATTTTAACTAAATTATCTTCCCTGTACCCAGTCATTTGATAATCGAAGGATGCGTAGCCTTTGGTAACTGACTTTAATCGGTCGTAAAAATCAAAAACAACCTCGTTTAGCGGTAAATCGTATACAACCATTGCACGCGAGCCCGCATAAGTTAGATCCTCTTGAATGCCTCTACGGTCCTGACAAAGTTTTAATACATCACCAAGATAATCGTCAGGGACTAATATAGTTGCTTTGATCCTCGGTTCTTCTAGATGATCCACCTTGCTTAAATCAGGCATATCAGCTGGGTTGTGCAATTGTAGACTACTCCCATCCTTCATATAAATATGATAAATTACAGATGGCGCCGTAGTAATCAATTCAATGTCATACTCACGCTCAACGCGATCACGTATAACCTCAAGATGCAATAGTCCTAAAAATCCGCAACGAAATCCAAAGCCAAGTGCTGCAGAGGTTTCCATTTCAAAACTGAAAGATGCATCATTGAGAGCTAACTTCTCAATTGCCTCTCTTAGGTCTTCAAATTCGGAGCTATCAACAGGAAATAGGCCACAAAAAACGACTGGTTGGCTTGGATTAAAACCTGGTAAAGGTTCTTCCGCGCCTTTTCTCTCATGGGTAATTGTGTCACCTACTTTTGTGTCCCGGACTTGTTTAATAGATGCAGTGATGAATCCTATTTCTCCAGGCCCTAGTTGTTCAGTTGATTGCATTTCCGGGCGAAAAACACCTACGCGGTCCACCGTATGAACGGATCCATTTGAAAACATTTTCACCTTATCGCCTTTACCTAGAACACCGTCCATAATTCGAACCAATACAACAACACCGAGATAGGCATCGTACCAGCTATCAACTAACATCGCTTTCAAGGGAGAATTACTGTCACCTTTTGGAGGGGGGAGTTTTTCAACTATTGCTTCTAGTGTTTCTTGTATTCCAAGCCCTGACTTTGCCGAGACCTCTAGTGCGTCAGATGCATCAATCCCGATAACGTCTTCGATTTGTTCAGAAACACGCTCACAATCTGATGCTGGTAAATCAATTTTGTTTAAAACCGGTACAATCTCATGATCTGCATCTATAGCTTGATAAACATTTGCGAGTGTTTGAGCTTCAACGCCTTGAGTACTATCGACTACCAACAAGGACCCCTCAACAGCTCTCATTGACCTAGAAACTTCATAGGCAAAATCTACATGGCCAGGTGTATCGATTAGATTTAAGACAAACTTTTCGCCATTTGCGGCTGTGTAGTCTATTCTCACAGTATTAGCTTTGATTGTTATCCCACGTTCGCGTTCAATATCCATACTATCTAAAAGCTGCTCCTTCATGTCCCGATCAGCCACAGTATTAGTTGACTGAATTAATCGATCCGCCAATGTTGATTTGCCATGGTCAATGTGAGCAACAATTGAAAAATTTCTAATTTTATCGATATCTACCATAGCCATGCATATGTGGCTATTTTGGGGTTTGGTCAAGGTGTTAATGTATCATCGATCAAGCAAAATTAATCTTTGAGTTAAACATTAAAAACTATTTTAAATGCTCACTTATTCTGTAAAAAAAAATCTTGCCGCACTTTCAAATTCACGTGGTTTTTCGGCATGAAGCCAATGACCGGCATCTTTTAACGTCGCAAATCTCGCCTTTTTAAATAATGAATTGATAATTTCTCGGTGCTCGGCGCGAATATATTCACTATTTTCGCCTCTAAAAAACAATGTGTGTCCAGAAAATTTTCCATCTATTTTGGGAAAGCCTAAAATCTCGTGCATTTCTGAACTTAAAATATCCAAGTTCAATTTCCAAGTTTTGGTTTTCAAATCCAGCGACTGCGTAAAAAAGTTTTGTAGTGATCTGTCTTCTACATAATTAGATAGAGCCATAATAGCATCAGATCTTCTCTCTACTTTCGACAGATCAATTTTCTGCATAGCTTCTATAAACTTTGACTGGTCATGCTTGTATGTAACCGGAGCGATATCCGCTATCAATAATCTTTCAATAAGATCGGGATTTTTTAATGCTAATACCATTGCAGCTTTACCCCCCATTGAATGACCAATTATATTGGGTTTTATTTTTAAATAAGTAATAACTTCAACAAGGTCGTCAGCCATATCGTGGTAATTATGTGAATCGAACCAAGGGCTTTCGCCATGGTTCCTTAAATCAATTGTAACGACATAAAATTTATCTGATAACCGTTTGGCTATTACACCCCAATTTCTTCCAGACCCGTAAAGGCCGTGGATAATCATTATTGGAGGAGAATTGTTAGCACCGTGAGTGAAGTAATTGAGCATTTAAACTTCATAATCTCCTACTGACAAGTTTTCAAACTACAAATATACGTGGGGTATGTGTGGGCGATTTGCAATTACAATACCATCAGATGCGATGTCTCAGCTTTTTGACGCTCAACTTGTTAATAATTTACCTGATTTACCTAATTTTAATGTCTGTCCAACAAATTCCATTCATGTAGTCACTAATAATGGTTTAGGTAGAAAACTCGAGAGTTTAAGGTGGGGTTTTGTTCCTAATTGGTATCGGACAGTAAATGCTGGCCCGCTATTAATAAATGCTCGAAGTGAAACAGTTGCCCAAAAGCCTGCTTTCGCAAATGCGAGCCGGGAACGAAGATGCTTAATTCCCTGTTCTGGGTTTTATGAATGGAGTAAGGATTTAGAAGGAAATAAAACACCATGGTTCATAAAGAGAAATGACGACGCTCCCTTAGTATTTGGAGGAGTTTGGCAAGAATGGGGTTATGAAAGTGAGATAATTAAAACATGTGCAATTGTAACCACTGCTAGCAACAGTAAATTATCTAGTATTCATCATCGATTGCCACTCGTTTTGGAGAGAAATAACTGGGGCTTTTGGTTAGGAGAAGAAGGCCATGGCGCATCTACTTTAATGAGGCCAACAGCCGATGAAACGCTCAAAGCTTATAGAGTATCAAAAAATATAAATTCGAATAGGGCCTCTGGCCCGGATCTTATATCTCCACTTTAAAGTTATAAACAGCTTTTTCAATTTCACATTACAACACCGCTAACGACTTGACGGTTAAAGCTCATTCTACTATCACCAGAATTTGTTGAGCGGGTATGGTGAAATGGTATCATAAGAGCCTTCCAAGCTTAAGGTGCGGGTTCGATTCCCGCTACCCGCTCCAATATTTTTAAATAAAAAACAATCGCTTAATGATTTTTTAAGCTGCTGGGTGCCAAGCTGGGTGCCAAAAAAATCTATCGGGTATCGGGAAGAAAAGCAAAAAAGTACTTAAAATAGTGTCAAAAAGTGATATCGGAAATTATAGGGCTCAAATTTTATACTTTGTGACCCCACGTAATCGCCAAACCTCATCAAAAGCTGACAAAAGACTTTGAAATACCAAAACGAAATGAAATAAAAACAATTAAGCTTGGTATATATATTCGATAAAACTTTGTTAATCCAAAACCCGAAACGAATTAAATGGATGCTTTAAAATGCCTAGTTCAAGATTTGACGCCTTCGACCAAATCAGTAAAGATGAACTTACAAATATTCAATTTACCGGTCTTAAATCAACAATAACGAACGCTTATTCAAATCTAAACTATTTTAAAGAAAAATGTCAGAAAATAGGTCTACACTTTGATGATTTAAAATCAATTCATGACCTCTCTAAATTTCCTTTTACTACTAAAGAGGATTTTCGATCAAACTATCCATTTGATATGTTTGCTGTTCCTTTAAATGAGATACATAGAATTCATGCTTCGAGTGGAACAACAGGAAAGTCTACAATTGTTGGTTATACCAAAAATGATCTAGATACTTGGTCGCAGCTAACCTGTCGGTCTTTGAAAGTAGGCGGGGCAAAGAAAGGCGATTGTATCCAAATATCGTATGGCTATGGCCTATTTACTGGAGGTTTTGGCACTCATGATGGCGCTCACAAACTTGGCTGTACTGTAATACCAGTGTCAGGTGGCCAAACGGAGAGACAAGTTCAACTTTTAGTGGATTTAAAACCCAATATTATTGCAATTACGCCATCTTATTTACTTACCATAGCTGATGAAATTGAAAGACAAAATATTGATGTAAAACGAGATCTATCACTCAAATTAGCGTTTGTTGGGGCTGAGCCGTGGACTGAGGCTATGCGGAGCGAAATTAATTTTAGATTAAATTTACAAGCAATAAATTATTATGGAATATCTGAGATAATTGGGCCAGGAGTGGCCTCTGAATATTTAGAGGATTTAGATGGCCCTACAATTTGGGAAGATCATTTTTACCCTGAAATAATAAATCCCGAAACTGGCGAAGTTCTTCCTGATGGCGAATTTGGCGAATTAGTAATTACGAGCCTGACAAAGGAAGCAACGCCGGTGATTAGATACAGAACAAAAGATCTAACGAGGCTCCTTCCTGGAACCTCTAAGACGATGCGTCGTCTCGAAAGATTTAAAGGCAGATCGGATGATATGCTCATTATTCGTGGAGTGAATATTTTTCCTTCGCAAGTTGAAGAAGAAATAC
>ENA-OSEY01002808-OSEY01002808.1-marine-metagenome-genome-assembly--contig:-NODE-2808-length-10976-cov-3.253877_pt1 | contig 10976 bp, 6 predicted proteins | sample MGYA00248465_ERZ534230 | MGnify/ENA primary metagenome ERZ534230 (study PRJEB26409, sample SAMN06344110) | marine metagenome | isolation source: Sea water from surface | place: Atlantic Ocean:Southern... | reverse complement strand
GTATGAACATTGAGTATCAAAGTGATGGTGGTGAATGGGTCACTGTATTGAATTATGAAATTAGCGTTTCTGATCCTGATGGAACGGTAGATATTTCCCCAAGGGTAGAATCTTTTTATGCCTCTATGGAAAACACATTGCAATTAAGATGGGAAACCTAGGAACCAATTCTTACTATATTGATGCCTGGCATGTTGATGATGTAAAAGTAGATGTTATTCCATCTATAACAAATGTTTCAATAGTATCTAATAATGTAGATGATAACCAGAAGGGAATACCTGGAGATGTAGTTTCACTCACTTTTACGTTACCCAATAATCCTGATCCTGGTTCACCATTTGTACTTATTAATTCAACAGAAGTCCCAATTACAAATACAGAAAATTTAAACTATGTTGCTGAATACACAGTTCCAGAAAATGCAACCGATGGCCCTATAGCTTTTGTAATTGATTTTACTTCAGATGGTATTTCGGGACCCACATGTAGGAATACGAATGATGGTACCAATGTATTGGTTGATGTTACTGGCCCAGCTACTCCTACTGTGACAGATAATGTTTTGTCAGTTGGAACAGATGGGTACCCAGTAATATGGAGCTCTACTGATACACAAGTCCAGGTGGATGCATTAGTCCCAAATGATACAACAGTTATTGGTTTTAACTATATAAATGGTAATTCAGTCTCATTCCAAAATAACAATGGCGAGGTCACTATTCCTTGGAATGATTCATATGCAGTTACAGATAAATTTACCATTGAAGCTTACATCAATGTAAATAGTGCTCAGAATTATGATGGGTTTTTAGATTTTGGTAATTATGGAAGCTCAAATTCTCAGCAACGCGGATTTGGATTTTTTTTATATTCTGGAGGATGGCGATTTTATCTCAAAACAACTGAGACTAATTATGACGATATCGGATATTTGGTCGCATCGGCATCTATTAATACTTGGGTCCATTTTGCAGTCACATTAAAGAATGAAAACTTAACCTTATACAGGGATGGGATTTTTGTAGATTCAACTGATTATGAAGGCACTGTGGACTGGAGTGGCTTCTCCGGTGATTTGAAACTAGGCTCATTTAATAAAACAGAAACTAAATTTTTTGATGGGAAAATAGACGAAGTTCGATTCTGGAACATTGCAAGAGATGAAAATTTAATTAAAGCATACAAAGGTGTAGCATTAAATGGAACTGAGGATGGACTCATTGGTTATTGGAGGTTTGATGAAGGTGGTGTATCTACTTTCTCTGAAGATTTATCGACTTTGAATAACTCTGCTGATCTTGAAAATGGAGCAATATGGGTACAAGACTCACCCTTTCTTTTCCAAGAAAATATATTAGATCCCTATTCCATAATTGGATCCAAGTTTCAAATATTAAGTAAAGTTTCAGGTAATGAACTAGCGCCAATAGGAGAACGAGTAACCATCACTGAAGATCACTCCAATGCTGGAACAATTTCTTTAACTGCACCTTCGGATGATTTTGAAGCAATTCAAGGTTTTGCGCATGAACTTACAGCGCAGTTTTCTGCAAGGCTTTTTGATCAGGCTGGTAATTTTGAAGATGGTAACTTAAGTCCTACTTCTTTAGATATTGATATTGAGGCGGATGACCCAACAATAGTTAGCATGGTATCCAGTAATGCGTTTTCCCACTTGGCAAAAACAGGAGATCAGTTAACTATTACATTTGCCTATGATGAGGATGTTAACCTGCCAATAGTTACTATTGATGGCAACGATGGCACTGAGACCGACATAGGGAGTGAGCAATTTGAAACGAGTTATATATTTACGGGTACTGAACCAGAAGGGCTAGTAAATACAATCCAATCGATAGTGACTGATTATTTAGGGAATGATGGGACATATCAAGGTGGCTCAGTTGGAGATGGCGCAACCACAGTTCGCTATGATAGAACACTACCTACATTAGATGAGGTAACCATTGCATCAAGCAATGAAAATACACAATGGGCTAAAGTAGGAGATGAGGTAACAATTACCTCTATTGCTTCCGAGCCTATTCTTAGTAGATCCACTACTATTCAAGGGCAACCTGGCACCATTACAGATATAAACAATGCTGAATTCCATTCTGGTTATCAGTTTTTAGAAACAGATACAGAAGGGTTGATTGTTTTTAATTTGACCTTTTCAGATTCCGCAGGAAATGATGGGGTTGAAGTAGTTAGTACAACTAATTCAAGTTGGGTTGTTTTTGATAAGACTCCTCCATCCGATTTCAATACAGGTAATACTATTTCAATAGGAGGGAATCAACTAAGCAATGTTTGGAATTCTACAAATACAGGTGCCGATATTTTTGTGCCAATTGTTGATAATGATACAACCATAATCAATGGAGAAATCCAAATTTGGGGTAAAGTAGGTACTAATCCTTATGAGAAGGTTGGCGATCCTTTTACAATTCTTGAAAGTGATGCAGGAACTAATAAATCTTTAAATATAATTGAAACTCAAGTAGAATCCATTACAGGCTTTTTAGAAGGTGACTCTATTTACTTTAAAACAGTGAAAATAGATAAAGCAGGCAATGAAAAAGAGGGATCAATAAGTAATAACAAGCTTGTTATAGACCAGACGCTACCATCCATTAATTATGTATCGTATAAATCTGATTTTACAGATACAACTTTAGCTACGGTAGGACATGAAATTATATTAACATTAAAAACAGACGAACTCATTCAACCACCTATTATTACCATAGCAGGACAAAGTGCAACAATATCTGATATGGGGGGTGGTAAGTGGGTTGCCACTTATGCTATGCAGAATGGAGATTCTGATGGAGTTATACCTTTTGAGGTTGAAGGAATTTTGGATTTATCTGGTAATCCAAATAGTGGTACTGCCGCTACAACAGATGGATCCGTGGTGATATTTGATAATACTAAACCAGAACTAGATATAGTACGAATTGCATCCAATAACCAAGACTCTACATGGGCCAAGGTCGGAGATATGATTTCAATAAATTTTATTGCTAATGAGTTGTTGATATCCCAGAGTGTGAATTTGAATGGACAAGCAATGACAATTTCTGACTTAGGATCAGAAAAATATCTTGCTCAATATGAAATGACGGATTTAGATACAGAAGGACAACTAAGTTTTGAAATATTCATTACAGATTCAGTTGGACTAGTAAGTGATCCAATAATAACAACATCCAATTCTTCTCAGGTTATTTTTGATAAAACATTGCCAATGCTAAATCAGGTGAATATTCAATCAAATAATGAGAATAATTCATCTATAGCAATTACTGAAGATAATGTGACTCTTACCTTTATCCCGGACGAGCCTTTGTTGGCTGATTCTATAGTGGTTACAATCGCAAATGAAGAGGTTACAATTAATGAGGATGGTAGTGGTTATGTTGCAACCCTAACAATATCTGGCAATGAGCCGGGTGGGATTTTACCTTTTACTATTGATTTTGTAGATAGGGCATCAAACCGAGGTATCCAAGTGGTTAACACCCTAGACAATAGTTATGTTAACCATGACATTGTTCCTCCAGCGATATTGACGGCTTCCATGTATTCAAACAATCAAGATACAACATGGTCCAAAATTGGAGATACGGTATTTGTAAAATTTTCAGCAAATGAAGCATTGACAAATATGAATATTTTAATTGCGGGAAACACTTCAGGTTACATAGATGATGGTGCTGCAATTTATAGAGGCTTTCATAAGATGGATGAGAGCGATGATGAAGGAGCAATTACATTTAGTATCGAGTATACGGATTTAGGGGGGGCTGTTGGGCCAGTAGCAAATACAACAACAGATCAAACGAATGTGAGATTTGATAGAACGCCACCGACCCTAACAAACATCAGAGTTTCATCAAATAACACGATGACTGATTCCGCAGGACTAGGGGATGTAGATTCATTATTTTTCACTATTTCAGAACCACAAAGAACTGTTAGTGTATTGATTGAAGAATTAAATATTGTTCCTCAACAAAATGGACTTGAATTTGTTGCAATACGAGAATTAAATGATGAAGGGGAAGATGGTTTCATAACCTTTTCTATTGTTGTTGAAGATTCTGCTGGCAATTCAACAGGAGAGGTAATTGAGACAAGTGATGGTTCATCTGTATGGTTTGATGGCACTAGACCAACATTAAGCTATGTCACCTTTAATTCTACAAATGCCAATGACTCATCACTTGCAATTATTGGAGACACATTAATTTTAGATTTTCAATCAAGTGAGCCCCTTGGGTCCTTATCGGTATTGATTGCAGACACAGAAGCGGACACTATTTACGCTAATGATACCAGATCAACCTATAGATCTTGGTATGTTTTAAATGGCAGTGAAGAGGAGGGATATATTCCTTTTCAGATTACACTCTCTGATCTCGTAGGCAATTCTGGTGAAGATTATTCCTCAACAACAGACCAATCTAGTATTCTATTTGATATAACTCCTCCAGATAATTTTCAATTAGACTCTGCATATGCTGTTGGAGGGAATGAAATTTTTGGATATTGGAACGCTTCAAATAATTCTATAGTTCTAGAGACTCCAATATCAATCACTGATGAATCATTGGTTGGTGGTTCATTCCAACCATTAATAAGTATTGGCGGTGGCGAATTTGAAAACTTTGGAAGCTCTATTGAGATTGTTGAAGTACCTGAAACTGGATCTGTTCTTCTTGAAATCTCAGGAAATATTTTTGAATCTATGAGTAACTATGCAGACAATATAAATGCTATTTTTACTACAAAAATCATTGATAAGGCTGGTAATGAGACGCAAGGCTTATCAGATGGTACAATCATTCACGTTGATGAGATAATTCCAACTTTGGATTCAATTGGGATTTCTACAAATAATGCGCTTAGTAACAACTGGGCAACCACGTCAGATAATATTGCTCTCGAATGGATATCCAATGAAGGATTAAATAATGTTATCTCTATCATTATAAATGATACAACTATCGTAAATGCTGATGAGAGTGGTAAGGTTCACTCTACTCAACGTACTGTAAATTTAAATGATACAGAGGGTCCAGTTACGTTCAGCCTATTTTTTTCAGATTCTGCTGGTAACCAAGGGAGTAATGTAACAGAAACCTCAGATGGCAGTACAGTAGGCATAGATATCAGTAACCCGTCCATTAATTCTTTAATGGAGGGGTATGGTAACTTAGATCCAAAATATTACAATAATTCAGATACAATAACAATTTATTGGTCTCAAGATGATGCAATCTCAGGCATACGAGAGACTTATTATGGACTTGGCACCCAGCCAAATACAACTGATTTAATGAGTTGGACCCTGGGCGAGACCAATAATTTCGGAGGGTGGAATAATTTAGAACTCGAAAATGAAAATCAATACTATGGCGCTGCATTCGTTCGTGATTCAGCTGGGAACTATTCTGATACCATATGGGGAGATGGTATTTATATTGATACAGAGATACCAATTCCGGGGACTATTAACGATGGACAATGGATTCTTGAAATGGATTATACTCCAGACTCAACATTTTTAGAGTATCAGTGGGAAGGTTTTTCAGACAATATAGGCATTGATCATTTTGAGCTATCCATTGGTACTAATAACGATACCGTAAATATTCAGAATTGGTATCCAACCGATAGTATTGCAAACGTAAAGATAGAAGGATTAAATCTTGATAGAGACACATTGTATTTCACGTATATAAAAGCTGTTGATTCAGCATCTAACCACTCATCTGTTGTTAAAACCGATGGTATATATTTTGATGATTCTGAGCCGAAAGTGATGAAGGTTACTCCAGATTTTAATGATTCATTAAAAGTGTTATCAATTATGAGATCGGACACCATCATCATAAAATTTAATAGGCTTATATACTTTTATGATTTGAGGATAGAATCCGGCGCTGATTCAAATCTTATAACCCATGAATCATATTCTGACTCTACTATTACCATAACTTGGGATGACACCCTTTTAAGTAATGATACCATAACTGTTTATCTTGATAGCGCTCTTGCTTATAACTCTCTTTTTATATCAGACACCTTGAAATTTTTTAGTTATTTTTGGGGAGATTTAAATTATGATCATGACTTAACAGTTGAAGACATTCTTCAATTTAACAGGTCATGGCCAGAAGTAGATCTTGGACCATTCATTGGGAAACCACCACACATTAAACCTAACGTGGATGGAGAGGCTAATCTAACAGACCTTACCTCCTTTGCGAAAATGTGGCAATGGAGATATTTCAATCTATCGTTTGACACGCTAGATGTTGCATATCGAATACAAGATCAATTATCTTTAACTGGTCGTGGATCTAATGTAAAAATACCTTTGCCTCAAAACACATCTATGGCAGAATTATTGATTGGGCATTCAAATTTTGATATTCAAAAAATGGATGTCATAAAATCAAAAAGAAATACTTTCTTGTTCAAATCAATTGATACATTGAATCAACTTGTCCAATTTTCTTTAGCAGATTATCAAGGATTAGATTCCACTCTTACCTTAGTAGTCCCAGACAATCGTTCGAATAAATTTTCTGCACAAATTCAATACCGTTTTATGAATAGTTCTGGAAATATTCTTTCATCCGGGACAGAGAACGTTAATCTCGACCTTTTACCTGAAAAATTCCTTGTACGTGATAATTATCCAAATCCCTTTAATCCGATTACAACAATCCAATACGAGCTTCCTAATTACTCAAATGTCAGAGTTACTTTATTCGATATTACAGGTAGCACTATTAAAGAAATAAATTTTGGAGAAATGGCTCCTGGAAGGTATGCATATGTTTGGGATGGTACCAATAAGATTGGGAATTTAGTAAGTACAGGAGTTTACTTTTTTCAAATTAATGCAGGTTCAAATACAGCCATAAAAAAGATGCTGTTATTAAAATGAATTAATTATAAAAGAGGTTTAATAACAGAAATAGTCCCATTAATCACAAATTGTACTGCAATTACTAGTAGGATGAGTCCCATCAATCTTTGAATTATACGCATTATTGAAGTGCCTAATACTCTCATTAATACATCACCATTTCTTAATATTACATAAACAAAAGTCAAAACAATCATGATAGAGAGTCCTAAGGTAAGATAGCTATAAATTTGTGGTGTTTGACTTGATAATAGCATAGTTGCTGTAATGGCTCCCGGACCGGCTATTAGAGGTATACCAATTGGGCTAATTGCAATGTCATCGCTCTCTTGTGATTCTTCTTGCTCTGCAGGAGTCGTTCTCGAGCGCCCTACCTTAGCATCAAGCATCCTAAGTCCATTTCTAAAAAAAAGTATCCCTCCCATAATTTGAAATGCTTCAAGCGTAATTCCAAAAAAACTAAAAATCAGAGAACCAAGAATAGCAAATAATAGTAATGTTATTAAGGCAGTTGCAGAGCCTTTTTTTGCAATTTTAACTTTTTCATCCTTGGAAAACCTTTCTGTCATCACCATAAGCAATGGTGCAATACCTATGGGATTAATTAGGGTGAAGAGCGTTGTCAAGCATAGTATGAAAAACTGTCTTTCAGATTGAATGAAGTCAATCATTACATCCTTTCGGGTGCTGATATGCCTAAAACTTTAAATCCATTAGCTAAAATTATCCTTGTTGCTTTGACCAGTGCCAACCTTGATTTTGACAATTCTATATCCTCTGTTATCACTCGGCAGTGACTATAAAACTTGTGAAATCTTGCAGAAAGTTCTTGCAGATAGTTTGCAATATTTTGAGGTTCTAAAGTTTCATACGCAATGTTGATATACTCTGGGAATCTGACCATATGTTTTAGCAGGTATAATTCGTCATCATGAATCAAATAAGATGGGTCAAACTGACCATTTATGGGTAAGTCTAAATTGTTTGCCCGAGAAATAATATTACATATTCTAGCATGTGCATATTGTAAATAATAGACAGGATTTTTATCAGATTGGTCAGATGCAAGATCTAAGTCAAAGTCTAAATGTGAATTCATACTACGCATAATAAAAAAATAACGAACTACATCTATACCAACCTGGTCAATGAGATCATCCAAAGAAACAAAGTCTGCTTTTCTGGTAGACATTTTTACCTTCTCTCTGTCTCTTAAAAGAGTTACAAATTGATATATCAATACTTTGATATGACTAGTATCATGCCCCAAGGCTTCTAGAGCACAAATAACATCCGGATATGCATCTGCATGATCAGCTCCAAATACATCAATGATTAGGTCATACTTTCTATTAATCTTGTCTCTATGGTATGCAGTGTCCGGCACCCTATAAGTAGGCTCTCCTGTACTTTTAATATAAACTCTATCCTGTTCTTTGCCTAGTGAAGTAGTTCTGAACCAGGTAGCATTCTCTTTTTCGTAGATGAGATCTTTATCTTTTAATTCATTCATAAACTTTTCAATATCGCCATTTTCATAAAATGTTTTCTCATTTGTAAATTGATCAAAATCTATTTTCAATTCCTTTAAAGTGTATTTAATCTTATCAAACATTGTATCTTCAGCTATTGATTTAAAAATAGGATCACCAGACTTTAATCCCCGCCCCTTTTGATTTAAGATAGATTTTGCAATGTTTATGATATATTGACCTTGATATCCGTCTTGTGGTAATTCTAAATCCTGGCCTAATAATTCAAAGTACCTTGCCTCAACACTTTGGGCCAATATTCTCATTTGCCTTCCAGCATTATTAAAATAATATTCTCGAGTGACCTTATAGCCTTGCCACTCTAGTATGTTAGAAACAGCATCTCCTAGAATCGCATTTCTTCCATGTCCAACTGTGAGTGGTCCTGTAGGATTTGCACTCACAAATTCTACATTTGCAGTTTTTCCTATTCCAGTACTACCTCTACCATAATTTTGACTTTCATTAAGAATACTTTTTATTTCAGATTGAAAATAATGGTCTTCAATTTTAAAATTTATGAACCCGGGGTTTGTCACTGAAATATCATTAATATGTTCATTTGAGATATTATTTAGCTCACCAACAATATCATTTGCTATTTCCAATGGAGGTTTTTTCAGATCCTTTGCGAGTAGTAAAGCAATATTTGAACAAAGATCTCCAAACTCAGGATTTTTCGGTGGCGCTAAAGAACATTCCTTTTTTGGGTAAGATAAGTTATTTGTTACAGTATAAATGGAATTAATAATTTGACTTTTAAGTTTTATCATCGCTTATTTCCATAATTGGAGCATCAGCCCAGAGCCGTTCGAGACCGTAATACTCACGTTCCTCTTTATTAAAAATATGAACGATGACGTCAAAATAATCTAATAAAACCCAATTTTGATTTTCATATCCTTCCAAATGTCTTGGTTTATGATCAGTACCTTTTCTAATGTTATCTGTTATTGCTTTTACCTGTGGGTCAGATTCACCATTGCAAATAACAAAGAAATCTGTTAGAGAAGATAAGCCCCTCACATCTAATGCAACAATGTTACTAGCTTTCTTTTCAAGAGCAAGGTCTAGTATTTGTTTTAACTGTGGTTGATCAGATGTGAAATCCGAATCGGATTTGGTCATTCAGTTTTTAGTAGCTATAAAGTCAAAAATATTAGAATAACTATGAATGTCTTTACCTATGATAATTGTTAGGTCTACCCCAAGAGATTCATCTGGTTTTGTTTGAATGGCAGTCTTATTACTCTTTGCTATTCCAAAAGATCTTCCTACCAATTCAATTGCGTCAAGATTTTCATTCCGTAAGATTAACGAAGTATTCTGATAATTATGGTTATCTGCATTATCTGCTCTAACTACGTCTATTTGATGTTCAAGCAAAAGATATTCAGCTGCCTTTGCGGCTATACCTTTAATCCCGCATCCATTTAGAACTTCAACCTTTATATCCTGAACTGGGTTTAGATCATGAATTTCAGCAGCGAGTCTTCTAGGTTCATCGCTTTTTGGGAACTTGACTTCAATTGGTATTCCTCGGTGTGATGAGTTTTGAGAAAAAGAATATATGAATCCTAAAAGTAATACCCCAACGATTCCGATTGCTGCATTGAGTGTCAGATATTGTTGGTTTTGTTTTTTTGGTCTGCGAGGAGTCTGTTTTCTAGGCACTTACTGGTTAAACCTCATATTGAATGGTGATCTTGTTTGGTATCTTTGATTGTATGGTATACTCTTGAAACGAAGTTGAAGAAATGAATTATCTGTAGGTTTATAGGTGATGCCAGCGTCATAAGCGATATCTAATAGATTTCTAAATTTATCTTGGTTTTGAAAAGGCATCTGTGATTTATAAAGAATTATATTTGCATCAATTTTCAAGTTATCCATGACAAGATATGAAATTCTATTTGTTAAACCAGTTAAAGAATACATGTTTTGCCCATTTGACATCATTGACATTGATAATCCATAACTCATGTCAAACCTTTCAGGATCAAAAAGAGAAAGAGATGGTCTAGAATCTAGTTCGCCATTTAGGTTTGTGGGAATTTCGCCTATTTGCAAATCAGATTTGAACTGAGCAGGTAGTGTTGCAACAAACGCTATTGCTGCAAGCATTAGCTTAATTTTATCGTACATAAGTAACGGAATTTAATAAACGTAGCATAGTTCCAAAATAGTACACAATAAATTAATAAAGTATTTAATTTGAAAAAGAATCAATCACAGCCCCCCCTAGACATACTTCCCCATCATAAAACACAATTGACTGCCCAGGCGCAATTCCAAAGCATGCCTGGTCAAATTCAATTGATATATTAGTATTGCTCATATCATTAATTTTACATGGGACATCATTTGCACGGTATCGAACTTTTGCATTAAGCCGATCCCTTTTTGGAGGACTGCCTAACACCCAATGCAGTTTTGAAGCTTTTAGGTGTTTGTGGTATAGAGCAGGGTTATTACGACCTTGAGCAACAATT
>ENA-OSEY01002803-OSEY01002803.1-marine-metagenome-genome-assembly--contig:-NODE-2803-length-10982-cov-3.069509_pt1 | contig 10982 bp, 7 predicted proteins | sample MGYA00248465_ERZ534230 | MGnify/ENA primary metagenome ERZ534230 (study PRJEB26409, sample SAMN06344110) | marine metagenome | isolation source: Sea water from surface | place: Atlantic Ocean:Southern... | reverse complement strand
TGTCCAACCAAAGTCCAAAAAATCTTCTAATTTTTGAAAAACTTTCATTTTATAATACTTAAAATTGAATCTTTGGATTGTAAACTAGAATTATTTAATGCATAAAAACATTCCATAATTGTATATAGATTATTATATTCATGTTAGAAAAGGAAGTTAAGTTGTTTAAAAGAAATTCACATTGTGATGAATGTAATTATCCTTACAAAATAGTTTGGAATTGTAAGAAAAATATGCTTGAAAAAGATTGGTTGTATTTATGTTACAATTGTATTCGATTAAACAAATATCTTTTTGGAAAATATTTCAAATCACAATTTCAAAACATAAAAAGTTTTAGAAGGTGTAAGTTAAATTTATCTAAAGTAGTTTTGCCATTACTTAAGGTGAATATATGATAAAAATATCTTCTTTTTAAATATGTCCATTTATTAAATCTATAAACAATTCACCATATTTTTTAAATTTTGTTGGGCCGACACCATCTATTTCGAGCATATCTATTTCGTTTGTGGGTTTGTTTTGTGACATTTGAATCAATGTGCTGTCATGAAATACAGTGTATGCGGGCAATCTTCGTTGTTTTGCAATATCTAGTCTTAATGATTTTAGCTTGTTTAACAAAATATTGTCATCCGTAGACAATTCTTTATTTAAATATTTTGTTGGTTTAATAATATCTTTTACTGGTTTAGTTGGAATTTCTTTATACATAAACTTTTGTACATTTTTTAAAACTTGTATGCCTGTATTAGTTATCTCAATAGCACCATATTTTTGGAAATTTATCTTGAGGTGGCCATAAGCAAGCATTTGTCTTAAGAAAGATTGCCAAAATTCTTTTGTTTTATCCTTACCTAAACCATAAACTGATAATTTTTGATGGCCTTTATCTAAAATTTTTTTATCTTCCGAACCCCTTAGCACATTGATTATATGTACCTGACCATAAAACTGACCAGTACGGTATACTGTAGAAAGAAGTTTTTGGGCTAAAATAGTGCCATCAATTAAAGAAGGGGGATCAATGCAATTATCACAATTATTACAATTTTCTGATTCCTCATCAAAATATGATAATAAAACTTTTCTTCTACATTCAGGCGTTTCACAATATGATAATAAATAATCTAATCTCTTATTTTCATGAAATTTGAATTTATCTTCAGAACTATTTTCTTCGATCATTCTTCTGCGAATAACCAAATCATCTAGTCCATAAATTAATAATGTATCTGAAGCATTTCCATCTCTGCCAGCTCTTCCAATCTCTTGAGAGTAAGCTTCTACACTTCCAGGTAGATTTAAGTGTATAACAAACCTAATATCTGGTTTATCAATCCCCATTCCAAATGCAATTGTAGCCACAACTATATGAGCTTGTTCAGTCATAAAAGTGTCTTGAACATTCTTTCTAACCTGTCCATCTAAACCTGCATGGTATGTGCTTGCATTAAAGCCTTTATCATTTAGTAGTGAGGTGACCTCTTCTGTTTTTTTCTTTGATAAACAATAGATTATACCTGATTGTGATTTTCTATCTCTTAAATATTCAAGTAATTGAGACTTCCAATTTGTCTTTTGGGTTATAGAAAGACTTAGATTTGGTCTATCTAAACTTGAAATAAATACATTAACGTTTTTATTAAAAATTTTTTCAAGAATATCTAGTCGAGTTGTTTGATCTGCTGTTGCGGTAAATCCGATAAGATTACTATTTGGGAATAAACTTTTTAATTTAGATAGTTGATTGTAATCAGGTCGAAAGTTATGACCCCATTTAGAAACACAATGTATTTCATCAATAACAAATAAACCGATATCTAAAGTTTTTAATTGATTTAAAAAATCTTCTGACATGATTTTTTCTGGAGATAAATAAATAATTTTTTCTTTTCCATTTTTAAAATTATTCCATGATGAAGAACGTTCATCATAAGTCATGTCGGAATGTATTTTTGCTGCATGAATGTCACATTCTTTTAGAGCAGAAACCTGATCATCCATAAGTGAAATAAGTGGTGAAATAACTACAGTTTTTTTAGAAGAAATAATTGCTGGTATTTGATAACATAATGATTTACCTGCTCCAGTTGGCATTATTGCTAGAGTATGATTTCCTAACAAAACACTATTAATGATTTTTTCCTGTTCATATCTATACGATGAGTAACCAAAAGTATTATTTAATACATCTAAAGCTTTTTTATTTAACTCAGTAATCGACATCTATAAATTTTAATATCTGTGACAAATAATATTAGAAATATTCATATTAATTTATATTAAAATTAATGCGAATTAATTATAAATTTTTATTAAAATTTAATTGATTTGAAGGATAGGGTGTCAGCCAAAGTATTTTGTAAGGTATTGTTTTGATTTATTAAATTAGGGAGAAATTTAATCTTATTTCATAATTTGCCCCACATAAAAGTAAAATAATATTAACTAAACATCCTTTCCTAATAACTCCAGACTTTCAAATATATCGAGATAATCAAAACTTTATTTTAAAGAATACGTGATGTAGTTTTTGATTTTTTAGAATTACAAGTTTTACATTTTAAAACCATATTTTGAATTATGGTTAAAGCACCCTTAGAAATTGGGTGAATGTGAATAGATATCATTTGTACTGATAATTTAAGATAAATGTAATATTAAATATTATTAAATTTACAAACATTCAAATTTCATATAGTAGTTTAGCAATCAATTTGATTGAATAATAATCAAATTCTATAGGTTATTATGTCAATATCAAAAATTAAAAACTCTTTCATATCAAACAATCTTTTATCCAGAGGATTTACTGAATTATCAGATATACAAAATAAAATATTAGATGTTTATCAAAATAAAAAAGATTTGTTAGTAACAAGTCAAACAGGTTCAGGTAAGACCATTGCTTATTTTTTATCAATACAAGATGAAATTTCATTAAAAAAAGTTAAAGAAAAAAGTTCACCATCTGTATTAATTATTGCGCCAACTAGAGAGTTGGCTATTCAAGTTTATGAAGAAGCACTTTGGGTTTTTAAAAGTGAAAACATAAATGTTGTAACCACAATTGGTGGAATGGACATCAAAAAAGAAAGAAAAAACCTTTTAACAAAGTTTTCATTATTAATTGGTACTCCAGGAAGAATTAATGATCATCTTAGAAAAAATAAACTAATATTGTCAAATATTACTACTGTAATACTTGATGAAGCTGATGAAATTTTAGATTTAGGTTTTAAGGAAGATCTGAATTCAATACTTTCTAAAATTTCTAAATCAACAAGAATTTCGATGTTTTCAGCAACTCTGCCAAAAAAAATTATTGAACTAGCGAACAAATATCAAAAAAAACCAATTAAAATAAATATTGATAATAAATTATCTCAGCACAAAGATATTTCATACGATGCTTATTATCTTAATAGTAGGGATATTGAAAATTTTACATTTAATTTAATTAGGTATTATTCAAATAAAACAATAATTGTTTTTTGTTCTACAAGAAACGAGGTTACAAGATTTCATTCGAGATTACATAATCGAGGAGTTAATGCAGTTGCTTTATCAGGTGCACTCAAACAAGAGGAAAGATTTAAGGCACTTCAAAGTATTAAAAACGGAAGCTGTAAGGTATGTATAGCAACTGACGTAGCATCAAGAGGAATTGATATCATTGATTTGGATATCGTTATTCATGCAAATCTTCCAAGGAATTCTGAAACTCTTATTCATAGAAGTGGTAGAACTGGCAGAGCAGGTAAGCATGGTTTAAGTATTATACTTTTTTCTCCAAACAGTATAAAGACATATTATAGAATAATAGAACATGCTAAAATTGTTCCTAAATTAAGAAAAAATTTATCAAAAAAAATAATTGAAGATAATGAAAATGCTCAATTTTTAAATAAAGTCTCATCTATATCAAAATCTAAAATAGAAGATAAATTAATTAATGAATTAATGGAAAATTATTCTTCATCAGATTTAGCAAAATCTTTAGTGTCTCTTTATAAATCTAATTTAGCACCAATAGAAGATATTGAGAATTTAGATTTAAGTCCAAAAAAAGAATTCAAGAAAGATAAATTTAATTCTTCAAAATCGAATAATAATTCAAACTTTAAAAGAAAAAAACGAAGAAGAAAAAGAAAAAATAAAAGAAACTAATTTTTTTTTATAAATTATTAGTCATTGTTTTGATAATTGAAATTGTAGCTAATAAACCTTATCCCACAATTTAATTAACAATTAACATAGAAGGTTAATTTTGTTTAATTTATAATCAAAATTGTCTAAGTAAATTTTCATCTCTTAATGGTTCAACTTGTAAAATTTGACTTGGCATAATATTACATACATTACAATTTTTTCCAAAAAGATTGATATAGCTTGAAAGATCTTTTTTCCACTGTTTAAGACCCTCTCTTGGAGATGTTACTTCAAAACAAATTTTTTCTAATCCTAAATTTTGTATAATTTTATCAAAAACTTTTTTTGCTTCACCTTTTTGTAATTCAAATTCTTCATGATCTAATACTACAAAATCAGCACCATCATTTAAAAAAGGATTAGCTAAATTTAAAATTTCTTCTGCAGATGAAGGTAAATCGACACTTCCTGATTTCCAATTTTTTAAGGGATGATGTTCATACATAAAATTGATTGAAATACTTTTTGCTAATTTTCTCCAAATAATCCATTGTTTTTCACTAACTTCATTTCCAGTATTCATAAATTCCATGCTTTCAAAACCAAGTGATTTTCCATGTTTGATTGCATAGTCTACACAATTGTTTTTATAAGCAAATTTAAAATATGTATGATCTAAAAATGGAATAATATTATATTTTTTATATAAATTTAGTTTTTTATTTAACCATTCATTTGGAGAATATAATACTTGGGGTGTAGTAAATTTAACATAATCAATTCTTTCTGATGCAACCTCTAAAAAATCTTCTAATTCAGTTAATCCCATTCTCTCTAAATAATGAGGCGCTTCATGAAAACCAACATCTTTAAGCCAGGTTTGTCTTAACTTCCTAGGTTTTTTAGGCAAATTAATTTTTGGAAATTTATTGTTTATATTATTATTCATTATGATTATTAAACTAAATCATTTTCTATATTTATTCAAATCAGATAAGTAATAAAAATTTTTAATCTTGTTTAATTTAAAATAAATGCTTTACTTAATCTATAATTTTAATTTTAAAGGAGGCTTCATGTTTAGAACTTTGATAATATTGATTATATCAATATTTACTTTTTCTAAAAATGCTAATGCTAAAGTGGACTTTTCTGGTAAAAATATTACATGGGTGGTTCCATTTAAAGAAGGTGGTGGCACAAGTAGATTTGCAAGATTTATACAACCTTTTTTGACAAAGTATCTTCCTGGAAATCCAACCATAAAGATCATGCATATTCCTGGAGGAGGAGCAATTAAAGGTTCAAATTATTTTCAGAAAAACTCAAAACCTGATGGTACATATTTATTTGGTTGCTCAACATCAGTGATTGTTAATGTAGCAACTGGTAATCCCTTAGTAGAATATAATTTAAGTGCATATAAACCTGTTCTTTTGTTACCTCAAAATACACATTGGTTTACTAGAAGTGATTTAATAAATAAAGCACATGACATTACTAATTTAAGAAAAAGAAAATTAGTTTTATATGCTTTAAAAACTCCTGCATCAGCAGACCTTTTCCACATTTGGGTGTTCGATAAATTAGGTATTAAAGGAGCGAAACCAATACCTGGTTTATCATCTTCAGGTGGATATCAGGCTTTTCTTAGAGGAGAAATTCATATAAGTTCTCATGGAGCTGCAAACTATGTTAAGAAAGTAAAACCTGAAATTGAAAAAGGTAAAGTTCTGGATATAATGACACTTGGTATAATTGGCTCAGATGGTAAAGTTACTAAGAACCCACTTGCTCCAAATGCGCCAACATTTCCAGAAATGTATGAAAAGGTAAATGGAAAAGCACTTGCGGGAGACGACTTAGAGGCTTTTTATTCTATCGCAGCAGCATGGTCACAAGCATCAAAATCAATGTTATTACCTGAGAATACTTCAGATGACATTGTTAATGTTTATAGAAATGCTGCAAAACAGATGGTAAATGATCCTGATTTTAAAGCAAAAGCAACAAAAGCATTAGGTCCTTTTCCTCTTATTATTGGAGAAGAAGCAGGAGCTATAATTAAAAAAGCAGCAATTTTTTCAGACAACACTAAAAAGCAACTTAATAAGGTGTTAAAGAAAAATAGATTTACTTATAGAGTAAAATAAATTGACTTACGGCTGTCATTATTTAATGACAGCCATAAGTATATAGTTTTTTAATGGAACAATTTGTTTCATCACTTTTTCAACTTTTTGAAGTAACACATTTGTTATTTTTATTTGGTGGTACTTTATTAGGTTTAACGGTTGGTATTTTACCAGGTTTAGGTGGAACTTCTGGTCTTGCTTTAGTTTTACCATTTGTTTTCAACTTAGATCCTTCTCATGCTCTTGCAATGATGATTGGTGTGTTAGCTCCAACAACCACTTCTGATACATTTCCAGCTGTATTAATGGGGATACCTGGTACATCAGGCTCTCAAGCGACAGTAATGGATGGCTTTCCTCTATCAAAACAAGGTATGGCCGCAAGAGCTTTGAGTGCTGCTTTCTTTTCGTCATTATTAGGAGGTGTCTTTGGAGCTCTAATACTGTCAGTTTCTATTTATTATGCCATTCCAATAATTATGACCTTTGGTTTTGGTGAACAGTTTTTACTTATACTTTTGGCACTATTAATGGTAGGAGCTTTAACTGGTGAAAATTTTGTAAAGGGTATAACTGCATGTTTTTTAGGACTTATGATTGGTTCTATAGGTACAGCTCCTATTACTGGAGATCCAAGATTTACGTTTGGTACTTTATATCTTATAGAAGGTGTTCCACTTGTGATTGTTGGTTTGGGGCTATTTGCTATCCCTGAGATAGTTGGTTTGCTTGATTCTAAAGGTGCAATAGCTAAATCACTTACAAAACAAAAAGGTTGGTTAGTTGGTATAAAAGATGTGGTTAAAAATTGGTTTATAGTACTTAGATGTTCAACATTAGGCTGTATAGTAGGTGCTTTACCAGGATTGGGAGGAACTGTTGTTGATTGGATAGCTTATAGCCACCTAAGACAAACAACTAAAGATACTTCTCAACTTGGAAAAGGGGATATAAGAGGAGTGATTGCTCCAGAGTCAGCAAATAATGCCAAAGAGGGTGGAGCATTAATTCCGACCTTATTGTTTGGAATACCAGGTTCAGGTAACAAGGTATTACTTTTAGGTGGATTTATTTTAATTGGAATTGAACCAGGTTTAGATATGGTTACTACTCATTTAGATTTGACATATTTGATGATTTGGTCATTAGCTATTGCAAATATTTTAGGAGCAGGGTTATGTATTGGGTTTGCCTCTCACATTTCTAAAATAACACTTATTAGATATTATATACTTGCTCCAGTGATGATAGTGTTAATATTTTTTGCTACTTTTAATATAAACAGAGATTGGTATGATTTTATAGGCTTGCTCACATTTGGTCTAATAGGTATTACATTCAAAAATTTTGGTTGGTCTAGGCCAGCATTATTAATAGGTTTTTTTCTTTCATCTAAAGTAGAGTTATTAAGTTATCAGACACAAGCAGTTTATGGTTTATCATTTATATCAAGACCAGTTTCAATAATTTTAATATTACTATGTGTTGCAACCTTATTTTTATTATTAAAACAAAAATTTAATAAGAGTTACGCTTCTGATATTATTAAAAACAAAAAATCTCAAATTTATTTTGTAATTTTTTTAATGTTTTTTCCATTTTTCATGATATGGAATATTTTTCATTTAGATTATCGAGCGAATTTATTTCCAATAAGTTTATGTATTATTTCAATTGTTCTTCTTATGTTAATATTTACGATCAAATTTTTAGATATAAAAAAAATAAAATTTCTAGATAAAGGTATTATAAATTTTATGAATACAAACATTTATGAAAACAATAATGGTTTTAATAATCAGTTATTTTATTATTTGAGTTTTATTGGATATCTTGGCATGAATTTTCTTGTTGGTTTTCCAATTGCTTCAGTTTTTTTTATTAATTGTTTTATAATATTTCATAATAAAAAAGATTTTAAAATATCTATTTGTATATCGTTAATCTTACTTTTAGTTTTGTGGTTTTTGTCTTCAATGTTGACTTTACAATTTCCAAATGGTGTAATTGGCATGTTTGTAGACTTACCCTGGTGGCTTGGCGGTTCTCTCAATTAATAAATTTAAAAAAAAATTATGAATAAAAAAACTTTTGAAACCCTTCATTTTTTAAAAAGAAGTAAAAAACCTAGAGAAATTGGAATTAACTATGTTAGAGCACCTGTTATGGTGGGTAAATGTATCGAAGATTATCTTGAGGCCTATAGTGACATGGTTGATATTTTTAAACTGTCTGGGAAACAAGCTGCTCAAATGTCTGAAAAATCTCTAACTGACTTTATTTCAACTTGTAAAAAGTTCAATGTTATGATTGCAATCGGTAATCCTGTAATGGATGTAGCTTTGATAGGTGGTCAAGAAGTTGTTAATAAATACATAGAAAAGTGTGTTAGCATAGGAATAGATATAGTTGAAATATCAAGTATTTCTCGTTCAATAGATGATGATGAGATGTGTAAACTAATAAAGTATATTTCAAGTAAAGGAATTAAGGTTATTAATGAAATCGGTGTAGCTTATGCACATTCAAAGGTAGATGACAATTCAATATTTATTAAAAGATTACTTAATCAATCAAAAAAATTTCTTAATGCTGGAACATGGAAGATATTATTAGAATCTGAAGGTTTAACAGAAAATATGAGTAAAGAAAATTATAGATGGAATATTATTGATAATATTATAAGTCCTCTAGAGTTATCAAATTTTATGGTTGAGGCTGATGATCAAGATGTTTTATCTAAATATATAGAAATTTATGGTCCAAATATTAACATGATGGTTGATCATACTCGTCTTTTAAAAATGGAAGATGCTAGATTAGGCTACGGGCCTTCTCAATTTCTTTGGGGAAAAGTAGTAAAATATTAGATTTTTTGATATGGCGCTTCTAGATCCTAATAGACTTTTTCCGATTGAAAAAAAGACGAAAGAAATTGCAAAAAAACTTTACAATTCAATTGAAAATATTCCAATAATAAGTCCTCATGGTCATACTAATCCATATTGGTTTTCAGAAAACAAACCATTTGAAAATCCATCAGAATTATTTATTACCCCTGATCATTATGTATTTAGAATGTTATTTTCTCAAGGCGTAGATTTGGCGTCTTTAGGTATATTAGAAATAAATACAAATAAACGCGAAAGAGATCCTAAAAAAATTTGGAAAATATTTGCAAAAAATTATTATTTATTTAATGGTACTCCAACTAAAATTTGGTTAGATTATGTTTTTGAAAAACTTTTTTGTATAAATAAACCTCTTAATGAAAAAACAGCAGATTTTTATTATGAAGAAATTGATGATTTATTAAAAAAAAATTCTTATCTACCAAGAAATTTGTATGAAAAATTTAATATTGAAATTTTATGTACTACTGAATCTCCATTAGATGATTTAAATGCTCATAAAAAAATAAATAAAATAAATCCAAAAATAAGAATTATATCAGCATATAGACCTGATGATGTTATTGACCCGGAAAATAAACATTTCATAAAAAATGTTTTAAAATTTGGAGAAATAACAAATGAAAACACCACAACATACAGTGGTTATTTAAATGCTCATTTTAAGAGACGTCAGTATTTCAAGTCTTTAGGTACGACCTCTACAGATCATGGCCATCCAACAGCAAATACTTTTTGTTTACCAAAAATAGAGATAAATAAATTATTTGATCTTGCAATTTCTGGTAAATTAAATAGTCCACAATCAGAACTATTTCGAGGTCATATGTTATTAGAAATGGCTAGAATGAGCTGTGAAGACGGTTTAGTTATGCAACTTCATCCTGGATCTTTTAGAAATCATTCTCCACAAATTATGAAAAATTTTGGAAGAGACAAAGGTTTTGATATTCCTCAAAAAGTGAATTTTGTAAAAGGCTTAAAGCCTCTACTTGATGAATTAGGATTGAACAAAAATTTAACATTAATTTTATTTACATTAGATGAATCTACTTTATCAAGAGAAGTAGCGCCATTATGTGGGGTTTATCCATCATTAAAAATTGGTCCCCCATGGTGGTTTTTTGACAGTGTAGAGGGAATGAAACGTTTTAGAAGATTAGTTACTGAAACTGCTGGGTTTTATAATACAGTTGGTTTTAATGATGACACAAGAGCTTTTTGCTCTATTCCAGCAAGACATGATCTTTCAAGAAGAGTAGATTGCGGTTTTTTGTCTGAATTAATTGCAAGTGGACAAATTTCTGAAAATGATGGATTTGATCTTGCTTATCAATTATCTTATGGTTTAGCTAAAAAAGCAGCTAAAGATCCATCGAGATTTGGTAAAGGAGCAATAGAGGGCATCGCAGCTGCTGAAAGTGCTGATAATGCAGTTGTGCCCTCTAGTTTGGTTCCCCTATTTGCATTAGGGATACCTGGCAGTGTAATTGCAGCAATATTGATAGGCGCCTTTATAATTCAAGGAGTTACTCCTGGTCCGTTAATGTTTGTTCAGCAGCCTCAATTGGTAAATGGTATTTATCTATCTATGATTTGTGCAAGTTTGCTTTTGTTGGTAATTGGTTTTTTTGGTCAAAAAATATTTTCAATGCTTTCTCTAGTCTCTCTTAGATTAATAATTCCGTCAGTTATTTTCTTTTGTGCAATTGGTTCATATCTTCAAGGAGGAGGGATAATAGGAGTTTGGTTAATTTTATTTTTTGGTATTTTTGGATAT
>ENA-OSEY01002802-OSEY01002802.1-marine-metagenome-genome-assembly--contig:-NODE-2802-length-10987-cov-2.214482_pt1 | contig 10987 bp, 10 predicted proteins | sample MGYA00248465_ERZ534230 | MGnify/ENA primary metagenome ERZ534230 (study PRJEB26409, sample SAMN06344110) | marine metagenome | isolation source: Sea water from surface | place: Atlantic Ocean:Southern... | reverse complement strand
CAACAGTGGTGGCGTGATCGATATGGCAGACCACAGGCACTTGCGCCTCTTCAGCCAGCGAGCGGAACATTGGCCCTAGTACGGCTACAGGCGTATGTGCCCGGCATCCAGGACCTGCCTGCAAAATCACAGGGCATCTCAGCTCTTCCGCTGCAGCAACAAAGGCACAGGCATCTTCCCAGCCCAGCACAACCAGCCCAGCTACAGCATAGCCCTGATCAAAGGCTGGCATCAGAACATCTGTCAGGCTGGCCACTGTCATTTAAATTTGGCAATCATGTCTTTAATGCCAGGAATGGTCTCTATCTGCCAGGCATGTTCAGGCTGAAAATACTGGACAAGTGACCTTTGGCTGGCGCCGCCCAAAATGGTGAAATAATACATTTCATATCCCGGCGCAACCACACAAGGGTGATAGCCTGACTTGATCGCAAAGCTGGAGCCGTCAACAATGTGAAACGCTTCACCCAATTTGTCCTCATCAGGCTCCAACAGCTGCATGCCGAAGCCATGGCTAGGCTTGAATCTGAAATTATACACTTCATCATGCCGGGTCTCGTTTGGAAGACGATCAGTGTCATGTTTATGAGGCGGGAAGCCTGACCAGCCTCCTGCTCCAACAGTATACAGCTCTGAGACCAGCAGACGCCCAACCTTATCCACCTGTTTTTGACCCAGAATATGTTTGATCTTCCGATGCGTTTTGGTGTCATCAGACCCATACTGCACAACATCAATTTCATTTTTGTGCACAGCAAAGGGGGTCAGCCTGTCGTCAAATCTTGCCCCGGCAACAAAAACCTCACAGCTATCACTTGTGCAGACCATCTGTGCTGGCATATCGGTTGGCACATAAACACCCTCTGGTTCACCATCCCAGACATCACTATCTCTATTACCAATCCCGCCAAATCCAGCATTATCCACATCAACATCAACACGACCTGTAGCAGGCACAATGCATGTTTCGTAGCCTGGTATTTGATAGGAAAACACCTGCCCCTTTTCCAGCTTCACAACGTTGAAGTAAGTTAGAGGCACACACGCATCATGGATATCAATGATGGCTTTATTCTGATTATCAAAAGGTGGTATATGCATAACCTGTTACCTCTGTTCCTTTACTTGTTCGGATTTGTTATTTTGTGAGAAAACATAAAGTCGTCAAGCTGCTGTTTATCTGGCATAGCAGACGCACATCCAACCCGTGCAACAACATAAGCCGCCGCCGCGCTGCCCCGCAGAACAGCAGAATGCACATCTCCATCAAGGCTTAACCTGATCAAAAAATTACCTAAAAACGCATCTCCTGCCCCAAACGGTTTTGCTGGTGTCACGGGAAATATACCTGTCTCAATCACATGTTCCTGATAGAGCGATATACAGCCTAGCTCACCTCTTTTATACAGAACAAGTTGGCCAGTTTCTGCATGAGCTCTAGCAGCAGCAAGACCCTTGGCTTCATCGCCGCCACACATCACAGTGAATTCATCATTATTGCCGACCAAAATGTCTGCCTGTGCAAATTCAGGTCTCATACGCAAGGCCGCGGCAGCAGCGTTTGGCCACGCATTTGCCCGGTAATCAATATCGAAAATTACAGGAATGCCTTGAGCCCGAGCATTTTCAAACGCTCTAAAAGTAGCATCGCGAGATGGTTGCCCAGCAAATACTGTTCCAGCAGTAATCAATGCGGTAAATTGAGAATAGTCCACTTCGTCCATTTCAGAAGGCTTTACCTCAAAATCAGCGGCGCCATTCCTATAAATTACGTTTTGAAAGTTATCGATACAACTTTCGTAAATTGCTAATGATGTTCTGAATTCTCCGGCAACTGATTTAACATACTCAGTCCCTACTCCATAATAATTCAGTCGATTAATACAAAATCGCCCAATAGCATCGTTAGAAACAGATGTAACAAGAGAAGCTTCGGACCCTAGTTTGCATAATCCAGCACAAATATTTGCTGACGACCCACCAAGATCCGACCGAAAGCTTTCGGAAAATTCGCTCTTGGTCCCAATTGGTTCTGCGAACATATCCATCCCAGCACGACCAAAAACTACAAACTTATTGCCCTTTATGCCGTCAATGAGGTTCATAATTATACGCCCTTGCGTTGCTTCACTCTGGAACTTTCCCAGTCTTTGTGGGCTTCATTAACTTTTTGACTGGTTGTCACGTGTGGCGTTCCAACTTCCCACCAGGCATGACCCTCAGTCGTCCACCCTTCATAAGGATCAACATCCATCACAATTACATATGTTTTCTCTGAAGCTTTTGCACGTTTAAAGGCTTCCTTAAGTTCTGCTGCATTTGCCACTTTTTCCGCCATTGCACCCATTGAATTCGCGTGCCCTACAAAATCCACTCCAAATGGCTCGGGTATGGTTGGGCAATCTTTGATTAAATTATTAAAACTTTCGTTACCTGTATTATTTTGCAGCTTGTTGATCACTGCAAACCCACCGTTATCAAGCACAAGAGCAATAATTTTCTTTTTTGATAAAACCGATGAATAAATATCAGAGTTGAGCATCAAATATGAACCGTCACCACAAAATGTAATGACGTCGTTATCTGGTTCTCTCTCATCCTGAGCAATTTTTGCACCCCAAGCCCCAGAGATTTCGTAACCCATGCATGAAAAACCAAATTCAACATCGACTGTACTGATGTCTAATGTCTTCCAATTAGCAGTTACCTCAGCCGGTAAACCTCCCGCAGCAGCAACAATTCTATCTCTTTTGTCACAGTGCTCGTTTACTACTCCAATCGCTTGGGCATAGGAGTTTGGTTGATTTCCAGCTGAAATATTGTTGATAACATATTTATTCCACTTGGTTCTTTCAGCCTGAGCTAACTCAACCCATTTCTTTGGTGCTACGTAGTTTAACTTCTCAGATAATAGATCTAATGACAATTTTGCATCTCCCACCACCGATAAAGCCATGTGCTTTCCAGCATCATGCCTACCGGCATTCAAAGAGATGAATTTGGCATCAAGAGCAAAAGCTGTCCATGACCCAGTTGTAAAATCTTGCAATCTTGTTCCAACAGCAAGGACAACATCAGCATTTTCGGCTATATGATTTGCGCTATCCGATCCTGTAACTCCAATAGGACCAATGTTGAGAGAGTGCTCACTCGTTAAATTCGCCCGCCCTGCAATGGTCTCTACAACCGGAATTTGATGTTTTTCAGCAAAGTTTTTTAATTGCTCGGTTGCTTTTGAGTACTGAACACCACCACCGGCAATAATCATCGGTCTTTTTGATTTTTTAAGAGAAACGACAGCGTTATTTATTTCTTTAATATCAGGACTTTGCCTTCGAATATGATGAATTTTCTTTTCAAAGAATACTGTTGGAAAGTCATATGTCCAACCTTGCACGTCCTGAGGTAAACCAATGAAGGCGGGCCCACAGTCTGCTGGGTCCAACATTGTTGAAATAGCATTCGGAAGAGATTGAATGACCTGTGCTGGGTGAGTTATTCGATCCCAATAACGGCAAACTGGTTTGAACGCGTCATTTAAACCATAGGTTGGATCATTAAAATTTTCCATCTGTTGTAAAACAGGATCGGGCAATCTAGTTAAGAAAGTATCTCCACAAAGCATCAGAAGAGGAAGGCGATTTGCATGAGCTAAACCAGCAGCTGTTAACAAGTTTGCAGTTCCTGGCCCTGCACTTGCTGTACAAAACATAAATCGTTGTCTTAGCCACTGTTTGGAATATCCTGCAGCAGCAAAACCCATGCCTTGTTCGTTTTGTCCCCGATAGAGTGGCAACACGTCTTGCTCAGAATATAAAGCTTCGCCTAAACAGGTGACGTTTCCATGTCCAAAAATTCCAAAACCTCCGCCACATAGATTATATTCTTTTCCATCGATATTTATAAATTGGTTAGATAGCCATTTAACGATTGCTTGTGCAGTTGTCAGTTTGATCGTTTCTTGTCCCATTTTTGCTCTCTTTTCAAAATTTAGAATGGACATGTAAGCAGCTTGTGATTAGTGATTGCGCTAACAAGTTTTTGCCCTGGTTGCAATAATTTTCCTGAAGGATAAGTCGCATATGAAAGAAATCGGTATAGGCATCGTGGGCGGCGGCTATATGGGTAAAGCGCATGCTGTAGCTATGTCGGCAGTTGGTGCAGTTTTTAATACGAATTTGAGACCACGATTAGAAATGGTTTGCGGAGCGTCTCACGAAACATCAAAAAAATATTGCGATGCATATGGATTTAGACGCGCAGCCAATAATTGGGAGCAACTTGTGGAAGATGAAAAAGTTGAAGCCATAATCATTGCCAGCCCACAAAATACACACCTTAAAATTGCACTGAAAGCTTTCGCTCTGGGAAAACCAGTTTTTTGTGAAAAGCCTTTAGGTATTAACGTAGAGGACGGGATAAAAATGGTTGCAGCCGCAAAGCAAAGTGGCGCGATAAATATGATGGGGTTCAATTATATTCGAACACCCGCCAGTCAATTTGTTCGTCAAATTGTTGCAGACGGGGAAATTGGACAAGTCACTTGGTTTAGAGGAGAGCATACTGAAGATTTTTATGCAGACCCCACTAGCCCAGCTACATGGCGTGCATCAGGCCTTGAGAATGGAACGATGGGGGATTTAGCACCACACATGATAAATGCTGCTCTTGCTATCATGGGACCCATAAAAAGATTAAGTGCAGATGTTGCCACGGTGCACGCATCCCGTCCTGGGGGTAGAGTTGATAATGATGATCACGCCCAATTAATGTGTACTTTTGAAAATGGTGCCATGGGACACTTATATTTTAGCAGAGTAGCTACAGGCCGAAAAATGGGGTATGCATATGAAATCCACGGTACTGAGGGAGCAATTCGTTTCGATCAAGAAGATCAAAATGCAATCTGGCTTTACAAATCACAGGAAAATCCAAAAAAACAAGGTTTTAAGAAAATTTTAACCGGGCCTCACCACCCAGACTATGAACCATTTTGTCAAGGACCAGGTCATGGAACAGGCTATCAAGATCAAATAATAATTGAGGCTAGAGATTTTCTGAAAGCCATAGAAACTAATACTGAAATTTGGCCTACTTTTAGAGACGGCTTAGCTGTTTCAAATGTGGTGGCAGCTTGTCATAAATCCTCTAAATCAAAAAATTGGGTTGATGTCGATGCCGTTTAACGGAGATTACAAAATATGAATATAAGAATAGGTAATGCACCATGTAGCTGGGGTGTAGAATTTCCAAACGACCCACGAAATCCTACTTGGCAAAAAGTTTTAGAGGAATGTTCTAGTGCTGGATATAAAGGCATTGAGTTGGGTCCTGTTGGTTTTATGCCAGAAGACCCGCAAACTCTTGGTGAAGCTCTGGAAAAGTTTGACCTGGAGTTGATCGGAGGTGTTGTTTTTAGGGCGTACCATGATGAAAATCAGTGGGATGATGTTCTTGATGGAACACATAGAACTTGTAAAGCTCTTGTAGCACACGGAGCAAAACACCTTGTTCTTATAGATTCAATTTCTGAAAGACGCACACCAACGGCAGGTAGAGCAAATGAAGCTGTTCAGATGGATAAAGAAGAGTGGAAATCCTACCGAAAAAGAATAGAAACATCGGCCCGTATTGGAGCAGAGGAATATGGTTTAACTGTTGGTATTCACGCACATGCTGCTGGATTTATGGATTTTGAACCAGAGTTAGAACGGCTCTTATCCGAAGTAGATGAAAATATACTCAAAATATGCTTCGATACTGGTCATCATTCATATGCTGGCTTCGATCCAGTAAAGTTTATGCAGAAATATATGTCGAGGATTTCATATATGCATTTTAAAGATGTAAATCCTAAGATTAAACAGAATGTTATCGAAAATCGTACGGGCTTTTATGAAGCCTGTGGTCAGGGAATATTCTGTAATCTAGGAGAAGGTGATGTTGATTTTCCAACAGTTAAGAAAATTTTAATAGAAAATGGATTTGAGGGCTGGTGTACGGTAGAGCAAGATTGTGACCCTTTATTAGACCCTAACCCCCTCTCTGATGCAAAAATAAATAGAGAATATTTAGAAACAATCGGTTTTTCATAAAGGTGTTTATCAATGAAAAAGCTTAAATGGGGTCTTATTGGTGGAGGCGAAGGCAGTCAAATAGGACCAGCTCATAGATTAGGTGCATTGGCAGATGGTCTTTTCGAATTCTCGGCAGCAGCACTCGATCACCGTCCCGATGTAGGTAAAAATTTTGCCAAAACACTGGGTATTCATGAAAATAGGGCCTACGGCGATTGGCATGAAATGTTAACTAGTGAAACTAAACGAGACGATCGTATTGACCTGGTTACAGTGGCTACCCCCAATTCAACGCATTTCGAAATCACAAAGGCCTTTCTCGAAGCCGGTTTTAACGTCCTTTGTGAAAAACCTATGACAATGACAGTAGAGGAAGGTGAAGAAATTGTTAAAGTTTCCAAAAAAGTTGGGAAACTTTGTACAGTCAATTATTGTTACTCAGCCTACCCTATGGTGAGGCAGGCTCGTGCCATGGTTCAAAATGGTGAATTAGGAAAAATCCGCCTCATCGTAACTAATTTCAGCCATGGCCATCACGGAGACGCAGACGACGCCGATAACCCAAGAGTTCGATGGCGTTATGACCCCAAAATGGCTGGCGTCTCCGGCCAATTTGCCGACTGTGGAATTCACGCCTTACATATGGCCAGCTTTATTGGAAATGATGAGGTAGAAATTGTGTCTGCGGATTTTGCCTCGACAATTCGAGGGCGTAATCTGGAAGATGATGCGATGGTGAATTTTCGAATGTCATCGGGAATAGTAGGAAGATTATGGACTTCATCAGTTGCGATTGGTCGCCAACACGGATTTGATATTCAAGTTTTTGGCGAAAAAGGCGGTTTGAAATGGATCTCAGAGCAACCCAATCAGCTTCTGTACTCAAGACTTGGAAGTCGAACCGAAATAATTGAGAAGGGTGAAAATAACTTATATGACGATGCATCAAGGCTTTCCAGAGTAGCTATTGCTCATCCCGAAGGTTTTCCTTTAGCGGTTGCAAATATCTATGTAGATATTGCCGCATCCTTAAATGGGGATGTACGAACAAATCTACCAACAGCAGTGGATGGATTACGCTCTATGGCAGCTGTCTATGCAGCGACTGAATCAGCAACAAATTCAGGTCAATGGACTGACGCAAGACCACCGATGTTAAGGTAACTGCTTATCTTTTATGGAAATAACTGTATAACGCTATACCCAAGGCGACTGCTGCTAGAGCCTCTGGAGTTACGGCAGATATGAAAAGAGAAACGTTGACGGCAACACTTGTTATATAGTTGCCTGAGGCTTCTCCCAGCAAAAGGTACAGTAGTAATAAAATCGCCACTGTAAGTGCAAGAACCTCAACAATCCTAAATAAGACGAGTTTTGCCTTTTTTGTAAAATTATCAAAGTCATTCACAACGATGCCCCATTGCTGAGAGAATTATCTTATTGCTCGATTAGCGCTGGAATAGCCAAAGGACCACACCAAGGGAAATCAAGCCTGCAAGACCTGCATTACCCAATTGGCTGACTAGCGAAGTGATATTTCCCACTACGCCACCAAAGAAGGCCATGTTTGAAGCACCAACAAGTAATGACGCTACAATTGCTAAAGCTAGCAATGCGACACCGATTTCGGTTAAGTTTGCAATTGCTTTTTTTGCATTATCCAACATTATTTTTCTCCTGTATGTTGTATGACCCGCAAAGCGGACCATTGCCGGAACATAGTCGGCAAAAATCCGCTTAGTCAATGAAAAAGCAACAATTTGTAGTATAGTTCTACCAAGAAATGTGCTTTTTATATCACACTAACTAGATATAGAATTCCGTTAAAATGCGTATTAAAAAAAAATCAAAAATAAAGTTTCTTGTTTTTTCTTTTAATTTTATTGTTTTAGCATTTTTTCTTAAGGTCAATCTAAAGATCTAAGTATTTATTATGCTTATCGATTGTAAAATTTGAGAAATATACTCAATTTTTTTTTAAATTGAGTTCTAATTGATGGAAATTTCAATTAATCTCAGACCCTAACATTGAAAAAAAGAATCTAAAATTTAGATCCAATTTATGTTTTAAAGGATTTTGACGATGTTGAAAAACACCACTCTTTTTATTTTTCTTGCTATCATGACTTTATTCAATGGAAATTCGGCTATTTCCTCTGAAGACGAGCTTAAAATTACTGTTAATCAAGAAGGAACGGGAGAGCGAGCGGAAAAGGGAATGTCAGTTTCTGTTCACTACACAGGCAAATTGGAGGATGGTACTGTTTTTGATAGTTCCATCCCACGCGGGCAGCCATTTACCTTCACTCTAGGAGCTGGACAAGTGATAAAAGGTTGGGATCTTGGGGTTGAAGGAATGACTGTGGGAGAAAAAAGAAATTTAGTCATCCCACCCCATCTAGGGTATGGAATGCGAGGAGCTGGCGCTTCGATACCTCCAAATGCTACTTTGATTTTTGATGTCGAATTACTGGAAGTCGCGTTACCAATTACCCTGAGCGAGCTGTCTCCTCAGGAATTTATTAAGGCTCAAGAAAAAGGCGGTATCGTTATAGACATTCGCAGAGAAGAAGAGTGGAGGGAAACTGGAATTTTAAAAGGAAGCAAAACGATCACTGCTTTTACCAAAGATGGAAAAATTCATCCAGATTTTCCAAAAAAGTTTTTTGATTTAATCACTGATGTTGACGTGCCTATTTTGCTTTACTGCCGGACTGGTAATAGAACTGGCATCTTAGGAAAAGCTTTAATTGATCAAGTCGGTCAAACAAACGTAAGCCATTTGAGTGATGGAATTGTAGAATGGAAAAAACAAGGATTCCCTGTTGTAGATTTTTAGAAAATTTAAATTTTAAATTTTTTTTGGTTCTGGATACAATATAGGAAATTCATCCCCGTCAAACGGATCACCGTCCTTATACACTAGATCAGGAAAAGCGGGCGAAGTTGGCCCCAAACGTTTTGCATATTTTGCATCATCGCCTACCCATCTTATGGAAATCACTCGCCGGCGGCTTTTGGAAGTATTTGCAGGAGCACCATGAAGTGTTCTGAAGTGGAAAGCTACTGCATCTCCTGGATTCATCTCCCAGCCTAGAATATCGAACTGATCACGCATATTTGCTACGTCAGGAACAACTTCACTTTTATCACCTTGAAATAAATCGGTACCATCAAACCTTTGAGGCTTGAAATTTTTACCCCAAGAGTGGGACCCTGAAACATATTCAATCGTTCTATTGCGTGGGATATAATCCAACGGTACCCAAAAACTTATAGTCTGCTCCCCTTCACACAAGTAGTAAGGCTGATCTTGATGCCAGGGAGTAACAACGGAATTTCCTGGCTCTTTTACAAGTATATGGTCATGAAAAATGCGTGCCGTACTGGATCTCATTAGCTTCGCAGCGATTGAAGCCATATTTGAATTTTTTACTAAATTTCGGTAACCATCAAATTTGTTCCACACGACATAATCCTGAAAAAAAGCCTGACCACCGTCATCTGGATTATATGTTCGTTCTCTCCAACTTGGGTTTTTAATATTTTCTTCAATAGCATTCTGGACATCCTCCACGAATTCGCTAAATGCGCCTTTTAATAGTACAACTCCGTTTGTGGAGAAATGGTTTATATGTTCACTAGTTATTTCCATTATCTAACCTTAATAATTTTATCAGACTTTCAGTTTTCATTCTCGCAACGCTGGTAACCCTACCCCTGTTGCCTCAAATCCACCATCCACTGCAACTGTTTGACCCGTAACAAATGATGCTTTAGGTGAGGAAAGAAAGAAAATAACTTCTCCAATTTCTCGTTCGGAACCATATCTATTTAAAGGAATGGCATCATGATAAGCTTTTATGATTTGTTCCGAATGGACCGCTATTGATAATTTAGTTTTTACTGGCCCAGGAGCAACTGTATTCACTCGAATTCCATACTCTCCCAATTCGCAAGCCTGTTGTTTCGTAAGCTGTATAACTGCAGCTTTGGATGTCCCATAAGCAACTCGTAGTGTCGACCCACGCAATCCAGAAATCGATGCTATATTAACTATACTTCCCTTGGTTTTTTTTAACTGAGGAATTAACGATTGTGATAAGTAGAAAACACCGTCTAAATTAGTTTCCATTACAGTGCGCCATTTTTTGCCATCACACTCCTCAATGGGACCAAAGTCAGCAATCCCTGCGTTATTTATCAAACAGTCTAATCTTCCGAATTCGCTATCAACCCTAGAACTAATTTCTTTCATGGATTTTTCATCAGACACATCATAATTGAAAGGCACAGCACCAACAATTTGCTTACAAGTCTTGTTAAGTTCTTCAACGTCGCGGTCAAGAATGATGACCTTAAAACCGTTTTCAATGAAGATTTCAGCTGCAGCGCGTCCGATTCCTCTAGCACCACCACTAACAAGTGCAATTTTTTCCATTTTTCCGATCCAATTATTCTAAGTGCTGTTAGTTTGTTTCGTTATTGTATCAAAATCAAATATCCGCTGAACATTAAAAATATAGCCATTAGACACATAAAACAACGCCAGATTATTTTCTTTTTCAAGTATTTGGAAACGTAACTTCCAAATGCAAGCCAGAAAGAGCAAACGATGAAATTTACTGAAGCAAATAAAATGAAATAATATAGCGTCTTTAATAAAATAGAACCATCCAAACTAAATACAGCTGATGCAGAAAGCGTAAAAGCCCAAAGTTTAGGATTGATAAATTGAAACAATACTGCTTCAGAAAATTTAAATGGCCGAGATTTACCCTCTCCATTTTCAATATAATCTTTAATCAGTAACTGCAGAGCCAGATACGTAATCCAACTAACTGAGATTACTTTGAGAATAGATTTTAATATTGGCGCCTGCAAGATTATGGTGTTCACCCCAAGCGATG
>ENA-OSEY01002801-OSEY01002801.1-marine-metagenome-genome-assembly--contig:-NODE-2801-length-10988-cov-2.678306_pt1 | contig 10988 bp, 9 predicted proteins | sample MGYA00248465_ERZ534230 | MGnify/ENA primary metagenome ERZ534230 (study PRJEB26409, sample SAMN06344110) | marine metagenome | isolation source: Sea water from surface | place: Atlantic Ocean:Southern... | reverse complement strand
AAATATAGACCTTCCGATAATCAGTTAAATTTATATCCTGACCCAATTGTAGAGGAATTGATTCACGAACCTAAACCTTTAGTAAATATGGATCATGATAAAAAAAGTGCAGATACAATATTATTGCACGATAATTTTTTTCCAATCCACCAGATAAGCAGCCTGAATTGTAAAGAAATTTTCGTTGTGGAATCGCCAATTGATCCGTCTTTCAGGATCGCCAGAATTTGGGATTTTGTTCAACCTCAAATAGTGAATCATGTTTCTAAAAAATTAAATATTAAACCAACCTATATAAGTCAAAACGAAATTGCCGAACTTTCTAATCATAATATTATTACCAACAGGCCAAGAGTTGGACTTTGGAAGGATTCTATCTCTCCTCAAATTCAATCGCTTCAAAATAATAGTAGCGTTCATTTTATAACTCCTTCCATTGATAAATTATCCTGGCCAATATGTAAGGGTGGTTATTTTAAGTTAAAAGTTGCTATACCCAAAATTATAAATAAGTTAATAGGTCAAGTTGAGCTAGCTTTTTGAAAAAAAAACTAATAAGCATGACAGCTGATGAGTTGCTAGAACGAAGAATATGTTGCGGATTGGGTTGTCAAAATTGTCCATATGACCCACCTCACAAAAAAGGTAATAAGACTGTTAGGCCACCTGAAAAAAGAATTAGACTTGGAACTTATTCAAAAGGAGCCCAATCATCACATTGGGATCTAGATTACATGTCAACCGATGAGTTAGAAGAAATATTCAATACCAAAAAATAAGATCCTGATGTTTGATGATCTTTTAATGTTCCATATTGTTTCTACTTCTATTATGGTAGGTGTCATCTGGGTAATTCAACTCGTACATTATCCTTCTTTTAAATATGTGAAAGAATCAGACTATATCATTTTTCAAAAATATCACATGAGCAATATCTCATATATTGTTTTTCCTATCATGTTCACTGAGCTGATTACAGCTTTGCTTATTTTTTTTTCTGGAGAAAAATCATTCTTCTTTATGTTATCTTTGATTTGCCTTTTTTTGATATGGGTAATCACTGGAGTACTTTTTACTAAGTTTCATAGCATACTTCAAAAAGGGAAAGATCTGAAAATGATCGAGAAAATGATTAATGCAAATTGGATAAGGACTTTACTATGGACATTGCGAATAATTATGATACTTTTTGTAATACCTTAGATAAATAAACTGCATTTCCATTTTTAAACGAGTTATAGATCTTTGAGTCTTTTACACCTGCAAAATCTTTAAAAGCATTATTAATAATTTTTGGAACGTAAGAATTGATCATCTCAACCTTTTTATGATGAATGTTGTCCAAAGCCTTAATGACCTCATCTGTAATTGTTTCACTTTTGATAATTTTTAATTTACTCTTATTAAAAATATCTTCCGTTTCTTTGACTGCTTCAGAAGCCCTTAGGTCTGCCCAGCTAAATTTTCCATTTGGTTTTAAAACGCGATATACTTCAGCAACAAAATTTGCCATATTTCCATAGCAGTGTGATGATTCAACATTAAGAATCACATCGAAGCTGTTATCTGCAAATGGTATTTTTTCTGCATCTCCATTTTTGAAACTTAAATTTTTTATATCTCTATGAAGCTTAGTAGAAAGTGATATTGCGGTTCTAGAGAAATCCAATCCAACTATTGATTTTGGATTATGGTATCTTGCAACAAAAGAAGCGCCACCACCCCTTCCAGATCCAACCTCTAAAACGCTAAGCCCATCAATAGGTATTTGAGAGGCAACAAAATCGTAAAGATTAATGAACATTCTATCTTTTTCATCATCAGAAGAAAGTTCCTTATTCTTAAAGTCGCTGGATAAATAGCCATAATTCATAAATGTCCAACCGCTATCATGACCTCTATTTCCTAATCGCTGATACCACCATCTCCACAAATTCTTTTGAAAAAATGGGGAAATCCTTACAATTGATATAAATAATTTTGCTAGCATGTTTAATGATTAAATTAACCTTTAAAAAACTAATTCAACAATTAGTATGTATAAATATTTATGTTCACTATATTAAAAAAACACTAAACAACAAATAAAAGGGGAGAAGCTATGAGCGCTAAATTAGTAGATGATTTTTTTGCAGCAATGGAAAGTGGAGATTTAGTTTCTATAGAATCAATGTTTCACGATGATGTATCAATGACAGATCATGGAAATGGAATGACCTCTGATGGTGTAGAGGCAAATATGAATGATGTTAGAAATTGGAAAAATACATTTTCTGATATGAATTTATCAGCGGTAAGACATATCGAATCTGGTAATACAGTAGTCACAGAAATGCGCATGCAAGGAACCAATACTGGTGAAATGGAAATGCCTGATGGCTCTAAATTACCAGCTACAGGAAAAAAAGTTGACTTTCAAGGTGTTCAGGTTGTGGAATTTAAAGATGGTAAAATGTACAAGGGTTCTCAATATTATAATCCCATGGTCATGATGGAACAGTTAGGACTAATGCCTTCTTAATATCGTTAACGAATTTTAATTAGCTTAGCATCTTGCTAAGCTAATTAAAATTCAATTCTTTTTTTGATTATAAAGCCATTTCCAAACTTCTTTGTTGTTCCATACATCTATCCAACTATCGTGACCCCTGTTTTCTACTTCTGTAAATTTTGTTTGATTTGACATTTCGTTTAACGCCGAAACCATTTCACTAGAACGTTCAATATTAATCACAAAATCATCTTTTCCATGCCAAGCCCATATCGGCATAAATGAAATATCTTTAACATAGCTGACATCACCACCGCCACAAATAGGTACAGCAGCTGCAAAAAAATTCGGCCTTCTTTGAATTGCATCCCAAGTTCCCCAGCCTCCCATTGATAGGCCCATGATGTAAATTCTTTTTTTATCTATCGATCTGTTTTTCTTAAGTATTGAATCAAGCGCTTCAAATGTCAATTGCATCGAATTTGAAATTTTACCTCTTTTATAATTTGACGTATTCCAATTTGTATTTACCCATCGTTCATTTTGAGGAACTTGCGGGACAAAAATGAATGATTGAAATTCATCTATAATATTTTGTTTTGAAAAAGCACCAATTGCATTTGCATCATATAATTGTTGGATGTTATCATTTCCTCTTCCATCAGCCCCATGCAAGAAAACTAACATAGGATATTTTTTTTTGCGCTTTATATCAATTGGTTCAGCTAACCTGTAGTTCAATGATTCATTATTTCTTTTTTTAAAAACCTTTTGCTTAAATCTATCTATTACATTAGTCGAGATCTTATTTGTTAAAGATTCTTCTATGGCTTGGTCGAGCAATTTTGACATTACTATATATCCATCCTTATTCGGATGTACAGGATCAATGCCATATTTTTTGATAAGCCCATTATTACCATCATGCAAGTTTGAGAAATAATCTAAGTATACATGACCATTCTTTATTGCATATTCTTGCAAGGTCTCATTGATCTTTAAAATCTTATAGTGAGGTTTTATCTTTGGCCTCCATGGAAAGTCATAAGCAGGAAGAATCGATGAAAGTATAACCTTTATATTATGCGATTTTGCCAGTTTAGCCATGCTTGTTATATTATCTGTGATCATTTTAATGCTTGATGGTCCTGTATTTTCAGCAATGTCATTAATTCCTGCTAGTATTACAACAATGTCAGGGTTCAAATCAATGACATCAGGTTTAAATCTTATTAACATTTGAGGTGTTGTCTGTCCACTGATACCCCTGTTAATAAGATCCTTATTCTCAAAGTATTCAGGGTAAAAATTAGTCCATCCTTCTGTAATTGAATTACCCATCAGAACAATTCTTTTATTAGTTTTAGGCCTTGATAGAACTTCTATGTTGCTGTTTTTATATTTATTAAGGTTGGGCCAGTCTGTATTAGAATTCTGTGAAAAACCAGATGAGACTACAAAGATCAACATTATATATATTAAATACCGATTCATAATATCGCTTTCAATTTGTTAAAATTCTTAACTGATTATTTTACGTATAATATACCGTAATAATTTAATATAATTAATCGGATAATCGGATTTTATAAATTTAATATAAATTAAGAATAATTCTTTAAATATGCTGTTTTAGTATAGGTTGATGCATTTTTTAATTATTTTTTATATCTAATTAAGTGTGAGATTTATTTGTTGAAATAATAACTTTTCATTAAATTTGACCCCTATGAAATATCTAAAATATTACATATCAACGTTGACCTTGCTGTTAGCTATTTATACTTGCTCATTGGGTGCATTTTTCCCAACAGCATTCTTTATCTTATTTTCATCATTTATTATCTTAGGTGATATATTTTTTCGAGAGGACACCAAGAAACAAACCTTTAATAATGAGTTTTTCCTTGATCTCCCAATGTATATAAATTTTCCACTGCTTTTATTTTTAGTTATGATGACAGTTTTCTTTTTAGGTGATACCACGCCAAATGGATTAGTAAATTTTGTCAATCAGTTTTTTAGCATAGATATTTTATCAATAAAAAATTCACTCCACTTTGTTGATGGCATTTTTTTAATTGCCCTTTCAAGTCTATTGATTGGCATTATGGGTACAGTGCCAGGACATGAATTAGTCCACAGAAAAAAGAATAAACTTGATATGCAAATGGGTAACTGGCTTTTGGCGCTTTCATGGGACTGCGCTTTCGCTGTTGAGCATGTATACGGCCATCATAAAAATGTTGGGCTCGATAAAGATCCCGCTACTGCAAAAAGAGGTGAAAATATCTATGCATTTATTTTTAAAGCAATAAAGAACGAACAAATAGGAGCATGGAACATCGAACGCGCAAGATTAAAAATGAATAAAAGTTCTTTCTTTAGCTTTAAAAATAGAATGATAACCGGATATATGCGCAGTATTTTAATTTCAGGTCTATCCTATTATATAGGAGGATTTTCAGGCCTTTTAACTTTTTTGCTTTGCTCTTTTATTGCTAAATCATTACTTGAAGTTATAAATTTTACTGAGCATTACGGTTTAGTTAGGGTTGAGGGGCAGCCTGTAATGCCTCATCATTCATGGAATACCAATAGTTTTGTTAGCAGTATTTTACTTTACAACGTAACAAGACATTCTTCACACCATGAAAAAGCTCATTTAAAATATTGGGAGCTAAGACCGTACGTTGATGCACCAACAATGCCACAAGGCTACTTAAGCATGCTTTATCTAGCAATCTTCTTACCCGGTATTTTCGAAAAAATTATGGTTAAGAAGTTAATAGATTGGGATAAAAATTATGCTTCCGATGACGAGAGAAAGTTATCAGCTATTCAAAATGAGAATAGCAATATGCCATTGCTATTAAATCATTAAAAAACTCTCTAATAATCTATATATCTAAAACGTAGCATAGTCAGCTTTTTATTTTATGTCGAAGGGTATTCTCTTTAAACCAATTCTACCATTATTCATTACAAAAACCACATCTTGAATATTTTGTATATTAGTCAAAGGGTTGTTTGTAATAGCAATAATATCAGCTTCTTTTCCAATAGATAGTGTTCCTGTTATTTTATCTATGCCTAATAGCTCTGCACCAATAATTGTGGCAGATTGGATCGCATCGTAGGGTGTCATACCTAGTTTTACAAAATTTGTAATTTCCATTCCAACCCGAGAAGTACTGTTTGGACCATAAGCTGTGTCTGCCCCTGTAGCTATTTTGATTCCCATACGATATGCTGACTTAACGACCCTCTCTAAAGCGGGTAACATATGTTGACCCCTTATAAATAAAATGGGGTTATCATAGTCACCTCCAGGTTCTTTTAAATCAACAACGGTAGTGTAGGTTGGAACTAAATAAACTTTCTTTTTTTTCATTAATTGAAGGGTTCGATTTGTTAAATATGTTCCATGTTCGATGCTAATTACGCCTGCTTGGACTGCAGCGTAACCTCCCTCATCACCATGGGCATGAGCCATAACTTTTAAATTATATTTTGCAGCTTCATCAACAATTATTTCTAATTGTTGTCTTGTATATGTTTGTTTTCTAGGATCTGTATATGGCAATCCTGCTCTTTCAGTTCCGCGAGTTTTTATTATATCTACGCCTCTTTTGGCATTTATTCTTACTAACTTCCTTAAGCTTTTTTCATTATTGACCCCATTTACCAAATCACCTAATGCTGTATCTGCTAGAATTGTTTCGTTCAAATTGGGTGTAACAAATACTCCAGCAGCAATGATATCGGGACCGATCAAATTGCCAGACTTAACCATTTGCCTTAATGAAACATCTTGATAATAAGGGGTATTAGCACTTCTTGCTGTTGTTACGCCTGATTCCAATGCTCTTTTAGCTCCATCAATGGTTCTTACATGAGTATGAGCATCAATAAAACCAGGAAGAATAAATAACCCTTTCATATTTAATGTTTCGTAATCTTTTGAAGGTTTTAAATTTTTATCAATAGATTGAATTTTCCCTTCGTCAATTAAGATTGTCATATTTTTTTTCAGTGGATTAATACCATCAATCACATTCGCATTGATTAACGCAACCTTATTTTGACTAATTAACAAGGATGAATATTTAAAAAGAATAAGAAGGATAAGAAAAATTCTCATGTTGAAACCTTTGATTATCTAATATTTTGAAAAAGTCTTTTCCAGAAATACAATAGTTCTGCGCCATGCTTCGTCACTTGCCGCTTTATCAAATGCATTGTTATTTTCATTTGGTCTGCTGGCAAATCCGTGCATTGTATTTGGGTAGATATATATTTCATGTTCTCCATTTAGAGTATTAAGCTTGACTTGAAATTCTTTTACATTGTCGATTTTAATTCCTCTGTCTTTTTCAGCAAAATGACCAAGTATATTGGCTCGCATAATGGATAGGTCGTCTTCAGGATTAAATCGTCCGTAATAAATTATTGAAGCCTTAACATCTAAATTATTTTTTGCCACTTGATAGGACCAGCCTCCCCCAAAGCACCAACCAACGGAAGCCAATTTATTTTTGTTGACATTATCTAATGATTTCAAAAAGTCCAAGGCGGATTCTAAATTTTCGAATGCCTCATTCATATTGCTTCTCACTCTACCTGCTAAATTCCTAGCCTCTTTGGGTGAAGTGGTACTTTTTCCTTGGTACAAATCTACAGCTAAAGCCACATATCCTTTTTTTGCAAATTCATCAGCTTTATTTTTTATGTCCTGATTAAGACCCCACCATTCGTGTATTAGAATAATGCCTGGTAATGCAGTATTGGTTTTTGGTTTTGACAAATAGCCCATGATTTCACCAGTGGAATCTGAATGATAAGAGATCATTTGGCTCCAAGCTATGTTAAGCCCCATAATTAAAATCAAAAGAATGTTTCTCATATTTATAATTACCGAATGTTTAATAAAATTTTTTACAATCAGGTTAATAAACAATTAATTTATAAAAGTTGATTATATTTGTTAATTTTGACACATAATCAATTTGAGGGGCAATCTATATGATATCCAATAAAAATTTATTCCTGGCTTCGGTCTTAGCAATTATTAGCACTATAGTAATATTTGCATTTTGGGATAGATCGTTTAGCTCCTTAAATGTCAATGTAGAAATGAATAGAAATACAGCTTTAAAAGAAGCTGTAAGAATATCAAAAACTTTTCCATCTATTAAGGACAATACAAGTAAGGCCGCTATCTATAATTTTGATTCTGAATTACGGGATTACATAGAATTAAAACAAGGCGGCAGAGATGAATTTCAAGATATTATTGATCAAAATATCTATTCTCCTTTTTATTGGTCCGTTCGAATATTTGAAGAAAATAAAATACCGGAAGCAACCTTTTGGTTTAAGCCTAATGGCGATAGATATGGATTTAGTTTAAAGATTCCAGAAGATGAAGAAGATGATTCTATTTTAGAAGATGAGGCGCTCTCATTAATAAAAAATGAGATCAATAGCTTTTGGTCAGGAGATTTCAATCAATATAGCTTGCTTGAAAATTCTTTTGTTAAGCAATCAAATGGCAGGGTAGACCATTCGTTTATTTTTGAGCATACAAAAAAAGATATTGGGGATGCAAGATTTCGGTTGAGGGCAGAAGTTGTTGGATCTCAATTATCCAAAGTAGAGCAATTCACATTTATCCCGGAAGATTTCATCAGAGAATTTACTAATATCAGATCAAGTAACGATGCTATAGCAATCGTTTCTCAGCTTTTAATGTTCGCAGTTTATATTTTGGCAATTGGAATTCCAGCTATGATTCTGCTTTATAGGAAAGGATGGCTTGAGTATAAAAAGTCATTGATGGTAGCTGGTTTCATTGCTTTAACCTCAACTCTTGTGAGCTTAAATAGCTTTCCTCTGCAATTCTTTTTTTATGATACCGCAACAGGAATGTCACAATTTATTTTACAGCAAATTTTGGGTATCATAGCTGGAGGCCTATTGAATTTTATCCTTTTCGCAATCTCCTTTGTTGTTGCTGAATCCTTAACTCGCAAAGCATTGCCCCAACATATTCAACTGTGGAAAACCTGGGATAAGAATATAGCAAGTTCCAAATTTGTTTTAAAGAATACCATTATGTCCTATTTAATAGTTCCGTGTTTTTTGGCATTTGTTATATTATTTTATTTCATATCACAGCGTTATCTAGGGTTTTGGTCACCTTCTGAAGCTTTAGTTGATCCAAATTATTTAGCCGCAATTTTTCCTTGGTACACGGGTCTAGCTATATCATTGCAAGCTGGATTTTGGGAAGAGATGCTTTTCAGAGCTCTTCCTTTGGCTGCAGGAATTTTAATTGGTAATCGTTACAAGAGACCAACCACTGGAATTGTTTTAGCAATGGTAATTCAATCCTTAATCTTTGGAGCAGGTCATGCCAATTACCCATCTACTCCATCTTATGCCAGAGTAGTTGAATTGATTTTACCTTCTATCATGTTTGGCTTTGTATATTTAAAAATGGGTGTAATCTTTGCAGCTATAACACACTATGTTTATGATGTCGTCCTTTTTTCATTACCCATATTTTTTTCTAGCGGTTATGTCTTAGACAAATTTATGGTAATTATCGGTGCATTCATTCCTTTGGGTGTAGTTTTAGTGCAAAGATATAGATCATCAAAATGGAATGAAGTAAAGGAAAGCTCATTAAATAAAAATTATCAGCCTCAAATAATTGAACCTAAGAAAAAAGAAATCTCAAAAGAGATCATTCAAGAACCAGCTATGATTTTGAATAAATCCTTTTTATCAATTGGTACAGCTATTTTCATAATTGCGGTTTTTATCTTTCAAAATAGTAGAATAGATATTCCTATTGATAGTGTTGAGGTAAATCGTGTTGAAGCAATAGACATTGCTAAAAAATATATCAAAAACAATAATATCATATTAGATGATGATTATGAGGCTTATGCCACATTGATAAATGGCTATACTTCTCAAAATTTCATATGGGAAGAACTTGGTAAAGAAAAGTTCAATGCATTGTTAGGTTCATATATTTTGGGGCCAAGATGGAGTTTACGTTTTGTCAATTATGATGGTGATCTTGAATCTAAAAATGAAGAAGTGAATATTAGCATAGATCTAAAAGGTGACGTAAAGCGCCTCGATCACAAAATACCTGAAAATCGCCAAGGAATATCCCTTAAAAAAGAAGAGGCAAGAATGATTGCCGATAAAGCGATAATGGAGGAATTTAATTTAGACGCATCGCTATTGAATATCGTTAGCGAGAAAAATGAACAAAGACCTGAACGCTTAGATTGGATATTCATTTATGAGGATAAAGAAAAACTCAAATACGAGGGAGCACAATTACGTTCAGAAATACATATAGCTGGCGACAAGGTAAAGCAATTTACTCAGTATGTATTTGTTCCCGAAGAATGGCAAAGGATGAATCGGGAGCGATCGGGTTTGTCCAATATATTGAATACTATATTAAGTGCAGGATCAGGACTTTTATTAGTAGTTATATTTTTATTCAATGGTTTTAGTATCTTATTTAAAAATAATTTTAGTTATAAAACTGCGCTGGTATTTACATTGTTAGGGTTGTTAGGTTTTGTTAATCTATTTAACGATACTGCATTGATTGCAAATCTTCCCACTGATCAACCCATTGGCAATCTTAAACTTATTACCTATTTCACTGTGGGTTTTGTCCTGATAGTTACTTCATTGTTCTTGGGATTATCTTATGCCACGTTAAAAAATTTATTAAACAATGTATCAGCCAAAATATCGCTTAGCGAATCGATAATTAGCGGTCTTTTCGTTGCATCTTTGGTTGTCTTATTTAAAGTTTTTATCAATAGTTTATTTGTTGATATTTCACCAACATTTCCTAGTTTAGGTTTATCTGGATTTATATATCCGCAGGTTGCAACTTTAAACGTTTTCCCTGGATTAATGAGCACGATTGCCTTTAATCTTTTGGGGGCTAAAATCCTATACGATTATACCAATAGATATGAAAATTCTATAAAATATAACTTGATTGGTTTTATTCTAACCATGCTTATTATTGGGTTTGGCAACTTCACCATTACCTATCATCTGCTATTTTCTATAATTAAAGTTGTTATTTATTCCGTAGGCGTATTTATGCTCTATAAATATATAATACGAAATAATTTTTCTATAATTCCGTTTTACACTGTTGGAGTTTATTATTTGAATAAAGGGTTAAGCAAAGGTTCTTTTTTTGGGTTTAACTCTTACAATGGAGAATCTATTTTTATCTTGATGGCTGTTGTTATTTTTGGATTTGTATTCATATATCTAATGAATTTTATTTTTGATAATAAGATTATTCAAAAGAAATAAGTTTTACGTTAAAGAAATAAAAGAAGTATTTGTGACAACAACGTTCCAAAGCATGCATTAAAAAAATTAACCATATTGTTGTCAATCCATTTTATCTTTTTATAAAATATTGCTTCTTGAT
>ENA-OSEY01002800-OSEY01002800.1-marine-metagenome-genome-assembly--contig:-NODE-2800-length-10992-cov-3.269446_pt1 | contig 10992 bp, 7 predicted proteins | sample MGYA00248465_ERZ534230 | MGnify/ENA primary metagenome ERZ534230 (study PRJEB26409, sample SAMN06344110) | marine metagenome | isolation source: Sea water from surface | place: Atlantic Ocean:Southern... | reverse complement strand
AAAACACGGGTATTTTTCTATTTTTAAAGATGTAAAAAATATTTATAAAAAAACTCAAAAAAAAAAAAATGTGAAATCGTACACAATAGATGAATTAATTATAAAATATAAAAAACTTAAAAATGTAGAATTAATTAAAATAGATGCAGAGGGGGCAGAACTTGAGATATTACTTAAGGGAACAAAAACAATTAAAAAATTTAGACCTATGATTTACTGTGAAGTCACTAGGAAAAAAAAGAAAATTTTAAATTTCCTAAAAAATAAAAGTTACAGACTTTTTGTTATTTCTAATGGAAAAATAAAAAGGCTTAATTCTAAAAATTTTGAAGGAGATTTGCTTGCTATAAACAAGGACTCAAATCTAATAAAGCAATTTTGAAATATCAAAATTTTATGAATAGTTTTCAATTATCATGATTTTTCTAAAAAAAAGATCCGTTTTTAAAATCAAAAGCTAGTTAATATTTAACTTTTATGGTATTTAAAAAAATGTCAAAAACATCAAAACTTTTTAACATTATTGTTGCAATTACTAAGGCAACAAGTGCAGAAAGACGTCCCACATTTACAGTTTTTGATTCACTTGCATTTCTATTAATCAATTGCTTATAAATATCCATAGTGAAAATAGTTGCTGTTGAATTTAACATTGATGCCAAAGATGACACTATTGCGGCGGCAAGCGCAGCCACTGCGACTCCTTTTAATCCAGTAGGCAGAAATTGCATCAACCAAGGATAGGCTTTGTCTGCTTGAGCTAATGAGGGAAGATTAGTCATTCCTGATTCTCCTAATTTTTCCATTAGCAAAGGATCATTTATGATTACATATGCTGCAATCCCTGGAATTACAACAATAAGTGGAATTATCATTTTTAAACCAGCAGCAAATAAAATTCCTTTTTGAGATTCTTCTAAGGACTTTGCAGCAAGTGTTCTTTGAATAATGTATTGATTAAATCCCCAATAGTATAAATTTGCAATCCACATTCCGCCAATCAAAACACCAATACCGGGTAAGTTCATATATTCAGGATTATTTTTTTCAAGTATCATATCGAAACGTTCAGGAACTGCAGCATAAATTGAATTTAGACCTTTAATAAAACCTTGCCCACCAGATGCGGTATCCAACGCAAGATATGTGGTGACTAATCCTCCTAAAATTAAAACTACCACTTGAATAATGTCAGTCCATGCAACTGCTGAAAGTCCTCCATAAAGAGAATATGCAACAGCAAATAAAGCTAAACCAATTATTGCATAGATAATATTAACCCCCAATATTGTCTGAAGAGCTAGTCCACCAAGATAGAGGACTGAAGCTAGATTTACAAAAATGTATAAGGCAATCCAAAATACGGCTAAAATTGTTTTTAATTCACTTGAATATCTTTGCTCAACGAATTCAGGAATTGTATAAATTTTTTTCTTAATAAAAATTGGTAAAAAAAACTTCCCAACAACTATCAATGTCAATGCAGCCATCCATTCGTATGTTGCAATTGCTAGTCCACCTGCGAAGCCTGAACCTGACATTCCGATAAATTGTTCTGCTGAAATGTTTGCTGCTATTAGAGATGCTCCAATTGCCCACCAGGGAAGTGATTTGCTAGCAAGAAAATAATCTTCTGTACTTTTAGTTTCACCCTTTTTTGACCTTGATACCCATAGTCCAACGCTTAAAATTACAATTGCATACAGAGCAAAAACAATATAATCTAATGTTTCAAAATTGGTATTCATCACTTAATTATTTTAAGGTTTAATTATTTATTATGGTTAATACTTTTAGCGCACAATAAAATCAACTTAACGATGCAAAATAAAAAATTAAAGGTGCTTAAAAAAGGTGTTGTAATATTTTTTCACCTATTTCAATTTCATCTTTGTGAAGAAATACTTGTTGAACTGTTGGGTTAGAAATTCCAAAGCCAGCTAATCTAGCTGATTCTGATTCATCTTTAATTATAGGGAAAATATTTTTCTCAGACAATGCTTGCTTCAAGGCCAAAACCTCAACGATTGATCCAGTGAAAAAATGTAAATAGTCTGAGTCAGGCACTACTTCTAAGCCTTATTATATCGATTATCCCAGATAGCAGGATTAAAATTTTTACCTAGTGCAAATCCAAAATATAAAACAATTGATGCGATAGCTTTAAACATAAAAAATAAAAGCATCCAGTAAGATGAATCGTTCTGATTTTTTGTAAATAATGATAGTGGTGTCAATTCTGTAAAAACCCAACTTAATGCAAGAACAGTCAAAAGTAAGTTCCAAATATTTTTAAATGGCCACATTAAAGCTTTACGGAATGGATGTAAGTCATTTCCCCATTTGTGAATTAAATAATAATACTCATTTCCTAAAGGAACAAATAGAAGAGGGTCATCCTTTTTTTCTAGTCTAAAAAGAACAGAAGGAGCCATAATTTTAAATTCTGAAAGTTTCGTTTTATGCTGTTTTTCTAACTTTTTTATATGTTTAAGTGCTTCGATTGGAAGTTTATTCTTAAAATATTTTATATCTAGAAATCTTAATCTATAATCAATACTTACTTTTTTTATATGATCAATATGATAAATTCTATTTTTAGACAGTTTATTAAGATCAAAATTATTGATAGTATTAATACTCAATCTATCAATAAAATTTGAAAGATTTGCCTTATGTTCCTCGTAGGTGCTCTCTCGGTTTTGCTTTAATGCAGATTCAATGTTAGTTCGTTGGATAAGCTTCATCTTCATAACTCAATTACATTTATAACAAAAATAGCAATATTTAGATCAAATTTAAAATATCAACGCAATTCTGCATTAAAATTTTCAACAAAGTTTTTTTCTAATTTTTTCATTATTTTATCAACCTGTTTGTCGGTTAAAGTTCTGTTTTTGTCTTGAAAATTAAAACTAACCCCATATGATTTTTTTCCAGCAGGTAGGTTTTTACCTTCATAAACATCGAATAGTTCAACAGACTTTAATATTTTTCGTTCTGTTTTTAAAGAAATTTCTTCGATTTCGGCGAATGTGATTTCTTTATTTAATAATAACGCGAAGTCCCTCTTTATTGATGGAAACTTTGGTAAATCTTTAAAATATGTAGGTTTTGTGAAGCAGTTTTCTATGAACCTTGACCAATTAATGTCAGCTAGATAAATCTCTTTTTCAATGTTGTATTTTTCTCTTTTTTTCATTGAAATTAAACCATAATAACCAAGTATTATATTTTGTGAAGAAAGTTCACAAGCAAGGTCAAAGTCAGGATGATCTACATTACTGAACTTGACATTGTTATAACCGAAAGTCTCAAAAAAATCGATTATTAAACCTTTACCGTAAAAAAAAGTATCAGGTGATTGTTGAATGTTCCAATTCATTTGAAAAACTTCACCTACAATCGAAATACATAAGCGTCTTTCCTCCAGATATTTGTTATTATGTTTCCCGTATATTTTGCCAAGTTCAAAAAGTTTTAAACTATTGTTTTGTCTATTCAAATTATATGCAATAACCTCTATTGAGTTGTAGATTAGAGATTGGCGCATATTAGAAAAATCTTTGCCAAGCGGATTAATTATTTTTACTGGATCATGAAAATCAGATGTTTCATCTAGGCTCGAAATTGAATTGTTAATAATTTCAGTAAAACCTAATCCAGTTAATTTTTCTGAAATTGCTCTTTCTAATTTATATGATTCATCCCATTTATAATAATCATCTGATTGAAAATTTAATGGTTTCTCTTCTATATTATTAAACCCATAAATCCTTAGAATTTCTTCAATAACGTCATATGTTCGTTTCACGTCAACTCTATATCTCGGTATAGAAATATTCATCCCAGATTTAGATTCATTTTCAATTTTTATTTCTAAAGACTCTAGAATTATCCGTATTGTTTTTTTATTAAAGTTTTGACCAATAATTTTATTCAATTTTTCGAATGGCAAAAATATTTTTGATTCATCATTTAATTTTTGATTAACCTTTTGAATTTCACTTGAAATTTTTGCGCCTGTCAGATCAGAAATAAGAATTGCAGCTCGCTTTAAAGCAGTAATGCCAATCTCAGGATCTATACCTCTTTCAAAACGAAATGAAGCATCAGTGTTTAAGCCATGTCTTTTTGCAGTTTTGCGAATACTTACAGGGTCAAAGAATGCACTTTCTAAAAATATATTTGTTGTTTTATTTTCTACACCAGAATCTTTCCCACCAAAAATTCCTGCGATGCAATGTGCCTGACTATTGTCACAAATCATAAGATCCTCTTTATTTAGAGTACGTTTTATTCCGTCTAAAGTCATAAATTTAGTATTCTCTTTACATGTTTTTACAATTATTTTATTATCTAATTTATCAGCGTCAAATGCATGTAAGGGTTGTCCTAACTCATGAAGTACATAATTTGTAACGTCTACAACATTATTTTTTGGAGATATTCCTATTGCTTTTAAACGGTCTTTTAACCAACTTGGAGAGGGTTTAACTTTAACATTAGTCAAGGTGAGCCCATAATATTGTGAGCAGCGATCAATGTCATTTACTTTTACTTTTATTGTTTTTTTTGTGTTATCAATTTTAAATGTAGAGATATCTGGCATTGACCACTTATATGGAATGTTCTTAACAGTACAGACCGCTTTTAAATCACGAGCAACGCCCATATGACTCATTGCGTCTGCTCTATTAGGTGTAAGACCAATATCAAAAACGTAATCTTGTTCCAAGTCAAAAATTGATGATGCTAGAGTTCCAGGTGAGCATTTTTTATCTAAAACTAAAATACCTTCATGATTATCACTTAGTCCAAGTTCGTCTTCAGCACAAATCATGCCCTCACTAATTTCTCCACGAATTTTTCCTTTTTTTATTTTTAAAACTGAGCCGTCATACATGTGGAGTGTAGAACCAATTGTTGCAACAAGAACGGTTTGCCCTTTTGAAACGTTAGGTGCACCACAAACAATAGTAAGTAAATTCTCACTGCCTACGTCTACTTTTGTAAGTTTTAGTCTGTCAGCATTGGGATGTTTTTCACATTTTACAATTTCACCAACTATGATACCCTCTAATCCACCCTTTATACTTTCATATTTTTCAACTTGTTCTACTTCCAAGCCGATGTTTGTAAGTAAATCTGAAATATCTTCAATCGAAAGGTCTATTTCAATGAATTGTTTTAACCAATTATAGGATATTTTCAATTAATTAGTTTTTAATTGACTACAAATATAAGAATCTCTTTACCCATATTTAACTTATTAAATTCCAAATATTTGATTCATATTGTAGATTAGAAAGATTTTTTTTTATGATTTGATTATCACTGTTTTCAAGTTTTGGATCTTTTTTTAATATTTTATTGGCTAGTTCTCGTGCCATTTTAAGAAGTTTGTTATCCTTTACGATGTCAGCAATCTTAAGTCGTAAAATTCCACTTTGCTGGGTTCCAAGAATATTTCCAGGTCCTCTAAGTTTAAGATCGACTTCGGCTATTTCAAAACCATTATTTGTTTTTACCATTGTTTGAACTCTTATCTTACTGTCATCTGATAACTTACTTCCAGTCATTAAAATACAAAAGCTCTGTTCATTTCCCCTACCAACACGACCTCTTAGTTGATGAAGTTGTGATAATCCAAATCTTTCTGCACTTTCTATTATCATAACAGATGCATTTGGAATATTTACACCAACTTCAATTACTGTAGTAGCTACCATTATTTGTGTTTTTCCTTCAGCAAAACGTTTCATTTCGTATGCTTTATCATCAGCTTTCATCTTACCATGAACTATACTTATTTGATATTTTGGTATAGGAAAACTTCGAGAAAGACTTTCATAACCATCCATTAAATCTTTAAAATCTAATTTTTCAGATTCTTCTATTAAAGGATATACTACATAAATTTGTTGTCCTTCTTTAATTTTCTCTTTGATAAACTGAAAAACTTTAAGCCGATTATTATCATATTTATGAATTGTCTTTACTGGTTTTCTTCCTGGTGGCATTTCATCAATCAATGAAATATCTAAATCACCATATAAACTCATTGCAAGTGTTCTTGGTATAGGAGTAGCAGTCATTACAAGTATATGTGGAGGAGTTGTATTTTTTGACCACAATTTTGCCCTTTGTGCAACTCCAAAACGATGTTGTTCATCTATAATAGCAAGCCCTAAATTTTTAAATCTAACATTTTCCTCAAATACAGCATGCGTTCCAATAAGTATCGGAAGAGTTCCATTTTCAAGCCCCAGATTTATAATTTTTCGTTCTTTTGCTTTCGTACTACCTGTAAGAAGATTAAGGTTTATTTTGCTATCTGATAACAACTCTCGAAGAGAATTAAAGTGTTGTTGAGCCAAAATTTCTGTAGGTGCAACGAAACAAGCTTGAAAATTATTTTCAATTGCAATTAGAATTGCAAATAATGCAACAATTGTTTTTCCTGAACCAACATCACCCTGAAGTAATCTATTCATTTGCCTCCCTGATCCCATATCCTCGCGTATTTCCCTTATGACTCTTTTTTGAGCACTGGTTAATTGATATGGTAATTGGTGATTATAAAAGTTTTTCAGGGTGCTTCCAATTTCTGAAAATAAAAAACCCTTTATTTTCCTCTTCCTTTGTTGATTTTTTAGAATTAATTGTAATTGGATATAAATCAATTCTTCAAATTTGAGTCTAATTTGTGCTTGGCTCAATTTTTTTTGAGAAGTAGGAAAATGTATTTCTTTTAAAGCAACATTTTTATCAATTAGTTTGTAATAATCTAGGACATATTTTGGTAAAGTTTCTGAAAAAAAATTCCCACCCATTTCAATCAAATTTAAGACCAACTTTTGAATAACTCTCTGCGATATACCGCTTCTGATTAATTTTTCTGTTGATGGATATATTGGATAAAATAATTTTTTAATTGATTTATTAAAATTTATTTCTAGTTCCATTTCAGGATGTGGCATACTTACATATCCCTTAAACCAATTCAATCTTCCAAAGATTATGTATGATTGGTTTAATTTTAAATTCTCTCTTATCCATTTGTAACCCCTAAACCAAATCAAGTCCATTTTTCCAGATGTATCTTCAAAATGTGCTACCATTCTCTTACCTCTTTTTTGTTGTAAAATCTCTATCTGAGTAATTTTTCCCTTGATCTGAACCTCAGAATTATTTTTTGGAAGTTCATTTATTAAATGGAACTGACTCCTATCGATATAGCGATTTGGAAAAAAATGTAACAAATCATCAATGGTTGTTATTTTAAGTTCCTCTTTAAGTAGACGTGCACGTTCAGGACCAACACCTTTCAAATATTCAATGGATCTTTGTTTTTCACTCATTCGAAAGTGTTTTTTGATTATAACTAGTATAAATATGAAGATACAATGTTTATAATAAATAAGTAAAACTGATCAACTAGATAAACGAAATAGTTATTTTTAAATGTTTATGAAAAACGAACTTAAAATAAATCTAGATACCTTAAATGATGCCCAAAGGAAACCCACTTTACATAAAGATGGCCCTCTTATTGTAATAGCAGGTGCGGGTTCAGGTAAAACTAGAGTACTTACATATAGAATTGCTTACTTAATGTCCCAAGGAGTCGATTCGTTTTCAATTTTAGCTTTAACATTTACTAATAAAGCTGCAAGAGAAATGAAATCTCGCATTGGGGAGCTTGTGGGTGAAAGTGAAGCAAAAAATCTCTGGATGGGTACTTTTCATTCAGTTTTTGCACGGTTGTTAAGATCTGAAGCAGAAAAGCTTGGATTTCCCTCTAATTTTACAATCTATGACACTCAAGACTCAGAAAGATTAATTGCATCTATAATAAAGGAGATGGGGCTTGACAAAGATCTATATAAGTATAAACAAATAAGGACTAGAATATCTTCATTTAAAAATAGTCTTATTACAGTTAAGGCCTACAATGATAATCCTGAATTACAAGAAGCAGACAAAATGATGCGAAGACCTGAAACAGGAGCAATATATAAAGAGTATGTCACAAGATGCTTTAAAGCTGGAGCCATGGATTTCGATGATCTGCTTTTAAAGACAAATGAGTTACTTAACCTTTATCCTGACGTTCTTGCTAAATATCAAGAACGGTTTAGATATATTTTGGTAGATGAATATCAAGACACAAATCATTCCCAATATTTAATTATTAGGGCTTTAGCTGATCGTTATCAAAATATTTGTGTTGTTGGTGATGATGCACAAAGCATTTACGCATTTAGAGGTGCTAACATTAGTAATATATTAAATTTTCAAAATGACTACCCTGATGTAACACTTTACCGTTTAGAACAAAATTATAGGTCGACAAAAAATATTGTTAATGCTGCAAATTCAATTATAAGCCATAACAAAAACAAAATTGAAAAGATTGTATGGACATCAAATGAAATGGGGTCATTAATTAATATTAATCAATTACCTTCAGATTCTGATGAAGGCCGTCACGTAGCTTCCAATATATTTGAATTTAAAATGCGGGAACAATTAAAAAACAGCGATTTTGTTGTTTTATATAGAACCAATGCACAGTCTAGAGCTATAGAAGACGCTCTTAGAAAAAGAGAAATTGGATATAAAATATATGGGGGATTATCATTTTATCAGCGCAAGGAAATAAAAGATATAATGGCTTATTTAAGATTAGTAATAAACAAAAAAGATGAAGAAAGCCTTAAACGTATAATTAATTATCCTTCGCGAGGTATAGGCCAAACTACAATAGATAAACTAATAGTTGCATCAAAAAAATACGACATTACTTTATTTGAAACCATTAAAAAAGTAAAAGAAATCAACTTAAATGTTAATCAGGGAACCATCACTAAGTTGGAAAACTTTCTTGTTCTCATAGAACGTTTTCAAATTGAGAATGAGTCATTAGACGCGTTTGAAATTACAGATCTAATAATTAAAAAGATTGGGATTTTAAAGGAGCTAAAAAATGATGCTACCCCTGAAAATATTTCTAGAATTGAAAACATAGAAGAATTGCTAAATGGTATTCGTGATTTTACTGAAGGTCAGAAAGAAATTTCAGATGCATCAGGAAATTTAGAGGAATTTTTAGAGGATGTGGCATTGATAACTGACTTGGACAATAAAGATGATGAAAACTCAGACAAAGTTTCACTTATGACTATTCACCTTGCCAAAGGACTTGAGTTTCCATATGTATTTGTTGTTGGTTTAGAAGAAGATTTATTTCCTTCAGCTTTAAGTCTAAATACAAGAGCAGAATTAGAAGAAGAGCGTAGATTATTTTATGTAGCATTAACTCGAGCTAAAAAAAGGGCTTTTTTGTCATATACCCTTTCTCGTTATCGTTGGGGTAAATTAGTTGATGCTGAACCCAGTCGGTTTATTGATGAGATTGATAAAGATTATGTGAATCATATTAAAATAAATAGTAATTATAGTTTTAAACCCATAATTGATACATCAATTTTTCAAAAACAGCAGTCTAGAAAAATTTCTAGAGACACTAGTGAAAACAAAATATCTAATCCGAGTATTCAACAGTTAAGCAGATTACGTAAAATTAGGCAGGAAAATTTGAAAACAGATAATGATACTTCAATAAAAATTAAAGAGGGAATGAGTGTAGAACACGCCCGCTTTGGACACGGAACTGTTATCAATATTGAAGGCAAGGGAAGTGACAAAAAGGCAATTATTAATTTCCAATCCTCAGGAGTTAAAAATCTTCTTCTGAGATTTGCAAAGTTAAAAATCAAATAATGTCATCAAATAAACTGAGAAATTTTTATTCAAAAAGACCAAATTCAAAATATATAATCGAAGCAAAAGAGGTTTTAGAAAATGGCGGCATTGTAATTTTTCCTACAGACACTGTATATGCACTAGGCTGCCTTTCAAATCAAAAGGAAAGATTGAAGGATATTGCTAGAATTAAAGGAAAAAAATTAGAGCATGCACCCTTAAGTTTTTTATTTAGTGATATTCGCTCATTGTCATCGTTTGTATCACCTATGGATTCAAAAACATTCAGATTTATTAAAAGCATGTTACCTGGACCATATGCTTTTATTATGGAAGCAGCGAAAAAGCTTCCTACACCCTTTCAAAAAAGGAAAACTGTTGGTGTCAGAATACCAAACCATTCAATACTAAAATCATTGCTGCCAATTTTAAGTTCACCAATTGTGTCTACCTCGATTCATGATCCTGACAAAATTTTGGATTATACTACAGATCCTGAAATATTATTTAAAAAATGGAATTCAGAAATTGATCTTATGCTTTCTGATGGTTATGGAAAAAATAATCCGTCAACTGTGATTGATTTAACTAAATCTCCTTATGAAATTATTCGAAAAGGAGCAGGTGATATTCCAAAAAATCTTTTAATTAATTTGTGATTGACGTTCATGCTATGTTTCATTTTAATATGTACGAGAACTACTAGATAAAAAAAATATTTCTATGGTAATGGAAGACTCAATAAAATATCAAGGTCTAAGAAGACATTTAGTTGAGCTCCTCAAAAGCAAAGGTATAGATTCGAAAACTGTACTCAAGGCAGTTGGGAGTGTTCCAAGGCAACATTTTATGGACCAAAGTCTTATAAATTTTTCATACGAAGACCTGGCATATCCTATTAGTTCAAATCAAACAATTTCTCAGCCTTTTACAGTTGCCTTCCAAACCCAATTACTAGAAATAGAAACAGAGAACAAAATTCTCGAAATAGGTACAGGTTCAGGCTACCAAACTGCAATACTTTTAGAATTAAGTTCAAAAATTTATACAATTGAGCGTCAGCAAAAGCTATTTAAAAAAACGCAAAGATTATTTAAGAGCCTTGGTTTAAGACCAAAAAAAGTAATTTTTGGTGACGGTATTCTTGGCTTACCCGATGATGCACCTTTTGATCGGATTTTAGTCACCGCAGGTGCATCCCAAGTACCTAAAAATCTTCTT
>ENA-OSEY01002798-OSEY01002798.1-marine-metagenome-genome-assembly--contig:-NODE-2798-length-11002-cov-6.390664_pt1 | contig 11002 bp, 6 predicted proteins | sample MGYA00248465_ERZ534230 | MGnify/ENA primary metagenome ERZ534230 (study PRJEB26409, sample SAMN06344110) | marine metagenome | isolation source: Sea water from surface | place: Atlantic Ocean:Southern... | reverse complement strand
ATACAAACTCCCTACAAGCAATTCTTTTTGATTTATGTAATGTGTTATTATCTTCTTTTACAATTTCAACATATTTAAAAACATTATTGAAAAAAGAAGGTCTTATAGTATCAAATATTATTACCGTTTTTTTGCTTGAGCTTTGTCTTAAATAATCCTTATAAATTTCAAAATCGTAATGAAAATCAAGTGAGTAAAGTGACGTAATTACATCATATTTTCTCTCTGGCAATTTTTGTTTATCATAGTCGATTAAATCATATTTTTTTTTATCAATATTATTTTTTTGTAAAAATTCCTCTAAAAGTTTGAAATTATTATATGCCTCAGAATTTTGATTGTCCCAACCATATCTTATTTTTTTTGATACAAAATTTCTTTCAATCATTGTAAAAAAAGAGTCTTTAAAATCATTATTTATAATTACTTCTAACCCTCCCAGGCCTGATCCTATGCTTAGAATTTTATTATTATGACTTACAAAATGTTTAATTGTAAGGAATTCATTTTTCATAATATCATGATAATTCTTAGATATAATCTTTGGATTTATTGAATATTTTGAAAAAATTTTTGAAAAAAGATATCTGCCAAATAACTTTCTTATTCTTTTTAAATTTGGACTAGCCAATTCAATTCTTTGTAAAATAACAAGGCGCGCAGCATCTCTACTTAAAACAAAAGATTGCATTAGATCTATTAATAATTTTAATATTAACTTTCAAGAAAACTTTTTAATTGCTTAGATCTACTTGGATGTTTAAGTTTTCTTAAAGCTTTAGCCTCAATTTGTCTTATCCTTTCACGTGTAACCGAAAATTGTAATCCAACTTCCTCTAAAGTGTGGTCTGTATTCATTCCAATTCCAAATCTCATTCTTAAAACTCTTTCTTCTCTAGGAGTAAGTGATGCTAATATTTTAGTAGTTGACTCACTTAAGTTAGATTGTATGGCGGTATCCAAGGGTTGTAACGCATTTTTATCCTCAATAAAATCTCCTAAACTGCTGTCTTCCTCGTCACCTACTGGGGTTTCTAGTGAAACAGGTTCTTTTGCAATCTTCAAAACTTTTCTTACTTTTTCAAGTGGCATAGCGAGTTTTTTTGACAATTCCTCTGGAGTAGGTTCTCTTCCAAACTCACTCATAATTTGTCGCTGTGTTCTCACTATCTTATTAATTGTTTCTATCATGTGCACAGGAATTCTAATTGTCCTTGCTTGATCAGCGATTGATCTTGTAATAGCCTGCCTAATCCACCAAGTAGCATACGTAGAAAATTTGTATCCCCTTCTATATTCAAATTTGTCTACAGCTTTCATTAAACCGATGTTTCCCTCTTGAATTAAATCCAAAAATTGCAAACCACGATTAGTGTATTTTTTAGCGATTGATATAACTAACCTTAAATTTGCTTCTACCATCTCTTTCTTAGCAATTCTTGACTCTCTTTCTCCCTTCTGAATTCGACTTACAAGTTTTTTAAATTCTCCAACTGATAGGCCAATTTTTTTACTAAATTCAACAAGCCTATCTTTTATTTCAGCAAAATCTTTTTTGTATTTTTTAAAAAATGTTTTCCAAGTTTGATTTTCTTTTAAAAAAGACTCAAACTTAGGATTGATCTCGTTTCCAATATAATATTTTAAAAATTCTTCTCGAGATATTTTATTATCCATTGCTAGTCTAAGTAAAACACCTTCTAGAGAAACTATCTTTTTATTTTCTTTATAGTGAGCTTGAACTAATTCTTCTACAACATGAGGAGCTAGTTGAAGATTTTTAAAATTATCAACTAAGATTTCTTGTATTTTTTTAAAATTTTTGTTTTTCGAAACGGATAATTCTTTTGAGTCAAGTAAACACTCGAGTTTTTCAATTTGATACTTCTGTAATTTTGAGTAATTCTTATTTAATGAGTCTAATATAGATATAATTTTGGGTTTAATTTCTTCCTCCATTTTTGCTAAAGAAACGTTAAATTCATCCTCCTCTGACGGAGTATTTTCTTGATCATTTTTTTTGATCTCATCATCATCGTTTTCTTTTGCTTTTTTCGATTGCTCTTTTAATTTTTTATTTACTTTTAAATCGTCGTTATCAGATTGAGATTCGAAATCCTCATAAGTAGAGTCGATATCAATTATATCTCGAACTAGAAGTTGCTGAGTTTCAATTTGTTCTTTCCACTCATAAATTTTTTTACCAACAATTGGGCTTTGAGTGAGAGCATTTATCATTACATCTTTACCTGCTTCTATTCTTTTCGCAATTGCTATTTCGCCCTCTCTTGATAATAGTTCAACTCCGCCCATTTCTCTAAGATACATTCTGATAGGATCATCACTTTTATCTGAAGTTTTTTCCTCTGTTGAAGCAGTTGTTTCTTTCTTTTTGTTGGATTGATATTGTGATTTTTTCTCAACTAAAGTAATTTTATCATCAACGAGAATTATAAAAGCTTTTTCTAAATTTTCTTGAGTACCGTTTCTTTTCCCCAAAGACTTGCCTAGTTCCTCATAGGTAATAAATCCTCTATGTTTTCCTTTATCTAAAAGTCTCTCAAAAGATTTTGTAATAATTTTTTCAACCATATTAGAAGTGTTGGATATATATAATGACTGTTAGAAAAAAATCTATCCTTTTTTTAATCACTATTTAGCTGACTTTTAAGCTTAATTAACTCAGAGTATGAATTTTCGTCAAGATTATTGAGTAATTTCTTTTCTAAAGATTCTATTTTCCTTAAATTATTTTGCTCTTTAAAGTCATTGATAAACTCATCTAACAAATTCAAAATTTCGTCTTCTTCTTTACCCTTAACAATTAGTTGGATATTGGAGTTTTCTCTAATTTCTTTAATTAAATTTTTATAATCTTGCTCTATCTTAGCTCTGACAGTAGATTCATCATTTTTCGAATTGTAGGCAGAAATAATAGTCTTTTTTAAACTTTCATTTTTTTCAGACACAAATTCTATCTGAGATAGTTCTTCTAGTCTTTTGGATGAAATATTAAAATAATTTATTATTAAAAATAAAATAGAAAACTCTATAAATTGAGATTTGGAAAGATTTTTTCTTTTTTGATGTAAAATTTTCGTTTCTTTCAAAATTTGAAAGTTTTTTTTACTTTTGAAATTAAAAAAACTATTATTTTTTTTGTAAGCTTGATTCGGAGTGAGTCTATTCAGTTTTTCAAGAAAATCCTCTAGCACATACTTTTTAAGTGTCTCGTCTCTAATCGAATAAGAAAGTTTTTTAATTTCTTTTTCAAATTTTGAAATTTCGAAAGGATTATTTTTATCAATCTTACTCAAATAAATATTCCATAAAAAATCTTGGATAATTTCTTTTTTTTCCAATAATTTTATAAAAGGTTCTTTGCCATTTTCTCTGATAAATTCATCTGGATCTTTTCCGTCAGGAATCAAAGAGAAAAAAATTTTATTTTTTTCATTAATAAATGGAAAAAGTTTTTCTGCTATTCTTAAAGCAGCATTTTGCCCACTAGGATCACCGTCTAAACAAATTATTGGGTTTGAAAAAAATTTCCAAATCAAATCAATTTGTCTCTCAGTTAATGCAGTCCCAGAATTAGAAATAACATTTCTAATACCAGAGGCATACAGGCTTACGACATCCATGTACCCTTCTACAATTAAAACATTAGCGGTCTGCGATCTTAAATCTTTTGCTTTATCCAAATTAAAAATCATATTTCCTTTTTTATAAAATTCAGTCTCAGGAGAATTTATATATTTTGCTAGTTTACTGTCCCTAATTATTCTTCCGCCAAATGCAACGGTTTCACCTGAAATATTATTAATTGGAAAAATTACTCTAGAATTAAATCTATCAATGAATTTTTCGGTTTTTTCACTTTTATAATAAAGACCTGTTAAGTTTATTTCCTCTTCGGTATATTTTTTTACCAAATCTTCATAAAAATTATTTTTCCAAGGTACAAATCCAATTTTAAATTGTTCAATAATGCTTTTATTTAGTCCTCTTCTTAATAGATAATTAAGTGATTCTTGATTATTTGCTTCAAATAATTGTTTAGTGGCAAAATCGGAGTAATCTTTAAAAATTTTTTTGTATGTTTGAAATCTTAAATCTTTTTTTTTATCAAAATTTGAAAACCTATAAGGTTGCATTCCAGCCTCTGCAGCTAAAATTTTAACCGCCTCTCCAAAGCCGACTGATTTAGTTTTCATTAAAAAATCAAATATATTTCCATGCTCTCCAGTGCTAAAGCAATGATAAAATTCTTTATCATCATTCACAGTAAACGACGGAGTTTTTTCATTTTTAAATGGTGAAAGTCCAATAAATTCTTTACCTCTTTTTTTTAGTTGAACAGTTTTTCCAACTACCTGTGAAACTTTTAATCTTAATTTAATCTCATTAAGATATTCTTTTGGATATTTCATGATCAGTTTAATAACCCTTTTAAAATTGAACTTACTTTAGAAAAATCTAAACTATCTGCGTGTTTTGATTTTAAAACACCCATTATTTTACCCATATCTTTCATGGATGTAGCATTCACAGATTTAATAGTTTCTTCGCATATTTTTTTTGTTTCCTCTTCACTTAATTGATTGGGTAAAAATTTATTTATGACCTCAATTTCTCTATTTTCACTTTCCAAAAGCTCTGTGCGACCAGCTTTTTTGTAAACCTCACAGGACTCATTTCTTTGTTTTATCATCTTTTTAAGAAGTGCGATAATATCGCTATCTTTAATATCTTTTTGACCTTTTGAACGTCCTGCAATTTCTGCGTCTTTTATAGCTGATACAATAAGTCTTAAGGTTGGGTAAGTTTTTTTATCTTTTGCTTTAAGTGCTTCATTAAGATTATCTTCAATTTGTTTTTTAAGAGACATAATGAAATATTTTAATCACAATTCTTATACAAAATAAAAAGAACTTTCTTGACGATTTTAATTCTATTTCATATGTTGCGCAAAATCATGTTTATAAGTTTTTTACTTTAACTCATGAGTTGTATTTGACAAAAATTGATCAGAATATAAACTCAATAAAAAATCTTAATAAGATCGATTCCACTGCTATTTTAGTTCTTCAAAACGGTAAGTTTTTCAAAGGTATAGGTTTAGGATACAACGGCACTGCAACAGGCGAAGTATGTTTCAATACTTCAATTACTGGTTATCAAGAAATAATTTCTGATCCATCTTATGCAGATCAGATAATTAATTTTACGTTTCCTCATGTTGGTAATGTAGGAACTAATAAAGAGGATCACGAATCTGACAAAATATGGACTAAAGGAGTAATAATAAACACAGAAATAACTAATCCATCAAATTACAGATCTTTAAAACATTTAGATCAATGGTTAAAAAAGAATAAGATAGTTGGGATAACCGGAGTTGATACTAGAAATTTAACAAATTTTATTAGAGACAGAGGTGCTCCAAAGGGGACTATATCGTTTTACAAAAAAAAAAAATTTAATATAAAAAAACTTATTAAAATTACCAATAAATGGAGTGGTCTTAAAAACTTAGATTTAGCAAAACAAGTAACTACTAAAAAGAATTATTTGTGGCAAGATTACAAAACCTGGAAAAAAGAAGATGGATATTTAAAAAATAAAAAAAAACTATTACACGTAGTCGCAATAGACTACGGGATAAAGAAAAATATTTTAAGATATTTTTCAGATTTTAATTGCAAAGTTACAATCGTACCATGCGAAACTAATGCAGAAGATATTTTAAGACTAAAGCCTAATGGGATATTTTTATCAAATGGACCTGGGGATCCTGCAGCAACTGGGAAATATGCTATTCCAACAATACAAAAGTTAATCAAAAAAAAACTTCCGCTATTTGGAATTTGTTTAGGTCACCAAATACTAGCGTTAGCACTTGGTGCAAAAACAGAAAAAATGAAATTGGGCCATAGAGGAGCCAACCATCCTGTTAAAAATTTAATTGAGGGTAATGTTGAAATAACAAGTCAGAATCACGGTTTTGAAGTAGTAAAAAAAGGTTTACCTAAAAATATAAGAGTTACTCACCAATCTTTATTTGATAATAGTATTGAGGGTATCGAATTAAAAGATAAACCTGTTTTCTCGGTTCAATATCATCCAGAGTCTAATCCTGGTCCACAAGATAGTGTTTATTTGTTTGATAAATTTGTAAAAAGTATGAAAAAAAATGCCAAAAAGAAAAGATATTAAAAAAATTTTGGTTGTAGGTGCGGGACCAATTATTATTGGGCAAGCTTGTGAGTTTGATTATTCAGGAACTCAAGCTTGCAAAGCTTTAAAAGATGAAGGTTTCAAAGTAATTCTCATAAATTCAAACCCAGCAACAATTATGACGGACCCAAACGTCGCTGATAAAACTTATATAGAGCCTATTACAATTGAAGTTCTTGAAAAAATTATTATCAAAGAAAAACCTGATGCGATCTTGCCGACCATGGGTGGTCAAACTGCTTTAAATTTAGCTATGGAGGCAGAGAAAAAAGGAATTCTTAAAAAATATAAAATTGAACTTATAGGTGCCAACTCAAAGGCTATATCCAATGCAGAAGATAGAAAAAAGTTTAGAAAAAATATGTTAGAGATTGGTTTAGATCTTCCTAAATCAAAAATAGTAAATTATTTTAAACAATCTTCAAAGGTATTAAAACAAATTGGATTACCAGCAATTATAAGACCAGCTTTTACTTTAGGTGGTTTAGGAGGAGGTATCGCAAAAAATAAAAAAGATTTTTATAAGATAATAAAAAATGGACTTCACGAGTCACCTGTTAATCAAGTCTTAGTTGAAGAGTGTTTAGAGGGTTGGAAAGAATTTGAGATGGAAGTTGTCAGAGATAAAAATGACAATTGTATTATCATTTGCTCAATAGAAAATTTAGATCCTATGGGTATTCACACTGGGGACTCAGTAACTATCGCTCCAGCACTAACTTTGACCGACAAAGAGTATCAAGTTATGAGGAATGCCTCTATAGCTTGCTTAAGAAAAATTGGTGTAGAGACCGGGGGATCAAATGTTCAATTTGCGATAAATCCGAAAAATGGAAGAATGGTAATTATTGAGATGAATCCTAGGGTTTCAAGATCATCAGCGCTAGCTTCCAAAGCCACAGGATTTCCGATTGCAAAAGTAGCTGCAAAACTAGCTGTAGGTTACACTTTAGACGAATTAAAAAATGAAATTACGAAGGTTACACCTGCATCTTTTGAGCCCACAATAGACTATGTAGTCACTAAAATCCCAAGATTTACTTTTGAAAAATTCTCATCTTCAGCTGCAGTTTTAGGAACGTCAATGAAATCAGTGGGGGAGGCAATGGCTATTGGTAGAAATTTTAAAGAGTCTCTTCAAAAAGCTTTGGTTTCTTTAGAAACAGGTTTCTCAGGATTAGACCAAATATTTAATTTAAATACAAAACAAATTAAAAATAAGCTTAAAGAGAACATTCCTAATAAGATTTTACTTGTTGGAGAGGCTATTAGAAAAAAAATAAATTTAAGGGATATAAATAAACTTTCTAAAATTGATCCTTGGTTTTTAAATCAAATAAAAGAAATCATAGAGAATGAAATTAAGATAAAGAAAAAAGGTCTTCCTAAAAATTTCAATGAGTTTAATTATATTAAGTCGATAGGGTTTTCAGACAAAAAATTATCTGAACTAACGAATACTTCAGAGTCGATAATTAGAAAGAAAAGAACTGCTTTAAAAGTTTTACCAGTTTATAAAAAAGTCGATACTTGTGCTGCAGAATTTAAATCTTTTACACCATATATGTATTCTACTTATCAAAGAAATTTTTCCTCTAATTCTGAATGTGAAGCTGACCCGTCTAATAGAAATAAAATTATAATACTTGGTGGAGGACCAAATAGAATTGGTCAAGGTATCGAGTTTGATTATTGCTGTTGCCAAGCTAGTTTTGCTCTCAAAGAGGCTAAATATGAAACAATTATGGTCAATTGTAATCCGGAAACTGTATCAACAGATTATGATACTAGTGATAGATTATATTTTGAACCTTTAATAGATGAATATGTTTTCAATATTATTAAAAGAGAAAAATCAAAAGGTAATGTTAAAGGTGTCATTACTCAATTCGGTGGCCAAACTCCCATTAAACTTGCAAAATTTTTACATGAAAATAAACTTCCAATTCTAGGAACACAGTATGCTTCAATTGACCTTGCAGAGGACAGAGATAGATTTAGAAATCTTCTGAATAAACTTAATCTAAAACAAGCTGAAAGTGGTATAGCTAGATCCTTTTCACAAGCTATTAAGATTGCAGACAAAATTGGTTTACCTTTAATGGTAAGGCCATCTTATGTATTAGGTGGAAGAGCGATGGAAATTGTTCATGAAAAAGGTCAGCTAAAAGTTTTTGTAAAGGAAGCATTTAAAGTTGCTGAAAATAATCCGATCTTAATTGATAAATTTATTGATAATGCTTTAGAAGTAGACGTTGATGCAATATCAGATGGAAAAAATGTTTTTGTGGCTGGAATTATGCAGCACATTGAAGAGGCTGGGATACACTCTGGTGACTCAGCATGTAGCTTGCCTCCGGTATCAATAAAACCTTTTTTAATTAAAGAAATTGAAAATCAAACAAAAAAATTAGCATTAGCTCTTAAAGTTAAAGGTTTTATGAATGTTCAATATGCAATTAAAAAAGATGAAATTTATGTAATTGAAGTAAACCCAAGAGCAAGTAGGACTGTTCCATTTGTTTCAAAAGCTAAAAATTTACCGCTTGCTAAGATAGCCTCTAGGGTGATGGCAGGCGAGAAATTGTCTAATTTCAATTTAAAAAGTAAAACTAATGACATGTTTGCAGTAAAGGAAGCTGTGTTTCCATTCAATAAATTCCCAAATAGTGATCTTTTACTTGGACCAGAAATGAAATCTACAGGTGAAGTTATGGGATTTGATAAAAATTTTGGGATGGCGTTTGCTAAAAGTCAGATTGCAGCTTCAAACTCTCTTCCAAAAACAGGCCTAGCTTTCATTTCTTTAAAAAATAGCCATAAAGAAGAGGGAGTTCAATTAGCAAAACAATTAATTAAATTAAATTTTACGCTTTGTGGAACCGGAGGTACTGCTGATTATATAAATCAGCATGGAATTAAATGTAAAAAAATAAATAAAGTAAATCAGGGCTCCCCGCATATTGTAGATGTTCTAAATGCTAAAAAAATAGCATTGGTTATTAATACAGGAGGTGGAAATAGTGAAGCCCAGTTGAGCGACGCTGTGGCGTTGAGAAGAGCCACTTTAGCTAACAAAGTTCCATACTGCACTAATATGTCTACAGCTAAAGTTTGTTTAGAAGGAATAAAATCTTTAAAATTGAGAGATATTAGTGTTACGTCCTTACAAGATATTTAACTCTTTACTTTCCAATCAGTCTCGAAAGTAACGTAGTTTATTTGAATACATCTTCTCTCTTTTTTAATCTCTTTTTTTTCCATTCCATGCCATGTATTTGGTCCACTTGTAAAGAAATATCCATAATTATGTTTGTAAGGAACTGTTTTAACTTTATTTAATTTTTTGTCATAAAAATCTGTTCCAAGATTCTCGGACTCATTGTGTAAATTGACAAAAACTATTGAAGACATTAATTTTTCCTCAATATCACAATGGGGTTTAAGCCAAAAACCTTCTCGGTCACAAATCACTTCAAGTCTTACATAGGAATTACGTAAATCCTTTCCAATTAATGATCCAATTTTTTTATAAACTTCAGGCGATCTTAATTCTTCAATAAATTTTGTTAAATTTGGAAATTGATTAGAGTTTTCTTTAGTAACATAACATCGAAGTTTTTTTGCTTTTCCTCCATCTTTAATTCCAGCTCGAAAAGCTCCCTCCCCTCCATCAAGAGCTCTTGTTCCATCATAATTTAAATTTTGTTTTCTGGGATCAGCAATCTCTGCACTGCAGATCTCGTCAATAGCATTTTGCGTCAATGGCTGGTTGATTTCAAAATGCTTAAAAGGGTCACTAAATAATTTAGTCCTTTTTTCTAATGATTTAAATAATTCCATTTTTTTTCATTTTTGCTTTTACGATTGGAGCAATTCTGTTTACCTCATTCAAACTATTATAACTCCAACTTTCAATTCTGTCCTCTAGTTCTCTTGTTATACCTAAATCTTTCAATTGTGAATAAAATTTTTTAAATCTTCCCGTTGGCTTAAAAGACTTCATCATGGCAATATAAACAGGTTTTCCTGTCATAGCAGCCTCTGAAATCATTGACGTGGAGTCGCACGTTACAACTATATAATTTGAAATCGCTAATGCGGACAGATAAGCTTTTTTATCAATATTTTTTACAACATGATGATTAATACTGAAAGTATTATAAGCTATTTTTAAAATATTTTCAGGAGTTCTATAAGAGGGAATTACAATAATTTTAAATTTATCTGGAGTAAATAAAGTTTTTACTTTGTTAAAAAGCTCATGAATTTGTTTTTCTGAATAATTATAATATTTGTTTGGTCCTCCTACAATAAATGCTACTAATTCCTTTCTTTTATCTTTTTCTATTCCCAGATATTTTGAATTATCATTAATCTCTTTTTTAGTTAAGTAGTGAATAGCGCCTGTTGTGTTAATTATATTTTCACCTTTTAAACGATCATGCTCAGGACTTACTATAAGATCAAAATGTTCAAAAGAAACTTTAGGATCTTGTACATGTATATTAAATATTTGACTGCCTAGTCTTTTTTTCAAAGCTATTGAAGGTATTACGCTTTTTCTTCCACAAGATATGATGACTTTACAATCACACACAAATTTATTTTTAACCAAATTCTCAGATATTGGGCTTATTTTAGGAGGAATTAAATTCCAAAAAGATTTTAATTCAATTTTTTGATGTTTATAACTTAGGCCTAAAGCTTTAGCTAATCCCTCTACTTGACTAACCATGCCGTGCATACCTTGCGTTAAAAG
>ENA-OSEY01002797-OSEY01002797.1-marine-metagenome-genome-assembly--contig:-NODE-2797-length-11002-cov-10.419405_pt1 | contig 11002 bp, 10 predicted proteins | sample MGYA00248465_ERZ534230 | MGnify/ENA primary metagenome ERZ534230 (study PRJEB26409, sample SAMN06344110) | marine metagenome | isolation source: Sea water from surface | place: Atlantic Ocean:Southern... | reverse complement strand
TACTCTTTTGAATTGTAAAAGTTATTAGCTTCATCATAGGATGGAAACTCAATTACAACTGTTCTTGGAGATTTATCGCCTTCATTAGATTTAGATCTTCCACCCCTAATTAAAAATTTTCCTTTATATTTTTCAACTGCTGCTCTAGCTTTGACAGCGTATTCTTTTAACTTTTCCTCATTACTTATACTTTTATAAACACAAACTACGTATCCTTTCATTTACAACTCCTTTAAAATAAATTAACTTTTTTCATGGCAGATAAACTTATCATTGATTGGAAAGAGTATAATCTAATCGTTGAAAAATTAGCAATACAAATTCATGAAAGTGGTTTTAAACCTAACTTACTTATTGGTATTGCGAGAGGTGGCCTTCCAATTACTGATGTCTTAAGCCGAGTTTTTAAATTAAAATGCGCTTATCTTGCCGTAGAATCATACTCTGGAGAGGGCACAGAGGATCAACAAGGGGATTTGGTTTTCTCAAGAGAAATGAGCTCTACTGTTCAAGACATGAAAGGCAACATTCTTTTATGTGATGACTTATCTGATACAGGGGTAACGCTAAATAAAAGTATTGATTGGTTAAAAAAATATCCACCCCTCAAAGGCAATATAAAAGAAATTAAAACTGCTGTACTTTGGAAAAAAAAAGACTCAACTTTCGAACCTGATTTTTGTGCGCAAAGATTAGATAGTAATCCATGGATTGTTCAGCCTTTCGAGCATTATGAAGAAATAAAAGTCCAGGATTTAATTAAGAAACATCAGAAGAATTAAGGGCCAGAATTATCTGGCCCTAAAATTTTTACGCCACGTAAAAACTAATTACGCTAAATACTGCGATTACCCAAATAGCTGGTGAAGTTTTTCCAAATTTTCCAGTAAATATTTGAATTAATGCATATGAAATAAAGGCAAGAGCGATACCATTACTGATACTATATGTTAACGGCATTGTTATCATTGCAACTACTGCTGGGCCTGATTCAGCTATATCATCCCACTCAATATCAGTGATATTTCTTACGAATAATATTGCAACGTACAATAATGCTGCACCATCTATTTCTTTTGGCAAACTTGTAGCGAGCGGCGAAAAGAATAAACAAGCTAAGAATAAAACTCCTATTACAAGTGAAGTCATCCCAGTTCTGCCTCCGGCTTTTACTCCTGCGCCAGACTCAACATAACTAGTTACAGTTGTTGTTCCCATCATTGCTCCAGCAACTGTTCCAACACTATCAGAGAGCATTGCTTTATTGATATCTTGTACTTTACCTTTTTTATCTACTTTTCCTGCTACGTTTGCTACAGATGTTAAAGTTCCTGCTGTATCAAAAAAATCTATAAATAATAAAGTAAATACTATTGAAGCCATACTAGCTGTAAGCGCTGCTTTAAGATCAAAATCAAATAAGTATGTCATTGGAGGTATAGATCCAACTACACCATTAAATTTTGCTAAACCAGTTGCCCAAGCAATTACACTAAATAAAAGGATACCAATTATAATATTTCCTCTAATTTTCATTTTTTCTAAAACAATCATGAAAACAAACGTTAAACATCCTAAAAGCACTAAAGGATTTTTAATGTCACCTAAAGTAACTAGTGTGACTGGATGGTCTCCCACTACTCCCATTATCTCTAAACCAATAATAGCTAAAAATAATCCGATACCTGCTCCAATTCCAAGTTTTAAACTTCGCGGTATCGAGTTTATTAACCAAGCTCTTAAAGGTGTAAGTGAAATTGCTAAGAAGATTACCCCAGCAACTAATACTGCGCCTAAAGCAGCTTGAGGCGTATAACCCATTCCTGCTACTACTCCGTATGCAACAAAAGCATTGATACCCATTCCAGGCGCCAAACCAATTGGCCAAGTTTTTCCATAAAAAGCCATTATGAAGCAAGCAAGAGCTGTTGCTAAAATTGTTGCAGTAAAAACTGCACCAAAATCAAAAAAACCTTTCTCTGTTCCCGCAAATTCGCCAGACAAGATAAAGGGATTCAAAAACATTATGTATGCCATTGTAAGAAAAGTAGTTACACCAGCAATTACCTCTGTTTTAAAATTTGTTTTATGTTTTCTATACTCAAAATATTTATCCATCATAAAATTAAACCTCCGTTCTGAGTTTATTACTCTATATAAGTGATAAAATCTTAACTAAATCGGACATAGCTGCTGAGATTCAACCAATAGTAAATATATCTGTTTATAACTTTTCGTTATAAAATAAGGATTAAAATGAGAGAAATATTTTTTGGGTTTTTATGCACATTATTATTAATTTCTTTTGCCGGTTGCCAAACAGTTTCTAAAAAAATTGAAGATACTACAGCTAGGGAGGAAAAAGAATTAAGTAAATGGTTAAATAAAACTGAAGAGAGTCTGAAAAGTTTTTACGGCCAACCCGATAAAGTTGAATTTTTAAAAACTAGAAACAGGAATTACATTTATATAACAGAAAAATTTAAGATCAAATGTGAGCGTAAATTTGAGGTTAATCCTAGAAATATTGTAGTCGGCTTCAGTAGCAAAAATTGTTTTTAATTTACCTGCGGAGTATTAACTCCGCAAGTAAGGTAAACTTATTTAATTTCAATAAGTCTTTTTTTCTTGATTTCTGGAATGATTTTCTCACAAGAAATAGTTAACAAACCATCTTTGAGTTCAGCACCATTTACTTTTACATCATCTGCAATTGTAAACGATCTTGCAAAAGATCTTTGAGATATTCCTCGATGAATAACTTCATCACCATTTTTTTCTTCAGATCTCTTAATGTCTTTTGTTTTAACAGTTAAAAGATTATCTTCATATTCAACTTCAACATCATCTTTGTTAAAGCCGGCAACTGCTACTTCAATAGCGTACTTATCTTTGCCTGCTTTTCTGATGTTATATGGCGGATAATTGCTTTGTACAGCAAGACTGCCATTACCTAACATAGATTCAAACTGATCAAACATATCATCGAATCCAATGCTAAAAGGTCTTAGTGAATTAAAGATCGATAGATCCTTACTTGTCATATATCCTCCTTTGTTAGCAAGGTTAATGTCAGTCCCATCTGGCGACTGACAAATAATATATGGGAATTTTTATTATTTTTTCAAGATTGTTATTTTAAAATATTTGCAGATTTTAAAATAAAAGAATATTCTTCTGCCAGTTCTGTGATCGCATTGTCGCGCCCAGACATACCACCATGGCCTGCGGCTTCCATTTTACACTTTAATAATTGGATATTGTTATCACTTTTTTTATCTCTAAGTTTTGCAATATATTTTACTGGCTCAGAGTAAAGAACTCTGTTGTCAAAAAGAGAAGTTGTAATAAGCATCGGCGGGTAATCTTTTTTATCAAGATTGTTATAGGGCGAATAAGATAAAATATATTCAAAGTATTCTTTACTTTTTATCGGGTTTCCCCACATTTCCCATTCACCTGGAGTTAATGGTAATTTTTCATTTAACATTGTTGTCATTGTGTCTACAAATGGAACTAACAAAAGCATCCCAAAAAATAAATCTGGCGCCATATTCGCTACCGCTCCACCCGTTAGACCGCCTGCAGAACCGCCATAGAAACAAATACCGCCTTTATACGTATACCTTTGTTCTATAAGATGATTGGCGCAAGCTATATAATCTAAAAAAGTATTTTTTTTAAATTTCTTTTTACCTTTTTCATGGTGTTTATCTCCTAAGTCTCCACCACCTCTAACATGAGCTATAGCAAAAGTTATTCCTCTATCAATCAAACAAAATCTTGAGGCACTAAACGATGGAGAGATGCTATGTTTGTATGCTCCGTAGGCATATAAAAGAATTTTTGAATTTCCATCTTGTTTTGCTGTTTTTAATCTGACCAAACTAATAGGTATCATTTGACCATCATGAGACTCAGCCTTTATTCTTTCAACAATATATTTATTAGCATCATGCCCTGATGGGATTTCTATCTCTTTAACTAATTTTTTTTCCTTCGAGACAATGTCATACTCATATACTCTTCCTGGGGTAGCCATACTTTCCCAGCCAACTCTTATCATTGTGGTATTAGTATCTCTTTGCATTAAAGAAATACCTGGAACTCCTATCGCTTCATCTGAAACTTTAATTTCTTCTTCTTTATTGGTTTTTATATCCCTTACATAAAGTTTTGTAATAGCATCAGACTTTTCTGATCTAAGAATATAGTCGTCTAAAAATTCTAATCCACCAATAACGGTTTCCTCTTTGGGCGGAAGGAAAACTTCTAATTTATTTATTTGGTCATTTTTACATCTCAGCACTTTATAATCTCTAGCTTCTTCATTTGTGTGCACATAAAAAAACCCCTGCCAAGAGTCTATTGAATAACGAATATCATTTTTTCTTTTTTGAAAAAGAGTTAGATTAATTTCTTTAGCATCTGTGGGAAAAAAATATTCCTCGGTTGTAATATGATCAGAAGTTCCGATGATGAAATATTTTTCATCAGAAGTAATACCTATACCGCAGGTAAAAGTTTCGTCTTTTTCCTCAAAAATAAGCTGATCTTGATTAGACGAAGTTCCAATAACATGTTTAAAAATTTGTCTAGGTCTATGATATTTATCCAGTTTTGAGTAAAAAAAACTCTTATTATCTAAAGACCAAGTAACACTTCCACTAGTGTTTTCGATTATATCTTTTTCATTTTTGCCAGTTCTAAGATCTCTTAAATATATTGTATAATACTCTGATCCTTTCAAATCTAGGGAGTAAGCTATAAAATTATCGCAATAAGAAGTGCTTACTGTCCCAACCCCAAAATATTCTGAACCTGATTTCTTTTTTTCTAAATCACCATCAAAAAAAATTTCCTCGGGTTTAGAACCATCAATGAGCTGTCTCATTCGTTTACCGTAATTTCCTTTAGCCTCTGTCTTAGTCCAATAATAATATTTTTTATCTTTATATTTTAATCCAGTATCGTCTAATTTTATTTTACCTTTAATTTCGTTAAATAAATGTTTCTGAAAATCTTTGACATCTTTGAAATAATTCTCAGTAATCTCATTATTAGCTTCAATATAATCTTTAACTTCTGTATCTAATTTTTTGGGATCTTTTAAAACTTCAAGTATATTTGGCTGGTCTACCCAAGAATAGTCATCTTCTAGTGTAATACCGTGATAATTTTTCTTAGTCTTATTTTTCCTAAGTTTTGGTATATTCATAATTGGAGATTATATGAATTTGTTTTTATTAGGAATTATCATCTTTGTCATTGTTTATTTGTTTTTAAATTGGTTCGCGCGAACCAGCTCAAAGAAAATAGCAACAACTATTAAAAAAATTGCAGTTTATATATCAGTTGTGTTAGCGGCCCTATTGGCTATTGGTGGAAAATATATTTTCTCACTGCCCTTTTTATTTGTAATTCTAAGTGGACTAAAAATAAAAGGATTTACCGCTCTTCAAATGTGGCAGTTATGGAGATTAATACAATTCATGAAAAATTCAGGAAGATTTTCTCAAGGCCAATTTGGACAAACACAAGGTTCTTCGAGCGTTACTACTGATGAGGCTTATAAATTATTAGGATTAAAAAAAGGTGCGACTAAAGAGGAAGTTTTAAAAGCAGCTAATCAACTTCAAAAAAAAATACATCCTGACATGAACAGAGAAGTTAAAACTGAGAGACTTAGTCAATTAGTAAATGAGGCAAAAGAGAAAATTATTAAAAGCGATTTTAGTTAGTTAATAAATAAATCGATTTATTAAATACTTTTTCAAAAGATATTTTTTCTGCTCCCAAAGTATCATGAGTAGTCGTTTCTTCTGTTTCGCCCTCAGGTAAAATGGTTTCAATATTTTTTGAATATTTACCGTAAGCTTGAACAGGACTGTCCATAAAAAGCGCTAAACATTTTATATTTAGTGCAGATGAAATATGCAGCCACCCAGTATCATTTCCGATATATAAATCACAATTTTTTATAATCGGCATTGTTTCGTTTATTTTTAGGTTATCAAATGAAATACATTTATTTTTAATTTTGGATTTAAAAATTTCATTAATAAGCTCTTTATCATTTTTACCCGCAGCAATGTAAAATTTTGAGGGAATTTGTTTATCTATCTTTTCACACAAGTTAATATAATTTTTGATAGACCATCTTTTTGTAGGACCACTAGCTGATATACCTAAACATATATGTTTTATGTCTTTTGAAAATTGACTCTTGATGTTTGTAACTTTCAATTTGTCTAATTGTAATTCTGCTTGTGTAGAGACAATTGTACCTAATTCGTTTTCTGTAAAAATTTTTGCAGAAGTAACAATATTGTCTTTTTTCTTGAATAAAGGATATTGTGATATCTTTTTTATACCCGCTAGTTTTGAAATTAAATAATATCTCAATGAACTATTGAAAATGAAAACTTTATCAAATTTTTTCTTTTTTAACTCTTTTACAAGCTTAAAAAATCCTTTAATACCATCATGTGATCCAGCATTAGTTTTTGTTCTATCTAAAATAATAACTTCGCTAATTTTTTTATCATCAATTAAAAGTTCCTTTGCTCTTGAATTTTCTTTGACCAGAATAGAAACTGAAGAATTATACTTTTTTGCAATAGCATGAATATAAGGAAGATAAATAACCATATCTCCCATACCGATTTTTGGTTGTATTACTAGAACTTTCATTTTAAATTTTATTAATATAACTTAGATAAAAAAATTTGGGTAAGATTATGATTAAAAAAGGTGTTTACGCTGCAAGTTTAAGTGTCTTAAATGAGGATAAGACATTGAATATTAACTCTACTATTAGTCATGCAGTTGATGCAATAAAAAATGGTTTGCACGGTGTTTTCTTTTTTGGTTCGACAGGACAGAGTCAACTAATCTCTATTGCTGAAAAAAAGGAATTCATATCAAAAATTGCGACTCATAAAATGAGGAAACAGTTTTTTTTGGGAACAGGTAATAACTCATTAAATGAAAACATAGATCTTATAAAATATGCAATGGAGTACGACTTTAGAGATTTTCTTATAATGCCACCTGCATATTATAAAGGAAACACTGATGAAGGAGTTTTTGATTTCTACTCAAGAATAATAAAATCTTCACCAAAAATTAAAATTATTCTTTACAATTTCGAAAAACTCAGTGGCTACAAGTTTTCCCCTGAGTCGGTATCAACTTTAGTAAAGTTTTTTCCACAAAATATAGTGGGGTGTAAGGACTCAAGTTATAACTTATTTGAAAATTTAAAGTTAGATAATTTTTTAATGTTTCCAGGTTCAGAGGCAAAACTTTTGAAAGGTTTAGAGCTAGGATGCTCTGGTTGTATATCAGCTGTTACAAATGTTACTCACTATCTTGCTAGAAAAGTATTTGACGATTTTGAAGAGAAAGAAACTCAGACTAAAAATGAACAATTAATAGCTGTTAGGGAAACATTCGATCAGTATAATTTGATATCAGCTTTGCATAGTTTTCATTCGCTAAAAGATGAAAATTATAAGAATATGCTCCCACCACTAACTTTATTAAATGACAAAAAATTAAAAGAGTTAGTTAAAAAACTGAATGAATTAAAATTTACGTTAGAAAAGAATCTAGCAGCATAATTATGATTTTAGCAAGAATTTTTTCAAAAATTTATAAAGAGGGTGGAATAATATTAGTTGATGCTAATGGTCAAAAATATATTTGCGGTAATCCAAGAAAAGACAATCCTATTACTCTTAAACTTTTAAAAGAAAACTTAAAATGGAAATTATTAATCGATCCAGAGCTTGAATTTCCCGAAGCTTATATGAGAAATGAGATTATAATTGAAAATTCTTCTCTAAAAGATTTTTTAATGGATTTAATTAAAAATCTTGGAAGAAATAAAGTTACAACAGCGAGTCTTGTTACAAATAAAATCTACCAAATTTATAGATATTTAACTAATTTTAATTTACCTGGAAAATCCAGAAAAAATATTGAACATCATTATGATATTGGTGGCCCTAAAGGCGAAAAACTTTATGATATTTTCTTAGATAGAAAACACAGATTATACTCATGTGCCTATTGGAAAGATGACACTAAAACTCTTGAGGAGGCACAACAAAATAAAATTGAACACATTGTTAAAAAACTTGACATCAAAAAAGGGCAAAAAGTTTTAGAAGTAGGATGTGGTTGGGGTGGCATGGCTATTGAAATTGCTAAACAAAAAAACTGTGAAGTAACTGGTATTTCTCTTAGTAAAAATCAAATTCAATACTGTAAAGAAAAAGCGAAGGAGCTTGGTTTAGATAATCAAGTTAAATTTGAACTAATTGATTACAGGGAAGCTAAAGGACAGTATGACAGAATTTATTCAGTAGGTATGTTTGAACATGTTGGTAAAAAATTTTATCATACTTTTTTTAAATCAATGAATAATCTCCTTAAGGATAATGGATTATTTTTACTTCATACAATAGGCGTAGTTGATAAGCCAACACCCCCAAATAAATTTATCAACAAATATATATTTCCCGGCGGAATTTGCCCTTCTTTTAGTCAAATAATTACGCCTATCGAAAAAACTGGATTAATAGTTGCTGATACAGAAACATTAATCAGACATTATGATAAAACTCTAGAAAGTTGGCTGGAAAGGTTCTTAAACAAGAAGAATATAGTTAAAGATTTATTTGATGAAAAGTTTGTAAAAATGTGGGAATTTTATTTAGCCAGTTGTGCTGCTGCTTTTAGATATCGCGATCTTGTTGTTTTTCAATTACAAATTGTCAAGAACTTTCAGTCAGCTCATAGAACAAGAGACTATATATATTCATAAAAACTGTTATTTAATTAATAACAGGCATGAAAATAAAGAAAAAAAAATTTAAAAAAAAAACCACAATTTTAAAAAAACGTAAGTTTAAAAAAGCTAAAAACAAAATAAAACGGACTTTAAAAAAAAGAGTTAAAAATAAAAAAAGAGTAGTTTTAAAAAAAAGAAAAAAAACAAATAAAAAAAATCAAAAGTCTAAACTAAAATTTAAAACCAAAAAAAAAGTCCAAAAAACAAGAGCAATCGTTTCAAGTCTTTTAAGTTTAAGCGATAAACTTAAAACAATTCTCAGTTTCAACTTAAACTTAGACAGATCTCTACAGAAATTTTTTCAAGGTATATCTAATCGTGTTTCAAATTTAAAAAAAGTTATTGATGAGGAGAGAGCTAAGCAAAGAAAAATTAAAATTCAGGCAATGCAAAGAGAAAAAATAGAAGCTCAAAAACGTTTCAAGCAGCAAGAAGATCTTACAATTAAAGCTAAAGCCATGGAGCTTAAGGAAGAGGAAAAGTTAGGTCGTGAAAGAAAAATAGAATTACAAAAATTTATTAGATTAGAGCAAGCAGAATTAAGAAAGGAACAAGCAGAGAAACAAAGAAAATTTTTAGAACAAATAAAATTAGAAAGAAAAATAGAGCAATTTAGAAAAAGAGAAGCTTTAGAAATTAAAAATTTAGAGAAATATGTACTCAGTCAACAAAGAGAGTCATACGAGGAAGTTCAGCAACGAATAGATAAAATTAAAGAAAAATATAAGTCTTTAAGAGAGCAAAAAGTTAATGAGGCAATTAGAGAGAGGGTTGCTCAGCTTGGAATAAAAATTGAAGACACCGATGATAAAGCAACTCTATTAGAAAAGGAGAGGGTTTATAATGAAGAACGCGAAAAGATCGAGTATGCTTTAGAAAGTTTCTATAGGTCAGCTCATAGCTTATGTTTCCAAATTAATAAAAGATATATTCCAAAATACTTAAGCATCATGAGAGTAGTTGATCGTAGGTTTGAAACTGGTGAAATATTTATAAAATGGGATGATACTAATGAAGATGATTGGTTGATTTTAATTTATATTAAGAATAATTCACCAGATGAAGGAATAGTAATTGAAGATAGATCAAATCCAGAGAGAAATTTTTCTCACGAATTTAAATCGACTGAAATATTCAAGGCGTCGGATCTCATGGTTGACTCACTAACAAAACTGCTCGATAGAGAAAGAAATAAAAAAAAAGTTAGTTGATAAGATCTTTTAATTTTTTAATCTCACCAATTTTGAATATAATTGCTTCGTCTTTTTTATAGCCGAACTTTTCAGCATTTTCTTTAAATCGTACGGGAGGTTCCCAGATTGGCTCCAAACTTAATATTGCTGTTCCCCAATGCATTCCTACAATTTTTTTAACTCCTAAGTCTTTCATTAAAGATAAAAGCTCTTCAGGGTTTGCGTGAGCTGTAGATTTATCCTTGACTGGAACCAATGGATAGAAATTATATGCGCCCAAATTTCCAAAACCTAAATCGATAGGACCAAATTTTTTTCCTAATTCCTTGTAAAATGGTGCCGGTCCAGTATCACAAGCAAAAAAGATTTTTTTATCTTTGTATTCAATTAAAAAACTTCCCCAAAGTGATCTATTTGTATTTCCATCTCCCCAGATCCATCGTTTGGACCAATGTTGACTTGGAAGCATTGTAACTGTGATTTCATCATTAATTTTAATTTTATCAAACCAATCCATTTCTTTAACAGTATCTTTTTTATATCCATTTTTTGTGAAATATTTCCCAAGCTTAAGAGGCACAAGAACTTTAGTATTCTTATAAGGAAAGTTTTTTATCGTACGAATACTCATGTGATCATAATGATTGTGTGTCAGCAAAAATAAATCTATTTTCGGAAGTTCTTTAAGAGTTAAAGGAGATTCTATGTATTTCTTGGGCCCAAATACCATAGGCCCATAATTCTTTTCGAAAACTGGATCAGTAATAATTGTAGTGTTTCCAAGTTTAATTATAAAGCTCGCGTGATCAAGCCACATCACATATGAGTCGGATTTATGTTTTTCAAGATTTTTTAAAACTATTTTTTTATCAATTACATGTTCAGGTGGATAATCAATCTTAAGTTTCTTTTTTTCCTCCCTAAAAACTTTCCAATCCCATTTAAAATT
>ENA-OSEY01002795-OSEY01002795.1-marine-metagenome-genome-assembly--contig:-NODE-2795-length-11011-cov-3.151088_pt1 | contig 11011 bp, 9 predicted proteins | sample MGYA00248465_ERZ534230 | MGnify/ENA primary metagenome ERZ534230 (study PRJEB26409, sample SAMN06344110) | marine metagenome | isolation source: Sea water from surface | place: Atlantic Ocean:Southern... | reverse complement strand
TGGGATGTTTTTTAATAGGTTTGGCTCTAGGTTGGTCAATAAAAAACTCTAACATTGATTCATCTCTTGTGATCTTATTTACAGTTGGTTTTTGTGGTGGTTTCACAACTTTCTCATCCTTCAGTCAAGAGAACATAACCCTAATTAATAACAATCATCTCACATATTTATTTGTTTATGTGTTCTCAAGTATTTTATTAGGAATATTTTCTGTTTTTTTAGGTTTGAAAATTAGTAAATACTTGTAAAACAGTTCTTTAAACATACCTAAATATTAGATTTTAAATTTAAGGCTATGATTTTTATGAATTATGTAGAAATTGAAGGATGAAAATATAAGATTCATAAAAATACATCAATCAATGAGTTATCAACATTGCCGATTTACAAAAAAAAATACTTTTAAAGGAATTAAATAATTATAATTATGAAAACACTTATTAAATACAATTTATTTCTAGTGAGTTTAATTTTTTGTTTTACTCCAACGCAAGAAGTTAAATCTCAAGACTTCGGAGCTGATGTTGTTAGTTCTTATGTCTGGAGAGGTGCTCAATTTGGTACTGGTCCACACGTTCAACCTTGGATGGAATTGGGTGCTGGTAATCTTACAGGTGGTATCTGGGGAAGCTTTGGTCTTAACGACGATGCAAGCGGTAACGAGTTAGACCTTTGGGTTTCTTACGATTTCGGTCCACTTGCTTTAACAGTGACTAACTACTCTTTTCCTGGTGCTGATGGAACGTACTCTTCTGGAGGCGTTTTTGATGGAGATATTGAAGTTAGCGGTTCCACAAGTTTAGGTCCTGTTGACTTAACAGTCGGATATTTTACTGACCTAGAAGCTTTATACATCGAAGCTGGATTTCCAATTGGCCCTGTGGGCGTAGCGGTTGGTTACGGTAGCGATGCTGCTGGTGCATTTTATGCTGGCGGAGAAAGCGGTCTTGTTAATGTATCATTCAGTGGTGAAAAAGACATCAAAATCACTGAGGATTATTCATTGCCAGTATTTGGATCATTTATCTATAACCCAGATGCAGAAGCTGCATTCTTAGTTTTTGGGTTTAGTTTATAAATCAAAACAATAACTATAAAATAAATTTATATGGAATTATTAACTACAAACAACGTATGGATGATGGTGTGTACGTTTCTTGTGTTTTTCATGCACTTAGGATTCTCTTTCCTAGAAATTGGATTGACACAACAAAAAAATACCGTCAACATATTGTTTAAAAACTTTTTTGTAATCACTGCAGGTATCCTTATTTATTACCTAGTCGGATTTAATCTTATGTACCCAGGTGACTTTGTCATGGGTGGAACGGTTGGTTTTGCTGGTTTTTTTATTGATCCAGGCGAGGGTTATGATCAATTGACTTATGCTGATGGTGGTTACACATATTGGACTGACTTTTTATTCCAAGCTATGTTCGCCGCTACTGCAGCCACAATCATTTCAGGTGCTGTTGCTGAGAGAATCAAAATTTTCTCTTTCATTCTAATAGCCACCCTATACGTTGCCATTGTTTATCCAATTGTTGGTTCTTGGCATTGGGGAACTGGATGGGCTTATGACCTAGGATTCTATGACTTTGCAGGTTCCACTTTGGTTCACTCTGTAGGAGGATGGGGAGCTTTGATCATCATATACTTCTTGGGTGCCAGAAAAGGGAAGTTTGATAAAGATGGAAATCCAGTAGCGATTCCTGGCTCAAACTTACCTCTCTCTGCAGCTGGTGTTTTAATCCTTTGGTTAGGATGGTTTGGATTTAATGGAGGTTCAGTATTATCTGCTGACCCAGCATTAACTTCCCTAACATTAGTAACAACATGCCTAGCAGCGGCAGCCGGCGGTATTGCATGCGCTTTGACTGCTAAGGGAGTTTACGGTACTTTGGACATTACAATGTTTATGAACGGAGTGCTCGGTGGACTGGTAGGAATTACAGCTGGTGCTGATCAAATGTCGCCAGCAGAAGCAATAGCAATTGGAGCAATTGCTGGTCCAATAGTTTTAGGTGGTGTTGCCCTATTGGATAAAGCTAAATTGGATGACCCTGTCGGAGCGATCCCTGTTCATCTATTCTGTGGTATGTGGGGAACTCTTGCAGTTGGTATATTCGGAGGTTTAGCCAGTGGAACACAGATAGCTATCCAAGCTGCTGTAATTGGAGTGGCAGGTATATTCTGTTGTATTGGAGCAGGTTTAATCGTACTATTGGTAAAAGCATTAGTTGGTCTTAGGGTATCTGAAGCTGAAGAAGCAGAAGGTCTTGACATTGCAGAACATGGTACAGGAGCGTATGCTGATTTCAGCATAAAATAATTAGAAAATTTATAATTTTTAGTTAGTTGTTTTAATTTTTTCTAATTATAAAGGGCTGTTACTTCCCGGTAACAGTCCTTTTTATTTGAAATTAAACGAATTATTAAGTTCGTCAACTTTTTTCACAGCCTCCAAAACAAAATTTTCATCGTTTCCTGCATAAATTATTGATCTCGATACATTGATCAATATTTTTTTATTTTCTGAATTTGTACAACTATTGATAACTTCCGATATATTTGCACCTTGAGCCCCAACTCCGGGTAACAGCAAAAAATTATCAGGCAAAATATTTCTCAGATGTTTCAGAAAATCAGATTTAGTTGCACCAACCACAAACATGATTTTTTTCGCTCCTTTTAGGCTCATTGATTTTGTGATAACCGTCTCGTAAAGATTGTTTGGTATTTGAAAATCTTCTGCTCCTTGATTTGATGTTAGAGCAAGAATTATTGGATATTTTTCGTCATAATCCATAAACTCCGAGACTGTATCCATACCCATGTAAGGTGATAAGGTTATTGAATCAAAATTTAAATTCTCAAAAAAAGCCTTGGCATACATTTTTGATGTATTTCCAATATCACCTCTTTTTGCATCTGCAATTGTAAACAATTCTGGGTAAAATTTATTAAGATAATTAATGGTCTTTTCCATAGATGTCCAACCAGCAGCACCTCTACTTTCATAAAAAGCAGTATTAAGTTTTACTGCTACAATTTTTTGATTTAATTCATCAATTAAAATCTTGTTGAATTCAAATACTGGGTCAGAATTACCAAGCAAATGTTTTGGGATTTTGTCAATATCACTGTCAAGGCCTAGACAAAGAAATGAGTTTTTATTTTTTATGTTATTTTCAAGTTGACTTAATTTCATTAATTGTTGTTGTTCATTAATTGAATGTTATTGTGAAGTTTTAGTTCCTCAACAAGTTTGTCTATATCTCCATTAACAATATTTTGTAAATCGTATAAAGTTAAATTTATTCGATGGTCTGTTACTCTTCCCTGTGGATAGTTGTAGGTTCTTATCTTGGCAGATCGATCTCCAGAGGACACCATTAAATTCCTCTTTTGGGAATCCTCCTCTTTTCTTTTGTTCATCTCTAATTCATACAATCTCGATCTTAGAACTTTAAGTGCTTTTTCAAGATTTTTATGTTGTGATTTTTGATCTTGGCAACTTACAATGATTCCTGTAGGTTCATGATGTAGTTTAATTGCAGAATATGTTGTATTAACAGATTGCCCTCCTGGCCCTGTGGATGTTGTTCTCTCAATTCTAACATCTTGCATGTCCAAATCAACATCAAATTCCTCTGCTTCCGGGAGAACCATGACTGTCGCTGCAGAAGTATGAACCCTGCCCTGTGTTTCTGTTTGTGGAACTCTCTGTACTCTATGGACACCAGACTCAAATTTGATAGTTCCATAAACATTTTCGCCATTAATTTCAAAAATTATCTCTTTGTAGCCGCCTGCAGTTCCTTCGTTAAAATCAACAAGATTAACTTTCCAACCCTGTTTTTCAGCATACTTTGAGTACATTCTAAACAAATCACCTGCAAAGATACTTGCTTCATCTCCTCCAGTTCCAGCTCTCAATTCCATAACAACATTTTTTGTATCATCAGGGTCTTTGGGAATCAATAAGATTTTCAACTGTTCCTCCAATTCAACCAAATTTTCCTTGTAAACTACCATTTCAGAGTTTGCTAGTTCAAGCATTTCTTTATCCGTTTCATTTTTGACAATATGATTTGCCTCATCTATATTTTTTAAAACATTTTCATATTCATTTTTTTTATCAATGATTTCTTTCAGGTCTTTATACTCTTTACTGATTTTGATGTATTTTTTCTGATCTGAAATGATATCAGGCTTAATAATTAAATCTGAGATTTCATTAAATTTTTGTTCTAATATTTTTAATTTTTCTAACATCAATAAGTAAATTCACCCTCCTCAGTTAATATAGTTAGTTTTTTTGTATCACTTTTCTCAACTTTTCCGATCACTTTGGCATCAATATCAAAACTTTTTGAAATGGATATTATGTGATTCGCAAATTTTTCATCAACATATATTTCCATTCGATGTCCCATGTTAAAGACTTGATACATTTCTTTCCATGGTGTCTCCGACTCTTTTTGAATCATTTCAAAAAGCGGAGGAATATCAAACAAGCTGTCCTTTATAACATGTAAATTTTCAATGAAATTTAAAACTTTAGTTTGAGCTCCACCACTACAATGGATAATACCATCAATACAATCTCTACCAATCTCACTTAAGATTTTATTAATGACAGGTGCATAGGTTCTCGTAGGTGACAAAACCAATTTACCAGCATTCAATTCAACCCCATCAACAGTATCAGTAAATTTTTTCGATCCAGTATAAATTAAATCTTCAGGCAAATTCTCATCATATGTTTCAGGATATTTTTTTCTGTATACATTGCTAAAAACATCATGTCTAGCTGAAGTTAAACCATTACTTCCCATTCCTCCATTGTATTGTTTTTCGTATGATGATTTACCGAATGATGCAAGCCCAACAATTACATTACCACTCTTTATATTATTTTCAATAACATCTTTTCTTTTCATTCTAGTAAAAACAGTACTGTCAACAATGATTGTTTTTACTAAATCCCCAACATCAGCGGTTTCTCCACCAGATGAAATAATGTTTAAATCAAACGAGTTGAGCATTTTAATTACTTCTTCGTTTCCTTCAATTATTTCCTTTAAAACTTTGCCGGGAATTAATTTTTTGTTTCGTCCTATTGTAGAAGATACAACAATATTTTTTGTAGCCCCAACACATATAAGATCATCAATGTTCATAATCAATGAGTCTTGAGAAATTCCTTTCCAAACAGACAGATCATTTGTCTCTTTCCAATATGCATAAGCTAGAGAGGATTTTGTACCAGCACCGTCCGCATGCATTATTAAACACATTTCATCATCATTATCAATTATGTCAGGAATTATTTTACAAAAGGAGTTTGGAAAGAGCCCTTTATCTATGTTTTTGATTGCATCATGGACATCTTTTTTGTCAAATGAAACACCCCTGCGATCATATTTGTTGTTGATATCCAAAAGATTATTAATTATTCAAAGATAGTGGTTATTGTTTTTACTTAAAACTTAGGTTAATTTTTTTGTTAATTACTATTGAGAAAAAGACTTAAATTATACTAATTTTTTACTAAAAAATTAATTTTTAAGTACTTAAATTATGATGTTCATAAAAACAGAAAAATTTGATATTTAGTATCATTTTTTTTTTAAAAATAACAATACATTTATTTTATCTAAAAAATCTATTATGAGCAAATCAAAACTTGAATATTTATGGTTGGATGGATACAAACCAACCCAAAGCCTACGAGGTAAAACAAAAGTTGTATCTGATTTTAGCGGAAAATTAGAGGATTGTCCTATTTGGGCTTTTGACGGTAGTTCGACTCAACAAGCTCCAGGTGGATCTTCTGATTGTCTATTAAAACCCGTAGCTATATATCCTGATCCTGTTAGAAAAAATGCATTTATTGTGATGAATGAAGTCTTAAGTCCTGATGGTTCACCTCACGAATCGAACGGTAGAGCTACCATTGACGATGATGATGATGATTTTTGGTTTGGTTTTGAACAAGAGTATTTCTTGTGGGATCCAGAAACAAATCTGCCATTAGGCTTTCCAAAAGATCAAACACCACAAGGTCAATTTTATTGTTCAGTGGGTGGTAAAAATGCATTCGGTAGAGAAATAATGGATAGACATTTAGATATCTGTATTGATGCAGGAATCAATATAGAGGGTACTAATGCTGAAGTTGCTGCAGGGCAATGGGAGTTCCAAATTTTTGCAAAAGGAGCTGCAAAAGCTGGCGACGAAATTTGGGTAGCTCGTTATTTTCTTGAAAGATTAGCAGAAGAATATGGTCTTGCAATTGAATATCATCCAAAACCACTTGGTGCTACTGATTGGAATGGCTCAGGTATGCATGCAAACTTTTCAAATAGCACATTGAGAACTTGTGGTTCTAAAGAAACGTATGAAAAAATTTGTGAAGCCTTTAGACCAGTTGTTGATGAGCATATTGCAGTTTATGGTGCATTTAATGACCAAAGGTTAACAGGTGATCACGAAACGCAATCCATTACTGAGTTTAGTTATGGTGTTTCAGATAGAGGTGCTTCAATAAGAATTCCAATTATAACTGTTGAAAAAGGTTATAAGGGTTGGCTTGAAGACAGAAGACCTGCTTCAAATGGTGATCCTTATAAAATTGCTGCTAGGATTATCAAAACTGTGAAATCGGCTAAAGTGTAAGTTTCAACTCATATTTGTTTAGAAAAACACCCCTTGGGGTGTTTTTTTTTAAAGTATCAGAATGTAATACATCACAAATGACAATAGTAAAATAATGCCATTGGTTTTTCCTAAAATTTTAGTTTTTGATAATGAATAAAAAAGAAATAGAAGCAACATAAAAACGAACATGACGGATATATCGAACTGAAGATTCTCCTTACTAGTGATTAACAATGGTTTAACGATTGATGTTAATCCAACAACCGCCAAAATATTAAAAATATTTGATCCAATAATATTTCCGATAGAAATATCCAACTCTTTTTTAAATACTGCAACTAGTGTAGTAACAACCTCTGGAAGACTAGTTCCAATTGCAACAATTGTTAATCCAATTATTCGTTCAGAAACACCAAAATAACCTGCAAAATAAATAGATGATTCTACAAAAAATTCAGACCCAAAATAAAGCATGATGCTTGATACAAATATTGTTAGTATTAGTTTTGCATTTGATTTATAAATTATTTTCTTTTCGCTTTGATCGTCTTTTGATTTCTTAAAAATATATATAAGTGATAAAATCAATAGAGTGAATAGAATTCCTCCCTCTATCCTACCAACCTCAGATTTTGACAGAGCAAAAAAGGTAAATATTACACTCACTATCATAAGAAAATTCCAATCTTGATTAATTATATCCTTCGAGATTTTAATCTTTGAGAAGAAAAGCGCCAAACCAAGGACAAGTCCAAAATTTGCAATATTTGAACCAATTACATTAGAGATGGCAATATCACTAGAGTTTTTTAAAACGGAACTAATGCTAATCAAGAGCTCTGGTGCAGAGGTGGCAATTGAAACAACTGTAAGACCAATAACTACTTTCGATATATTAAACTTCAATGATAAGTCTACGGAGGATTTTAATAAATAATTACTACCTAGAACAAGCAATATTAAGCCTAGTATTAAAAAAAACAGTTGAGTTAACATAAGTTTTGCTAAGATAATACATGAATTGTATATTGCGATAATAATGAAAAGCATATACCAATTATTGGCTAAATTGAATAAAGTAATACTCCCTAGCTACTCAAAAAAGAGGCTTAATTTGAGTAAAGCAAACAAAATTCAGCTGCTAATAATTGGATACAGGTATTTGGTGACAAAAAACTCCTTATGAAAAAGTACTTTAAATTAATACCTGTCATTCTTTTTTTTTCTTGTGAAAAATCAATAAACAATTATGCAATTGTTATTCACGGAGGGGCTGGAACAGTCATTAGAGAAAATACATCAAAAGAATTACAAAAAAAATACGAAGATAAGTTAAGAGAAGCCCTCGAAGTTGGATATTCTATTTTAGAAAGTGGAGGCAGCAGTGTTGATGCTGTTGAGAAAACAATTAAAATTCTTGAGGATTCCGAATTATTCAACGCTGGCAAAGGCTCTGTTTTAACCAATGAGGAGACTGTAGAAATGGATGCATCTATAATGACAGGTAGTGATCTGAATGCTGGGGCAGTTGCAACACTAAAAACCATTAAAAATCCTATATCAGCAGCAAGAGCAGTTATGGAAAAATCCAAACATGTTTTCTTATCTGGAAAAGGTGCAGAAAATTTTGCTGTAGATAATGGATTAGAAACAGTAAATAATAATTACTTTATCACGGAGAAGCAATTAAAGCAAATTAGAAAAATAAAAGAAAACAAATATGGCACTGTAGGATGTGTTGCTTTAGATAAATCAGGAAATATAACAGCTGGGACCTCAACGGGTGGGATGATGAATAAAAAATGGAATAGAATTGGTGATGTTCCAGTTATCGGAGCTGGCACTTATGCAAATAACAAAACATGTGGAGTTTCTGCCACTGGATGGGGAGAATTTTTTATTAGAAATGTAGTTGCATATGATATATCAGCGATGATGGAATATCAAAACAAAACTTTGGAAGAAGCTGCAAAAATTTCAATTTTCGATAAAGTCGGTAAAATGGGAGCTACTGGTGGCGTTATTGGTATTGACAAAAATGGCAGCGTTATGATGGAATTTAATTCTCCTGGAATGTATCGAGGTTATAAAACTGAAAACAGCGATTATATCATTAAAATGTTTAAGAACTAAGATCACAAAATAAAAAAGGCTCCAAAAACTAGAGCCTTTCAATCTAAAATCTATTATAGTTAGTTGTTATTAGTTGTTTATAGAGCATATTTTACTCCTCTGTATACTCCAAAATTGCTAGATGACTTTTGATTGTCTCTAGAAATTTTATTTGGATTATACTTAACACCTCTATATGTTAGATGTTTTTGAATAGTTAGGTTTGAAGTTTTCATACATTCAATTTATAATTAAAACATATGTAACGATTTTTCAGGATGCGTTCTCTCCACCCGCGACTATATTATAAATCCCAGTCTACACGGGACCTGGTATAAATATACTTAAAATTATTGAATTTATAAAATATGGTATATTTTTTTGATAAATTCCTATTATTTGTATCAAAAAATAAGGATATCGTAATTCTTAGTTTTTTTAATACTTCAATAAAGTTTTGAAAAAAGTCTTAGTGAAAAGAAATTTTGGGAAGGATAAAGTAATTTTTAAATCATCAATTAAACTCGATTCATTGTCCAGGAACTTGAAGATTTTTTCAATCTTATTGTTTTTAAAAAGTCTTTCAAACAAATGTGATCCTAGATGATTTTGATAATATAAAACATCCAAAAATATTCTGTCATAATACCAAAATCTTGTCTTCTTATTAAACTTTCTAAAATCATCATTCTTTTCCATGAAAATTAACAATTGGCTTGATTTTTTATCAATAAATTTAAAAGTGTAACCTGTTGAGGGCTTGGTCCACCCCCCCGATGTACCAATATTGATTAGATTTTTGGTATTATATTTTGAATAATCAAAGCAAGTCATCGGGATAACCCCTTTTTCGTTACTTGTTATCTTGTAATCTGATATACCTTTATCTTTGAGGTAATTTGAGATTTCTTGATCATATTCAAAATCACTCAATTCTTTTTTTGAAAAAAGTGTGTATTCAATCAAAGCTTCATTTGAGCTAACAGGAAGAATATAAAAGAAACGAGTCTCATTTTTCTGATCGATGCTAAAATCCATTATTGTTGCCTTTTTATCATCAAAATATTTATTCTTTGTTTTTATTGTCCAGCCTTTAAAATGTTGTAATAACATTTTTAAGTCTGAATTCTTTTTGTAAGGTGTAAAATTTGGTATGCTATTAAAAACTTTACTTGCTGTAAAAGAATGATTCTTTGTCTTTACTTTAACATTTTTTGGCTTATGATCAACAGATAAAACTTCGTCATATAATGTTTCAACATTCATTTTGGATTCGATAGACTTTTTTATGGTTTTAAAAAAATCCTGACTTTTTATCATATTATAAGTCATATTATTCAATTTAAAATCTAAACTGACGTCGGAACTTTTAAAATTTATTTCTGACCACTTTTTAGATAAAAAGCTGTTCCATTTTGAGTCATTACTATCCCAAAAACACCATGTTTTATTGACATCGTCTTTAGTACTTTCAATTATTAAAATTTTCTTACTCAGAAAATAATTAATTTTTGACATCTTGTATAGAATAACAGAGGAGGAAAGACCATATCCGCAAAAAATAAAATCGTATTGTTTTTTCAAAAAAATTAATTAGTCAACAAATATATTATATTTTAAATTGAAAGAATTGCACTAATTTTGATATGATTAACTGATGGCAGTATCCATATCTTTTTTTCATTTTGAATCAAATAAATTTTGGGCATTCAAACAAATGGTTGAGGCGAAAAAATATTTTTCAAACAATGATAAAGTGTCATTCTATAAAATGCTTGGAACCGGTGGTAAAGGTGGATTTATTTATCCTGATCTTAGTGTTTATTCTTTATTGTGTGTATGGAAAAAATCAGAATTTTTAAATGAATTTATTGAGAGTAGTAATCATGCAAAAGAAATTAAGAAAAAAGCAAAAAAAAGGATAGATTATATAATGGAACCAATATTCTCGAACGGTTTATGGGACAACATAAACCCATTTAAAGTCAATGAAAACAGAGAAAGCAAAAAAGAAAATAAAATTGGTGTAATAACCCGAGGAAAAATCAAGCTAAGTAAACAAATTGACTTTTGGCTAAATGTATCTTCTGCATCGGATGCAATTAAAAATGCTGAGGGTGTTGAATTCTACAAGGGGATTGGTGAATTACCTTTATTGTCGCAAGCAACATTTAGTGTGTGGAAAAATCATAAATCTATTAGCGATTTTGCTTACAAAAATAGGGCACACTCA
>ENA-OSEY01002794-OSEY01002794.1-marine-metagenome-genome-assembly--contig:-NODE-2794-length-11011-cov-3.999268_pt1 | contig 11011 bp, 17 predicted proteins | sample MGYA00248465_ERZ534230 | MGnify/ENA primary metagenome ERZ534230 (study PRJEB26409, sample SAMN06344110) | marine metagenome | isolation source: Sea water from surface | place: Atlantic Ocean:Southern... | reverse complement strand
TCGAAAATGAGACTCACTTTTTCCAGTTATTTTCTTTATCTCATCTTTTTTCAACTCCTTTATAATATTTTTAAGAGCTAATTCTAAAGATAATAGTTTTCTTGGATATCCAGCCATATTTATAAGTTAATTTTTAAACTTGTGAAAATCAACCCCAAACCTTTCACTAAACAAAATTTAATAATCAGAGTAATATCATTAACAATAACAAAGGAGATTAATATTGAAAAATCAAAATATAATTAATTATTCACCAAGTGAGTTTGCATTTGGCTTTGAAGCTTGCAACAGTTGTTACTATGATAAAAAAATTAATGGTATTGAACTAAAGGTTCGATTTCCAGGAATTTTTTCAAAAATGGATAAGCTCCAAAAGAATTTTTATCACGGAAAATCAAGCAAGCTTCTTTCAGAAAATCTTGAAGACGGTGAGATAGTTGGAGATTTTAATAAAATGTTAAAATCAGAAATTTTATATGACCTTAAAGATAGACCATTTACATTAAGTGGAAAAATTGATGGTTATATCAAACACAAGGATTCGTTTACTATAGTTGATTTTAAGACTACTAAGATTAATGAAAGCAAGGTAGATGCTTATGCAACTCAATTACAAACTTATGCATTAATGATGGAAAAACCTAAAGAAGGAAGTTTAAAACTTACGCCAGTTAAACGTTTAGGTATTTTTTGTTTCGAGCCAAGTGACATAGAATTAAAAAAGAATAATTGCAGTATGGTTATGGAAACCCATTGGTTTGATATACCAAGAGATGATAAAGATTTAATTGGTTATATAACAAAAATTCAAGATGTTTTATATTCAAAGACTAAACCTAAATCTTCACCAACATGTGGCATATGTAATTTTAAAAAGATAATGAAGTAATGCAAAAACTTAATAATTCAGAGATTAAAGTCACAGAGGTTATCAGCTTTATTTTAGGGCAATTCAGAAATGAAAGAATATATCATGACCTTGAGGTAACATCTGAACTCATTTTGATCGCAAGAATTCTTCATCAAAGATTTAAGATTAATAATGGAATTAAAATTAAAGAGGATAAACTAATAACTTTAGCAAAAGATGAAGTTTTAAAAGAAATTAAGAATGATGAATATTTCGAATTAATAAAAAACTTTATAAAAGATTATCGACAATTTAGAGATAAAAACATAAATTAAAAAATTATGTGGAAGTTTATTAAATACAGATTTAATAAGGCATTTGAAAAAGATTTATTATATTTAATTTTCTTTTTTTTATTCTTAAGTGTCATTGGAGTAACTTTCATATCTACTCTAATTTTTATTTTACAAAAAATTGGAATTTTATCTGAGAATAATTTTTTTACAGAAACTTTATGGCAAGGATTTAGATTATTTTTTGTCACTGAAGCATTTTTTAGTTTAGATGATAAAAATACTTTTTTAGATTATTTCTTTAAATTCAATATAACTATATTTGGAATTTTAATTTTTTCATCAATCATAGGTATAATTACTAATTTAATATCAAACAGGATTGAAGAATTACGAACTGGTAAAACTAAAATAGAAGAGGAAAATCACATAATATTTTTTAATTTTAGTAGAAGATTAATTCCTCTCTTAACTGAACTTTGTAAAGCTTATGAAAATGAAAAACAATCTTTTGTTGTTGTTTCGAATGAGGAACCTTTGGTTGTAATGGAGAAAATAAAAAATGTAATCAAAATTCCAAAAAACATAACTATTCTTGCAAGAAAAGGATACGCTTGGCAAAAAAGTTTATTAGATAAAATTAATTTAGAAAAAGCTAAACAAGTAATAATTTTAAAGCCTGATATTAATGAATTGTTTAAAACAGAAATGGATTGTGATGTCGAAGTAGGTAAAAGTGTTTCATCGATTATCGGTTCCAAAGAATATAATAAAAAACCGTGTAAAATTTTCAGTGAGTTTCATAATGAAAAATCAGGTCTTTCTCATCTTATGTTTAGCATGGATATTTGGGGTAAAAAAATTGGCAAGGTAGGAAATGATTATGTGCCAGAACTTGTCAGTTCACAGGAATTAAAAAGTGATATTTTATCTCAATGTACAAACACACCAGATCTAACTGAAATATATGATAATCTTTTTGGCTATGAAGGTTCAGAGATATATTTTGTTGATCCAGATAAATCAAAATTTAAAGAAGTTTTAAATAAAAACATTGGTAAAAATATTAAAGATTTAAATAGATTATGTGATAATATAATTGTAATTGGTTTTTTTTATAAAGATCAAAACAAAAATAAAGTCCTTAATAAGATTTTTTTAAATACCCCAATTAACTTTCCGCTGACAAAAAACTTTGGAATTATCTGTATAGCTGAAAATGAGGATCAAATAATAAAAGAATTAAATGAATTAGAAAGTCACGAAAAAGAGGTAAAAGATATCGATCCAAATTTTAAACAAGATGATCAAGATCTCAACATTTCTCTTTTAGATTTTAGTAAGGAAAAAAATAAAGAATATCTTACAAAAATTGTTGGAAAATTGGTTAGCTCAAATTATTACAATAATCTAAAAAAAATTGATATTTATCATAATGAAAAAGTTGACGAACTTAATAATATTAATTTTTCAACAAAGATTAATTCTTCTGAAGAAAATGAATTAATTAATTTAGGTATTATTTTCCACAGGATTGATACAGATCATGAGCATTATTATAAATTTCAAGTGTATAAGGTTAATCAAAATTCGCCTTTATATTCAAAGATCAAACCTGCTGATGAAATTCTTAATATTATAAAAAAAAAAGATTTGAAAAAAAATTTGGATGAAAAAGAATATTGTATTTATACAAAATGGGCAGGAGGCACTGAAAACAAATTTAAAATAAAATTAAATAATATTTTGAATGAAAATAATGAAATTATAATAATCTTGAAAAAATATGATACTGGAAAAATTGAATTTTTAGAAATTTCAAAAACAGAAGTATTAGATTGCAAAACAAAAATTTTAAAAGAATTTGACAAAATTGAATCAAAAAAGAAAAGTTTCCAAGAAGATATTAAAATAAATACTATACAAAAAAATTTAGATAAACTTTCTGAAGATATTACTAATATAGACAAAGTTCTTGATTATAATAAAGAATTTGAACAGAGTAATTGTATCATTTTATTAAATGAGTCTAATCAACAAATACAAAAATTTAGAGAAAATCCTATAGAAGATCATGCGATGATTAACAACTTTGTTGGATTTTCAAGGATATTAAATGATCAATCTTTGATTACCGAAGTTAATGGGTATCGAACTAAAAAGATATTGGAAGATTTTAAATATAAATATTTCAGCCCAACTATTGGAAATGATGTTGTAGAAATAAACTCTATTATTAGTAAATATATTGCTGCAGCAACATTTGATATGAATAATTCTGATTTAATAAACTTATTATTTAAACGGGCTCATACATTAAAATCCCACACATTATTAGACAAGTCATTATCAACAACATTTTGTGAGCTTGAAAAATACTTTCAAAGCAAAAATGAGGTCTTAATTGGTATTATTGATTATGATTTTTATTTATCAAAAAGAAAAATTAAAAGTATTTCCATTAACCCAGAACAAAAAAAACAAATTGATTTAGACGAGGGAGATCGATTAATTACAATTGCAAACTTCAATGACTTAGAGATGATTAAAGGTAATAGACATTTACATATTTTATAAAAAGAAAGGCACATTAAATGAAAAACAATAGATCAAAACTAGAGAGAAAACTTGATGAAGTAAATCACACTATGGAACTCATAAGAACCATTGTTCCTGTAATTATATTAGTAGTTCAATTAATTATTTTAACAAAAATTTAATTTTTACAATGACAAAAAAATTTATTGATTTTATGACTAGCGAGAAAACCTCAGGTGAGGTTGAGGGAATTTTCAATGAATTTAAGAAACTTTTTTATGAAGTAAAACTCGGTTACAATCATGCTTTAGTATTGACTAATACTTCCAATGGAAGAAAATGGGTTTCTTCTACCAATAATTTAAAAAAAAGACGTAAACATTTAGAGGGTGTGCTAAAGGATAAAAATAGAAAACGTGGTTGGTATGAACCATGGTTAATTACTTTTGGAAATTTAGGTGATGATATTATTGATAAAGTTAACTTTCAAGAATTTCCAGATATTGGCAAAATACCAACCAAAGAATTTATTGATATGTCTATTCCTCAGGGTCAAATAGATAACATTAGAGAGAAATTTATTAAGCTTGTTGCAAAGTATATTGCGGAGTTAAATTTATCAAATGGAATTGAAATAAGAAAATTAATAGATGATCATTTTAAATCTGATCAAAAAAATCTACCACTTAGAACTATCATTAATTCTATAGATAATTACGTGAAATAGGAATTAAGTCATTTCACTAACAATATTTGTAATTTGTATTATATTTAAAATATGAAAACTCAATTAAATATGAAAAAAAACTTAGATAATTTTATACCCATTACTAAAGTTGTTGATTATAACCCACCAAAATTTGTAGAAAATTGGGATGGTAGTTTTAACAAAATAAAAATTGGTAAAACATATTATTTTAGACCAAATAAAGAATTTTCAAATTTTAAATTAAAGATTAATGAAAACAATCTTTTAAATTTGAAAACTAATTCAGAGGGTATTTATGTAATTGTTGATAAGTATCTAAAATATTTTTATATTGGTAAAACTTTATCAAATATTAAGCAAAGGCTAAGTTCTCATATTCAAAAATTAACCAGTACTAATAATAATAAAAATACAACTCCAAAAAAATGGCAGAAAATTTCTTTTAAAAGATATAAATTATTAGGAAAAGAAAGTGTTAATCTTAATGATTTATTCATCAATTTTTATCATAGAGATGGTGACTCTACGATTAGCTTGGAACAATTCGAGAATTTAATTTACAAAGAGTATAAAGAAAGTTTTTCCGACTTTACTTTTTTAAATGATCCAAAGGCTTTATAAATAAAAGATATTTGAGTTATATAAAGATAACTGATAGAATATTTTTTTTAGTATTTATGACAAACCTAAATAAAAAAATAAGCGAGCTTAATTCTAAGTATGGCAATGAATCTTCTGAATTTGAAGAGGAATTAGTAGAGCATCTTAAGAAGAAATTTCCTGAGCAATATAAATTATCATTAGAAGATCTTAAAAATGATGGGTCTGATGATCCTGAAATGGAAATGACACCAGGTAGATTTGCAGATCATATTGGTGATAAAGGTGAGGAGTTTTTAAAAGAATACGAAGCTATTTTAAGAAAACTTAGCGAATAAAATTATGCCAAAATTTAAAGCAGAATATCTTTTTAACAAAATTTATGATTTTGAAGATTAAAAACTGCTATCTTCCTCAAAAATGTCTTTATCTAAATTTTTCTCTAATATTTCAGTTTCTTCTATAAAAGCTTTCTTTTTATAATCTTTTGTTTCATAATCATAATCTAAATCCCATTCTGAATTATCTTTTATCATCACATATTTGCCTTTACCTAAAAATCTAATTCCTGATATAAAATAATCATCGTATTCACTTGCTACATGCTCGTAAATTACAAAAGGAGTGTTCCATCTAGTCAAAGGATTATTTTTTCTTAAAAACTCATAAAAAACAGATCTAATACAATTTGGCCCCTTACCAGTGTTAAAATAATTCTTTTCCATTTGTCCTAATTTAAACTCGGGTGTATAAGCTGTTACAAATTCTGACTCACCATCATCCTCTGCAGGAATTTCACATTCATCGTTTGGATCAAACTTTACATCAAGATCTTTTAAGTTTTTGAAAATATTTTTATTATAATCAAGTGCTTTGTCCTCTAATTTTAAAAATTCTTCTTTAAATTTTTTCCATTCCTCATTTGGATCTTTTTTGTTCTCAAAACGCATACTGACAGGAAAAAAACAAATATTTGTACAATTATATGACATATCTACAATTTATATTTTAAGTGAAATATAGCAATTAATATTTCACCATAACCTAGGTTGACGGATTAGGTTTTTGTTTTATGATTAGGTTATGAAAACATATAAACCTTTTAAGTTAAAAATAAGAAAAAAACCTAACTATAAACCAATAAGATTTAAAAAACCTAAACCTTATAAAAGAGGTAGGTTATTAAAAAGTGGGATTATTCAACATATGAAAGTATCTATTACTGGAAGGCGATATTGGACACCCATAATAACTAAAATAGATCGTCCAGATTAAAAAATATTTTCATTTTAAAAGTAAATAAATTTGAAAACTAAAGGATCTAAATTAAAGAAAAATCTTTATGATGTTATATTTTTAAATGATAACATTACAACAATGGAATTTGTTACTAGAATACTAATGCAAAAATTTGGCAAAGATCACTTTAAAGCAGAGAAAATGATGCTAAGAATTCATGAAGAAGGGAGGGGTATTGTTGGATCCTATATACACGAAATAGCAGGTCAAAAACAATTGGAAGCAACATTACTTGCTGAAAAGGAAAATTTCCCTTTAAAAATATTCATAAAAAAGCAATCTAGATAAATAAATTATAGGACTTTATAGGATAACTTGCACCAGACTTGTGTAAAAAGATAGAGTAAAATATAATATTTATTATGGAAATGAAAGAGTATGAATTTTATGTAACTTTAAAAGACGGCAAAGGTTTTAAAGTTGTACAAAAAGGAAGAACAGCTTCTGAAGCAAAATCTGCTGTAGAAGCACAATATTCTGATGCAAAAACTGTAATTCTTACAAAAGGATTTTAAAAATATTTGCAGACGATAAGAAAACTTTTTAATGAGCTCATTTATAAAAATATCAGATCTAATATTAAGCAAAATATCTGAAAATCTAAAAATCAACGACGTTTGGGAGATATCTAAAGTTAATTCAGAGGAATGGGAAAAATTATCAGAAAAAATTAGTTCATTAAAAGAACAAGATCTAAACGAATTAAATAATGAATTAAAAGATATTGTGGAGAAAATTGATGTAGGTGATTTTTGGAAAGTTTTGATTTTTTCAAGAAAATTTACTGATATTCAAACTTACCTTCCAGTATTAAATTTTGATGAAGAATTAAATGAAAGATCTTTAACTGTTTCAGATTTTGTCTCAAGTTTTTCTAATTGGGCAAAAGATAATCCAAAAATGATAAATGATTATTGCAACGATACTTTAATTTCAATTATTGATAATGCCATTTTTGATGGTAATAAACAATTATTAATCGAAATATTTTCAGTTGTTATTTGGTTTGGGATAATTCCAGCTGATTTAGAAAGTGAAGAAGTTAAAATCATATCCAATGAGAATACAAACAAATATTCTCAAATATATGAACAGTATTTAAATGGTACTAATTTTAAAGATAATATGATTGAAACTTTAATTTTTATAATATGCAATTTATATAACGTTAACGAAAAAGATTTGAGAAATGAAGAGGGGGGAATTTCTTTAACTAGGATTATTTCTCATTTGCAATCTTATATGTAACTATATTTTGTAATTATTGATATTTTCACTATTATTAAATAGAAAAATATTTGCAGACGATTAAGAATGACACATAAAATAAAAAAAATTTAGAAAGTTAAAAATGATATATTCTGAAAAAGATGTTATTGAAAAAATTAAGAATTTAACAAAAACTGTTAAGAATGATCAAACATTTGAAAGTGTTGTTGATCTTTTTATAAACGATACCTTTGGTGATCCATCAGGCACAGGAAATACCGAGGGTGTAGAGTCATTGATATTAGATTTAACAAATAATAACGAAGAAATAAGAAAATTTTTTAATAATGATCAATATAATATTTTAATTGAGAAATTAAATTTGTGGCAAGACCAAAATTTTGAATAAACTATAGGTCTTTATAGTATAAGGGATTAAGAAATGACAGACGATTTAAATTTACACGTAGAAGCAATGAGAGCTTTATTTAAAAAAAGATTTAGTGGAGGTATAGAAGAGTTTCCTGGAGATAAGAGTCCTGATATATTTAAAGGTAAGGATGACATCAATATAAAAGATATTGATTGGAATGAAGAGTTAATCAGCATTAATTATGTTGATGAATTTCCCCATGATTTATCACATTATATTAAAGAAAATAATCTTAATATAGAAACAGTCGAAAAAATTATTGAAATCTTTAAACAAAAAACAAAAAACTTAGATGAAAGAATTTGGGATAGACTAGATATAATTTTAGAACAGTGGGATGATTATATCCTTGAAGATTAGATGACAGATGACGTACAAAGAGATTATTCTTCAGGATTGAATTGAAAAAAAATAAGATTTCAAAAAATTGGGTTAATAAGCAAAGACGGGATACATATGTACGTCAATCAAAGGTTGATGGTTATCGAGCTAGGTCTGCATATAAACTAAAAGAGATAGATGAAAAATTTAGAATATTTAAAGGTGGAATGTCAGTTGTAGACATTGGAGCTGCTCCTGGGAGTTGGACACAGTATGTTGCAAAAGTAGTTAAGAGTGGAAAGATAATTTCTATAGATCTAAAAGAGATGGAAAAAATAGAAAATACTTTACAAATTCAGGGTGACTTTACTTCAGTTGATACTCAAGACCAAATTAAAGAATATCTTAAAAAAAAACCTGATGTAGTCATGTCTGATATGGCTGTAAACACAACTGGGATAAAAAATATCGATTCAATTCAAACTGGTGAATTGTGCAAAGAGGCGATGGTTTTTTCAAAGGATGTGATTTCAGAAAAGGGTTTTTTTATTTCAAAAATATTTATGGGTAGTACCTTTAATGAAATTGTCGCACTGGGAAAAAAAATTTTTAAGGAAGTAAAGGTTTTTAAACCAAAATCTAGTAGAAAAGATTCTAAAGAAAGTTTTATAATTTGTAAAAATCTTAGATAGTTTCTTTAAATTTCAAAGGAATCGTATATAAATGATTATGGTTCCTATAAAAGAAGCACTTACCTTTGATGATGTAACTTTAGTACCTAAGTACTCAGAAATACTACCTGCAGAAGTCGATACTAGCATAAAATTAACTAACTACTTAAAGTTAAAAATTCCTTTACTATCATCTGCAATGGATACTGTAACTGAAAGCAAAATGGCTATTGCTATGGCTAAGGCAGGTGGGTTGGGAATTATTCACCGAAATTTAGATATTAAAAATCAAATAATAGAAATTAAAAAAGTTAAAAAAAAAAATCTTTTAGTTGGAGCAGCAGTTGGAGCTGGCCCAAAAGAATTTAAAAGGGCTGAGGCAATTTTAAAGGAAAAAATAGACATGATTGTAGTAGATACAGCTCATGGACATACAAAAAAAGTTTCAGAAATTATCAAATTTATAAAAAAAAAGAAAAACAAAAAAACAGCATTATGCGCTGGAAACATTGCAACCCCAGAGGCAGCAAGATTTCTTCTTCAATTAGGTGTAGATATAATTAAAGTTGGTATTGGGCCAGGCTCTATTTGCACCACGAGATTAGTTGCAGGAATAGGTGTGCCACAGTTAAGTGCAATTTTAAATGTTCGTAACGGAGTCAAAAAAAAAGATGTTAAAATTATTTCAGATGGTGGAATTAAGTATTCAGGAGATTTAGCAAAAGCTTTTGCAGCAGGAGCGGACGCAGTTATGATCGGATCATTGTTTGCTGGTACCGATGAAGCTCCAGGTAGATTAATTAGAAGAAATGGTAAGCTTTTTAAAAGTTTTAGGGGAATGGGATCTGTTGGAGCCATGAATCAAGGCTCTGCTGATAGATACTCCCAATTTAAACAAAAAGATATTTCAAAATATGTACCTGAAGGTGTAGAGGGATTTGCAAAATACAAAGGTAAAGTTGAGTTGATAATATATAAATTAGTTGGTGGCCTTAAATCCTCAATGGGTTATCTTGGATCAAAACAAATAAAATATTTAAGAAAAAATCCTCAATTTGTAAAAATTACAAAAGCAGGATTTTATGAAAGTATGGTTCATAACGTTGATATAATTAAAAACGATAGTTGAAATATATGATTAAGTTTTTTAAAAATATAATAATTTTTTATTTTCTTTTGAACATATTAAATTTATCTATTGGAAGTGAAAATTTCTTCAATAAAGGTTTACAGCTTTTCCAAGATAAAAAATTTGATGATGCTAGATTTATGTTTGAAAGAAGTATTGTCTTCAATCCAAAAGATTCAAATTCATATTTATATTTGGCTAAAATTTATAATCTTGAGGAAGATAGACTAAAGGAAGAAAAAAATTTAAATGCTGCTTTGTTAATTGAGCCAAATAATGAGGAGGCAATCTTAATGTTAATGAAAATCGGCCTTGAGAAAACAAACTATTCAAAAGTAAAAGATTTATCAAAAAAATTTGAGGAAGTTTGTAAAAAATTATGTAAAGAGAACAATAGTATAATGGAGACTCTTATAAATTTAGAACCAAAAAATGAGTCTTGAAAAAAGTACTGATAAAATTTTGATAATTGATTTTGGATCTCAATTTACTCAATTAATAGCCAGAAGAATAAGAGAGCTGGGTGTTTTCTCAGAAATAATAAGTCATAAAAAAATCAAAAATAAAGATAATAATAATTACGTTAAGGGAATTATTTTATCAGGGGGCCCCCTCAATGTTTATGAAATTAACAAATATTCATTTGACAAAAAAATTATTGAGAAAGGTATCCCAGTTTTGGGAATCTGTTTTGGTCATCAAATCCTTTCAAAAGTAAATGGTGGAAAGGTCAAACAATCAAAGCATAGAGAATTTGGTTTAGCAAATATAAATAAAAGGAAAAATAGTCTTTTAACCAAAAAATTTTTTAACAATAAAAAAAAAACTAAAGTTTGGATGAGCCATGCTGATCAAGTATCAAAATTACCAAAAAACTTTAACGTGGTAGCATCAACTAACAACTCTCGCTTCGCAATTATTGAGAATAAAAAAAAAAAATTATATGGAGTTCAATTTCA
>ENA-OSEY01002793-OSEY01002793.1-marine-metagenome-genome-assembly--contig:-NODE-2793-length-11011-cov-20.028169_pt1 | contig 11011 bp, 9 predicted proteins | sample MGYA00248465_ERZ534230 | MGnify/ENA primary metagenome ERZ534230 (study PRJEB26409, sample SAMN06344110) | marine metagenome | isolation source: Sea water from surface | place: Atlantic Ocean:Southern... | reverse complement strand
CCGCCAGCTTTCAACATAGGATAGACATGCTCATCAGGATCAACATAGACATCAAGAAAAACCAATTTGTCTTTTAAAGCAAAGCACTCTTCCATTGCAGACTCAAGTTCTGAAAGCTTTTCTACTTTCATCCCAACATGTCCATAGGATTCTGCAAGCTTGATAAAGTCCGGTAAGGAGTCTTCATAAGAGATACTGGAATATCGACCACCGTATTGCATATCCTGCCATTGTTTCACCATCCCAAGCGCTCTGTTGTTGAGATTGATAATCTTGATGGGCAAACCATATTGTCCGCACGTAGATAATTCTTGGATACACATTTGAATGCTGCCTTCTCCCGTGATGCAAGCAACCGTTTCATCAGGAAAAGCAAATTTAACTCCCATTGCAGCAGGCAAACCAAAACCCATGGTTCCCAGTCCGCCCGAATTAATCCATTTCCTAGGTTCATTGAAATGATAATACTGTGCTGCGAACATTTGATGCTGACCGACATCCGAAGTAACAAAAGCCTTACCATCAGTTGCTTTATATGCAGATTGAATAACTTGTTGGGGCAAAATGATATCTCCAGGATTTTTTTGATCCAACATATTGTGATTGAGTCCGTGTTCTGCACGCCACTGCATGGCTTTTTTCATCCAACCATCAAATTTTTTGTTGTCAAAATTCATAGCTTTTAATTCTTTATTGATTTGGGAAATAACTTTTTTTGCATTTCCAGTCATCGCAACATCTACGTCTATGATCTTGTCTATTGAAGATGGATCGGAATCAATATGTATTTTTTTTGCTTGCAGACCGAATTTGTTTGGATTGTTGGTAATTCGATCATCAAATCTTGCGCCAATTGCCATGATCAAATCTGCTTCATGCATCACCATGTTTGCTTCATAGGTACCATGCATGCCTAACATACCAACAAACTGCTCGTCTGAAGCAGGGTAAACACCAAGACCCATTAAAGTATTGGTAACAGGACAACCCATCAACTTTCCAAATTCATATATTTCTTCTGCAGCATTGGAGTTGATAGCTCCACCACCAGCATAAATGACAGGTCTTTCTGCCTCGGTAAGCAATTTCACAGCTTTTTTTACTTCACTATTTTCTGCTTCGTCGTATAACGCGAATGATCTTAAATATAAATCTGAAGGGAATTTATACTCAAACTTCTCATTTGGATCGGTTAAGTTTTTTGGAACATCAATTACGACTGGTCCAGGTCTGCCACTGGTTGCAATGTGAAATGCTTTTTTGACAATAACTGGAATTTCTTCTGGCTTTTGCACAAGAAAACTATGTTTAACAATGGGTCTAGAAATACCCATCATATCGGTTTCTTGAAAAGCATCCGTACCTATTAAATGATTTGGTACTTGGCCAGAAATGACAACCAAAGGAATGGAGTCCATATAAGCAGTTGCAATACCGGTAATCGCATTGGTTGCTCCAGGTCCAGAAGTAACTAAACAAACTCCAGGTTTGCCAGTAGCTCGAGCAAAGCCATCAGCTGCATGAGTAGCGGCTTGTTCGTGTCTCACTAAGATATGTTGTACTCGATCTTGTTGGTAGATGGCATCATAAATATGCAACGCAGCACCTCCAGGATAACCGAAGATGATGTCTACATTTTCGTCAGCTAAAGCTTTAATTAAAGCCTCGCCGCCAGATGTCATAACTTTTGCCATTTTTCTAAAAAAATTTGAAGAAATCTCTTAAGGGAGCGAATTTTGACAGTACCAGTAAGCAAGTCAAGGAAATTATGCCTGATTTAAAAGGTTTTCCCTCAATTCGACTAAATCAGATGGTAATTTTGATTGGAAGCTTACTTCTTTAGATGTTGTTGGATCTATAAAACTCAACTGGGCTGCATGAAGTGCCTGTCTAGGAAAACTTTCTATTATTTCTCTAAGTTTCTGATGGGTATTTTTTGCAAATCTTCTGCGCCTACCATAAAGAGGATCGCCAATTAAAGGAAAACCCAAATGATTCATATGAACTCTAATTTGATGAGTTCTTCCTGTTTCCAAGGAAACTTCAAGATGAGAGTAAGAGCCAAAATTTTCTATGACTTTGAAGTGTGAGATAGCTTCTCGACCAGATTCAATAATTGCTTGTTTTTGTCTATTCTTAGGGTGTCTTCCTATCGGCGCTTCAATTTTTCCAGACCTTTCAATTCTTCCAACTGTGAAAGCTTGGTAAATCCTTTTTATGGAACGATTGGAAATTTGTTCTGATAAGCTTTGCATGGCAGGTTCGTTTCTAGCGACTACCATAAGTCCCGAGGTATCTTTATCCAGACGATGAACAATTCCTGCTCTTGGTAATTTTTTTAATTCAGGATATTCATGCAATAAGGCATTCAACAATGTTCCAGATTTATTGCCAGCACCAGGATGAACTACCATTCCATGACTTTTGTTGATTACGACATATCCTTCAGTAGACTCAACTATATTTAAGTCTAATTTTTCTGGTAAATCTTCTGTGAGATTTTCGTTTGGTACACTGAGTTCCAGTTTTGCTGGAAAAATGATTTTATGACTGGGTTTATTAATTACTCTTTTATTTACAGATACTAGATTGTTTTCTAGCCATTTTTTTAATCTACTTCTGGAGTATTCCGGAAAAGTTTCAGCCAAAACTATATCAAGACGTTTGTTGGAAAGTGCTTCACTTATCTCTCTAGTAATTAAATTCTCCTTCTTAATCGTCATGACAGAATGATAAACTTATTTCATGAAATTTTATTCAAATCTTTTTTTTACTGTTTTCTTAATCTTTTTTGTAAGTTGCGCCACCCAAAAAAAAGAAGAGCCAATGACACCTGCAATGCAAGAAAAAGAAATTTATGACCAAGCTCAAGAGAGAATAAAATCCAAAAACTATTCCATGGCGATCGATGCTCTGGAATCTCTAGAAAGAAGGTTTCCATTTGGTAAATATGCAGAACAAGCTCAAGCAGAACTGATTTACGCTTACTACGAAAATGGGCTTTACGATGCTTCCGTGGTTGCAGCAGAGAGATTTATCAGCCTGCACCCAAGACACCCCAATACAGATTACGCTTACTACATGAAAGGTCTGGCAAAATTTTCTAAGGAAAAGGAATTGCTGAGTACTGTTCCGGTATTGGGAGAACTCACCTATAAAAGAGATTTGACTCAGGCTAAAGAGTCCTTCGATGAATTGACTGAGTTTATTTCTAGATTTCCAGAAAGCTCATATGTTGAAGATGCCAAGAGAAGAATGCTGTTCCTTAGAAGTTTAATAGCAAAACAAGAAATAGAAGTTGCAGAGTTTTATATTGAAAGAAAAGCATACATTGCCGCTGTTTCTCGAGCAGATTACATAATTTCAAATCTCCCAAATTCCGAAGTGGTACAAAAAGCTTTGGAAATTAAAGTTCAAGCCTATGACCTCATGGGTAAAGAAGAGTTAAAAAATCAAGCAGCTGAAGTATTAAAAAGATTTATCGAAGCTTCTGAAAAACAAGCAGCTACTAATTCCTAGAAATGCTTTTAAATGTATTAATTGTCCTTGCCTTTGTGGGTATTCTTTCCGGTTTAGCAAGACTATTCAAACAAGAAGAGATTGATCTAGATAATGAAAATAAAGAGTTGGTTAAATGCTCAGCTTGTGGAGATTATTTGCCAAAAAACTTATCTGTCATGTCTTCAGGAAATTTGTTTTGCAAAAACTGTAAGGCTTAAAATTTGTATCTTATTTTGACTATAAATTTGTCTAAAGTTTGTTCGTTCCAAGCATTGGAATAAAGACCATCAAAAGAATCTCTTAAAAGTCCAGAAGACTTTCCACCTCGCGTATAAACAACATACAAATTTGATAATGGTGAAAATTCATACTTATATCTAATTTGAAAAGCAGTTTCAGAAAGTTGAAAAGGATTGATGTCATCCAAAGATGGTGTCATATAGCCACTAGAATTCACCCTATAGGCTCTAGCATTATTTGCTTTGATACCATAGATGAATGCTTTCAATCTAAATTCTTGATTGTTGCCTGGAAACCAATCTATGTTTATCCCAGAGGAAACCATTTCCTTATCGTAGTAACCAAATAAGTTTTCCTTTTGCCAAACTTCCCAGTTATTTTCTTTTTGAAATTCAAAGAAATCCAGAGAAGTTCTAAACTGGCTTGAAGTGGTCAAAATCAAACCCAAACCAAAATTAATTGTTTCATGTTGTAAGTCTGAATCTTGATCGTTAACTCGGTATCCACCAGTAGCCAATCCAAATTTAACATATGGTCTTATGTCGTCTGTTCTAGGAGTGAAGTAGGCAAGCTGAAGATCGTAGTTTGCTAGACTCTCTATATATGGAGCAGCCGCAAATCCTCTTGTTTCAGTAGAGTTTTTACCTCTTCTGACTGTGCAGTTACACTTCAAGCTAATGTAAGAGTTATCACGCATAAATAATTCTAGTTCTGTGTTAAAACCTATACCATTTCCATAGCCTTCTGTGGATCTGTTGTGTCCACCGTTTACTTTGAAAATAGTTTGAGTAACTTTTGAAGTTTTATTTTTTATGGGACGAATGTATTGAAGAAAACCACCTACGCTGATTTTGTTGTATTCTTCAATGTAACCCATATCATTGATATTAAAATCTTCATCCAGATAGTTGATCGCGCCAAGAACGAATAATTGATCTGAAAACCCTTTTGTGACTACTATACGAGCTCCAGTCCCCACTGTGTCATTATCGTTATCCTTAATACTTGCTTGGCTTAACCAACCGTAAACTCTAGTTGGAGCAGAAGGTTTGAAATCAAAATCAATAGTATGAACGTATGCTTCTCTATTGATAGATGGTCTGTCCACTGCAGTAACCATATAACCAACTTTACCGTTGGCTTCAGAAATATTTCTTCGGTAACGACCTGCAAAATAGTCCCTCCCAGATGAATAAACGCTATTCGCTTCAAAAGCAGAAAAGAAACCAAATTCATTTTCCTGTGACTTTTGAGAGTATCTCAAAGCGAGATCTATATCGGAAGAATCTATTAGGCTATTTTTACATTGACCTTTAAGAGTTTCGTTTGTAGGAGAACATTTGTCAGGTATGCCGCCAATTCTTCTTGTATTTATAAAATAGAGATTCCAACCGGTAATTTCAAACAGAGTTTGATTTTCAGTGAAAAAAGGTCTTTTATCTTCATAAAAAGTTTCAATTGCAGAGAAGTTTACAATCAAATCATCGCTTTCAACTTGACCAAAATCTGGGTTAAGTGAAACATCCAATTTTGATTCGGAATTTATATCCCAAAAAATCTCCCCACCAAAGTTTATGTTTCGATTATTTTCAACAAAGTTATTGGTAAAACTCACATAAGGAAAATAATCAACCCTGGATTTTTTAATTGTCGAAGGGTTATCAACCTTTATGCTCTTAAATCTAGATAAAAATGGAGATTGTTCGGCCCACAATCCAGGAACATTATAAAACCTATTTTCTTTATGATGCCTTCTGACAAAGGTTGCTTTAACTTCTCTTTTTTTTCCTTCAACCACATTCATAGGAGCTACCTCCCAAGGAATAAAGAATTCAGAAAACCAAGCGGACTCTGTTTGATATGTTTTTGCATACCAAATAGCATCCCAACTATCTGACATTTCATTCTCATTAGTCACAATCGCGTCTCTCAATGTATCGCCAAGAGTTACAGAAAATTCATACCCCACAGTTGCATTGCCATCAAAATCTATCATGATGAAATTCCTATCAGCATCAACAAACCACTTATCCCTTGGATGTTTCAAAGGTGTGTGTGTTTCAATAGGTTGTTCATTTGTAAAGCCAAAATATATTCCTTTATCATCAGAGAAAACCCTTACTTCGGTTTTAAACTCTGGCTTTGATTTGTCATTTGGATAAACGGTTACAAAATCACTTATTGACTGAGCATTTTGCCATTCCGGTTCATCTAACTTTCCATCAACGGTAATGGCAGCTAACAAAAAGCTCGGAAATAGCGAGATAACTAAAGCTAAAGTTTTTTTATGATTCATATTTACCGTCTTGATAGATCAGCGGATCTGTTTTTCCTGAATGAAATATATCGTCTACTTCGCCTATTACCAAAGAATGAGAATACAAAGGGACTATTTTTTTACAAGTGCAAAATAAATTTGATTGTGCGCTTTGTAAATATGGAATCTTTTCTAGATTCCAGTCAGGATGATTAAATCTAATTTGCCCCTCTTCAGCACCACTGCATATTTCAGCGATATCTACCTGATCAGCAGTTAATAAATTTAAAGAGAATTTAGTTTCTTCCATCAAAAGATCATGCAGGCTTGCGCTTTGATTGACACTCACTGCCATAGACATTGGTTCAAGAGATACAGAAAAAACCGATGACACAGTCATTGCATGACGCTGGTCACCATTTTCCGCAGCTAAAACAAAAACATTTTGTTTTGTTGTTCTAAGAACTTCTAGAAATTTTTCTTTCAAGGTAAATAAGCAGGTAAATTTAAAACTGAATTATCTCATGTAATATCATAAATGATATGAAGAAAGAAAAAAAAGGCGAAATTAGAATCATTGGAGGAAAATGGAAAGGTAAGAAAATTTACTTTGATCTGAATGATGATTTAAGACCAACTCCGGATAGAGCAAAAGAAACATTGTTTAATTGGCTGGGACAGGATTTGAAAAAAATGTATTGTCTGGACCTTTTTTCTGGAACAGGTGCATTAGGTTTTGAAGCTTTCTCAAGAGGTGCTGAAAAAGTAACTTTTGTAGAGAGAAATAAAGAGTATCTGCAAAAAATTAAAAATGTTTATCTAGAAATGAGTGAAAAAGCAGATTGCGATTTCTTTTGTGCGGAGTGTTTGGAATGGATACAAAACAACAATTCTGGAACTAAATACGATTTGATTTTCATAGATCCACCATTTAACAAAAATTTAATTCATGATTTGCTTGCTGCTATTTTAGAAAAAGAACTCTTATCTAAAAATGGACAAATTTATTTTGAATTCGAAAAAAAATTGGATCTAGAAATTCCTGAATCTTTGAATTTGAAAAAGAAAAAAAGCTTAGGAAAAAAAAGTTACGTTTTAGCAGAGGTTACTTACCTTTCTTCATAGAATCGAAGAATTCGCTGTTGGTTTTATGCTTGCTTAGCTTATCAATTAACCAATCGGTAGCATCAATATCTTCCATCTCATGAAGGAGTTTTCTCAAAATATTAATTCTTGCAAGTTCTGCATCATCGGTAATAAGTTCTTCTCTTCTGGTACCTGACCTACGGATATTTATTGCAGGAAAGATTCTTTTTTCAGCAATAGCTCGATCCAGATGAATTTCTTGGTTACCGGTACCTTTAAATTCTTCAAAGATTACCTCATCCATTCTGGAACCAGTATCAATTAATGCTGTTGCAATGATCGTCAAGCTGCCGCCGCCTTCTATGTTTCTCGCTGCTCCAAAAAATCTTTTTGGTTTTTCCAAAGCATTGGCATCTACACCTCCAGTTAATATTTTTCCTGAAGCTGCTTGAGTTGAATTGTAAGCTCTTGCCAATCTGGTAATGGAATCGAGCAAAATTATAACGTCGTGTTTCTTTTCGACGAGTCTTTTGGCTTTAGCAATCACCATTTCTGCAACTTGTACATGTCGAGAAGGAGGTTCATCAAAAGTACTTGCAACAACTTCTCCCCTAACAGACCTTTTCATATCTGTAACTTCTTCCGGTCTTTCGTCAACAAGCAAGACCATCAATTTACTTTCAGGACTATTCTTTTCTATAGAATGAGCAATTGATTGCATTAAAAGAGTTTTACCAGCTTTTGGAGGTGAGACAATCAGTCCTCTTTGACCCTTTCCTGTAGGTGATACCAAATCAATTATTCTTGCAGAAAGATCTTCAGTGGTTCCATTTCCAGACTCCATGATGATTCTTTCTTCCGGAAATAAAGGAGTGAGGTTTTCAAAAGCAACTTTATTTTTTGTTTTGTCGGAAGGTTCAAAATTTATTTGATCTATCTTGAGCAAAGCGAAATATCTTTCACCATCTTTTGGAGGTCTAATGTTTCCAGAAACAGAATCGCCTGTTTTTAAACCAAATCTTCTAATTTGACTTGGTGAGACGTATATATCATCGGGACCGGCAAGATAAGAGGACGAGGGTGATCTTAAGAATCCAAACCCATCGTTTAAAATTTCTAGAACTCCTTCACCTTCAATATCTTCTCCACCATTGGAATGAGTTTTTAAAATATTAAAAATGACGTCTTGTTTTTTTTGACGAGACAAGTTTTCAATACCCATACCCTCAGCGATCGTGAGTAATTCTTCGACTGGTTTTGCTTTAAGTTCCCCTAAATGCATTTTTTTTAAATGTTTTTATAAATTAAAGATTATGAGTGTTTCTACTGGAAGTAGGACTGCAATGTACCACTATAGAAATTATGAGTCTAGTTTTTTTGAGTATTAAATATGTTCGTTAATGAATTCTTGAAGTTGATTTTTCGTTAAAGCTCCAATTCTTTGATCAATTGGCTGTCCATCCTTAAATAAAATAAGAGTAGGGATACTCATCACATTCTGTTTGGCTGCTGAGTCCCGATTGGAATCAACATCAACCTTGCCGATCGTTAATTTGCCATCAAGTTCCGCTGCGAGCTCTTCTAAGACCGGAGCAACCATTTTACATGGTCCACACCATTCAGCCCAATAGTCAACTAGCACTGGTACTGAAGAACTAGAAAGAGTTTCTTCTAAATTTTCATCTGTTAATTCGATGGGTTTAGACATACTTTTATTATGAGGGCGTATTCAAATAAAACAAGCTTTTTTAATCTGTAACCGCTCCTTCAGAAGCCGATTGAACTGTCTTGGCATATTTTGCCAAAACACCCTTTTTTGGCACTGGTTTCGGATTTTTCCAATTTTTCTTTCTTTCTTCGATTTCTTTTAGTGATAAATCTGCATCAATTGTTCCTTTTGAAGCATCTATAGTAATTTTATCACCATCTTCTAAAAGACCTATCAGCCCTCCTTTAGCAGCTTCAGGCGTTACATGACCGACTACAAAACCATGAGAGCCTCCAGAAAATCTTCCATCGGTAATAAAAGCTACCTTATCGCCAAGGCCTTGGCCCATAATGGCTGAGGTTGGTTTGAGCATTTCTCTCATGCCTGGCCCGCCAACAGGCCCTTCATATCTAACAACAATTACATCGCCTTCTTGAATCTTTGAGCCATAAATAGCATCTAAGGTTTCTTCTTCAGAATTAAAAACTCGAGCTGAGCCTGAAAAACTATGTCCTTCTTTCCCAGTGATTTTCGCAACAGCTCCCTCACTGGCAAGGTTTCCTTTTAAGATTTTCAAGTGACTGTCTTTCTTTATGGGCTTATCCAAAGGCATTATAATTTTTTGCTTTTCTGGATAAGGTTTAACATCGCTTAAATTTTCAGCCATGGTTTTACCTGTTACTGTCAATGTATCGCCGTGCAGAAGATTGGCATCTAAAAGAGTTTTCATCAAAGGTTGTATACCGCCAATCTCATTCAACTCAGACATAAGAAAATGTCCTGAAGGTCTTAAGTCAGCCAATAATGGACTGGTTTTGCCAATTTTTTCAAAATCATCAATATTCAAAGGAATATCTACGCTTTTTGCCATTGCTAACAAATGAAGTACTGCATTGGTTGATCCACCCAAAGCGATTACAACACGAATAGCATTTTCAAAAGCCTCTCTAGTCATGATGTCTGTGGGCTTGATATCTTTTTCAAGAAGATTGTTGATCGCATTACCAATTTTCTTACAGTCTTCTTGTTTATCTGTCGAAACTGCGTCTTGTGAACTGCTTCCAGGTAAGCTCATACCTAAAGCTTCAATCGCGGAAGCCATAGTGTTAGCGGTATACATGCCTCCGCAAGAGCCAGGTCCGGGTAGAGCTGTTTTTTCTATCGCAATTAATTCCTCTTCGGAAATTTTATTGCTTGAAAAACTTCCTACTCCTTCCATCACTGTGACCAAATCTGTATGGTTTGCTCCAGGCCTGATTGAGCCACCATAAACAAAAATAGATGGTCGATTTAATCGCGCTAAGCCAATTAAACAACCTGGCATGTTTTTGTCACAGCCCCCAATTGCAACGACGCCATCAAAAGACTGACAACCGACTACTGTCTCGATTGAGTCAGCGATGACTTCTCTTGAAACTAATGAATATCTCATGCCTAAAGTTCCCATTGAGATTCCATCAGAAATTGTGATGGTATTAAATAAAACTGCCTTCAACTCTTCTTGATCAATTGAATCGCAAACCAATGATGCAAGATCGTTGATGTGCATATTGCATGGCGTTACGTTAGACCATGTAGAAGCAACCCCAACTTGAGGTCTTCTAAAATCATCATCATCAAAACCTGCAGCCCTCAGCATTGACCTTGATGGAGCTTGTTCGGGACCATCAACCAATGGAGCTGAATGTTTTCGTTTATTTATTTTCGTCATATAAAAGCTAGTTGTAAGCTGCGTGGATTAACGATTTCGTATACTGTTCTTTAGCATTATAAAAAATATCATCGCGCTTACCTTGTTCAACTATTTTACCTGACTTTAGAACAACTATTTCATCTGCAATAGCGTTAATAACTTTCAGATCATGACTAATCAACAAATAACTCAATCCCCTTTTTGACTGCAAATCTAATAAAAGGTTGATAATTTCCTTTTGGATGGAAATATCAAGTGCTGAGGTTGGTTCGTCTAAAATGAGAAACTCTGGTTCCAAAATTAACACTTTTGCCAGAGCAATTCTCTGTCTTTGTCCGCCGGAAAACTCATGTGGAAATTTAGTAAGACAACTTTCATCCATTTTTACGTCTTCGAGAACGTTCAAAACTTTCTCTTTTTTTTGCAGAATATTTAATGAGGATTCGTGAATATCAAGCCCCTCTTTAACAATATCGAATATTTTTTGTCTTGGCGAAAGAGAGCTAAAAGGATCTTGAAAAACAAG
>ENA-OSEY01002791-OSEY01002791.1-marine-metagenome-genome-assembly--contig:-NODE-2791-length-11018-cov-9.227402_pt1 | contig 11018 bp, 10 predicted proteins | sample MGYA00248465_ERZ534230 | MGnify/ENA primary metagenome ERZ534230 (study PRJEB26409, sample SAMN06344110) | marine metagenome | isolation source: Sea water from surface | place: Atlantic Ocean:Southern... | reverse complement strand
ACGAACAATAGATTTTTGTTTCGTAAAATATTAAAATTTAGTAGAAATCATTAAATGAAAAATAAAGCAAAAGTTGTTGTAGTTGGAGGAGGTGTTGTTGGTGTAAGTGCACTGTACCACCTGGCAAAAAAGGGCTGGTCAGATGTTGTTTTAGTAGAAAGAAAAGAATTAACTTCAGGATCTACTTGGCATGCTGCTGGTTTGCTTCCTTTGTTTAATATGAGTTACTCAGTTGGACAATTACATAAATATGCTGTGAATTTATACAAAACACTTGAAGAGGAAACGGGAAAAAATGTCGGCTTTAGTGTTGTTTCAAATATTAGATTAGCAAGCAATAAAGATAGAATGGATGAGTATTATCAATACGCGGGTGTTGCTCAAACTATAGGTGTAAAAGTTAATTTTTTAAAACCTGAACAGGTAAAAGAGATTTGGCCTTTATGTCATACAGATGATTTAGTTGGCGCAATACAACATCCTGAGGATGGTTACATTCAACCCGCAGATTTAACACAAGCATTAGCGACAGGGGCTAGAAATAGAGGAGCTGAAATTTATAGAAACACAACAGTCCTTGGAATTAAACAAACAAAAAATGGTTGGGTAGTTGAAACTGATAAAGGTTCAATAGAGTGCGAGCACGTAATTTCGTGTTCTGGAAATTTTGCAAGACAAACAGGTAAAATGGTAGGTTTAGATATTCCAGTCATTCCTGTAGAACATCAATACATAGTAACAGAGCCTCATCCAGAAATTCAAAAAAGAAAAAAAGATGGACTACCTGAAATGGGAGTATTAAGAGATAGTGATAGCAGATGGTACATGAGAGAAGAAGCAGGTGGATTTATTTTAGGCCCATATGAAGACGGCGCACCGGCATGCTATGTTGATGGTCCTTCAAAGGAATCAGAATATGAATTATTTCAAGAGGATTTAGAGAGACTTGCTCCACATATTGAGGGTGCAATTCATCGTGTTCCGGCTTTTGGTGAAGTTGGAGTTAAAAAAGTTTACAACGGAGCAATTTGTTATACTCCAGATGGAAACCCTATTGTTGGACCAGCATGGGGTTTAAAAAATTTTTGGATTAATGAAGGTCACAGCTTTGGAATTACTGCTGCTGGTGGAGCAGGTTGGCAATTAGCAGAGTGGATTGTAGATGGAGAGCCAACAATAGATATGTTAGGTGTTGAGCCAAGAAGATATGGTGATTATTGCTCAAAATCTTATCTTAAAGAGAAAAATGAGGAAGCTTACAGCCATGTGTTTATCACTCACTTTCCAGATGAAGAAAGACCAGCTGCAAGACCATTAAGAACAGCTCCTTGTTATGACAGAATGAAAAATCTTGGTGCAGTTTTTGGTCAAAAGTTTGGATGGGAACGACCTAATTTTTTTGCAACTGATGGGATGGAGCAAAAGGACGATTGGTCTTTTAGAAGATCAAATTGGTTCAAAGCTATTGAGAAAGAGTGCAAGAATGTAAAGGAAAATGTTGGTCTACTAGATATGACAGCATTTGCAAAATGTAGAATAAAAGGTCCTGGAGCTGAGGAATTTTTAGATAAGTTGGTCGCAAACAAACTTCCAAAAAAAATAGGTAGAATTAATTTATGTCATGCATTGAATACTAAAGGTGGTGTTCATTCAGAATTTACAATAATGAGAGAATCAGAAAGTAGTTTTTATTTGGTTTCTGCGGGAGCGTTTCAAAGGTTAGATCATGACTGGATATTAGGTTGGATGCCAAAAGATGGATCTGTTCAATTTGAAAATTTAACAAACAGCAAAGGTGTTCTAGTTGTATCAGGACCAAAAGCCAGAGAGTTAATGCAAAGAGTATCTAATGATGATTTTTCAAATGAAAATTTTAAATGGTTAAGTGCAAAACAAGTAGATGTAGGATTTGCCCCAGTAAATGCAATGAGAGTAAATTTTGTAGGAGAGTTAGGTTGGGAACTACATCACCCTATTGAATATCAAAACCATATTTTTGATAAGTTAATGGATGCAGGACAAGATTTAGGTTTAAAACCATATGGTATAAGAGCTATGAATAGTTTAAGAGTTGAAAAATCTTATAAATTGGTTGGTACCGAATTATCCATTGAATATTCACCATATGAAAGTGGTTTAGATAGATTTGTCCATCCAAATAAAGGCAGTTTTATTGGTTTAGAAGCTTTGAATAAATGGAGAGAGAAAGGTTTTGATAACAAACTTGTTACTTTAGAAGTTCATGAAACAAGTGATGCAGATGTGCTTGGAAATAACCCTATTTATGAAAACGGTAGTGTTGTCGGTAGAGCAACAGGAGGTGATTTTGGTTTTAGACTAGGAAAATCTATCGCACTAGGAATGGTTAAGCCAGAGCTAGCTAATATTGGACAAAAACTAAAGATTGATATACTTGGTAAGATGCATGAGGCAACAATTTTAGAAGAGAGTCCTTATGATGCAGAAAATAAATTATTAAGAGCATAATGAAAATTTTAGTCGCTGTAAAAAGGGTAATTGATTATAACGTCCAAATAAGAGTAAAAGAGGATGGTAGTGGCGTTGTGACAGACAATGTTAAAATGTCAACTAATCCACCAGATGATAATGCAATTGAGGAAGCTGTTAAAATTAAAGAGGCTGGAAAAGCTTCAGAAATAATAGCTGTAACAGTTGGAGAAGAAAAAGCCCAAGAGACTGTTAGAAAAGCACTAGCAGTTGGAGCGGATAGAGGAATTCATGTAAAAGTGGATAGTATACTAGAACCTCTTGCTGTTTCTAAAATTCTTAAAAAAATTGTTGAAAAAGAAAATCCAGATTTAGTTTTCATGGGCAAACAAGCAATTGACGATGATTGCAACCAAACTGGTCAAATGTTGGCTGCACATTTAAACTGGCCTCAAGCTACTTTTGCTTCAAAAATTGAGGTTAAAGAAAATTCATTAGAAGTAACTAGAGAAGTCGATGAGGGTTTAGAAACTATTGAAGTTAATACACCTGCAATAGTGACATGTGACTTAAGACTAAATGAACCAAGATATGCATCACTACCAAATATTATGAAAGCAAAGAAAAAGCCTATTGAACAAATTAATGCGTCAGATCTAGGAGTTGATACTAACCCTAGAATAGAACATATTAAAATTGAGGAACCACCAAAAAGAAAAGCAGGTATAAAGGTTGCTAGTGTTGAGGAGTTGGTGCAAAAATTAAAAAATGAGGCTAAGGTAATATAATGTCAGTTTTATTGATAGCAGAGCATAACAATAAAGAAGTCAAATCATTTACTTTAAACGCAATTACAGCTGCATCTCAGATAGATCAAGACTTACATGTTTTATTGATTGGTCATAATGCAGATGACGTTGCAAAATCCTTATCTGAGGTACCTTTGGTAAAAAAAGTACTTCATATGGATAATGAAATTTATGAAAATTATATTGCTGAAAATTATACTTCAGCAATTTTAAAACATGCTGATAAATATTCTCATATAGTCTGTTCAGCAAATACCTTTGGAAAAAATCTAATGCCTAGAATTGCTGCATTATTAGATATTTCTCAAGTGAGTGATATAATAAAAGTAATTGCTCCAGATACATTCCTAAGACCAATTTATGCTGGTAATGCATTTGCTACTGTCAAAAGTAATGACGATAAAAAGTGTATAACAATAAGACCAACATCATTTGAGGCGGCTGAAACCACAGGTGGGTCAGCAGAAATTGAGAAAGTGGATGCAGCAGATAAAACTGAAAATACAAAATTTGTAAACAGAGAGGAAATTAAATCAGATAGACCTGAATTAGGAACAGCTAGAATTGTTATTTCTGGAGGAAGAGGGTTGCAAAGTGGTGAGAATTTCAAATTAATAACTGATGTTGCAGACAAATTAAATGCTGCAATAGGGGCATCAAGAGCAGCAGTTGATGCAGGTTATATTACAAACGAACATCAGGTTGGACAAACAGGTAAAGTAGTAGTTCCAGACTTATATATAGCAGTTGGAATCTCTGGGGCTATCCAGCATTTAGCTGGCATGAAAGAAAGTAAAGTTATCGTGGCTATAAATAAAGACGGTGAGGCACCAATTTTTAGTGTCGCAGACTACGGCTTAGAAGCTGATTTATTCGAAGCACTTCCTCAATTCTTAGAGGAGTTGAACAAATTAAACACTATACAAAAATAACAAATACTGTAAAAAAATAATATGTCCAGAGAAGTGATGGAATACGATGTAGTAATCGTAGGTGGCGGACCATCAGGACTTTCAACTGCAATTAAATTAAAGCAGTTAAATCCAGATATTAATGTCTGCCTGTTAGAAAAAGCATCTGAAATAGGTGCACATATTTTATCAGGGAACGTGTTTGAAACACGAGCTTTAGATGAACTGTTACCTAATTGGAAGGATCTTAATGCACCAATTAAAACAAAAGTTACTAAAGAAAAATTTTTATTTTTAGGAAAGACAAAAAAAATTAGTTGGCCAACTTGGTTATTACCCAAAGTTCAACAAAATCATAATAACTATATAATTAGTCTTGCTAATTTATGTAGATGGTTAGCAGAGCAAGCTGAAAATTTAGGTGTTGAAATATTTCCAGGGTTTCCTGCAAGTGAGGTTTTATACAATGAAGATGGTTCTGTGAAAGGTATTGCAACTCAAGATATGGGTTTAGATAAAGATGGAAATAAAAAAGATAGCTATGAACCTGGAATGGAGCTCCATGGAAAGGTAACAGTTTTCGCGGAAGGCTGTAGGGGTCATTTAGGAAAAGAATTAATCAAAAAATTTGAATTAGATAAAGGAAAAGATCCACAACAATATGGAATTGGTTTCAAAGAAATTTGGGAATTAAAAGAGGAAAAACATGAAGAAGGTTTAGTAATGCATACAGCTGGCTGGCCTTTAGATAATAATACTTATGGAGGAAGCTTTGTTTATCATGCTGAAAATAAACAGATTTTTTTAGGTTATGTCATAGGGCTTGATTATAAAAATCCTCATCTATCACCTTTTGATGAATTTCAAAGATTTAAAACTCATCCTGCAATCAAATCAATGTTGGAAGGTGGTAAAAGAATATCCTATGGAGCAAGAGCACTTATAGAAGGTGGTTTTCAAAGTTTGCCTAAAATGTTTATGCCAGGTGCATTATTGGTTGGTTGTGATGCTGGTACTTTAAATATGCCAAAAATAAAAGGTTCTCACACGGCAATGAAGAGCGGGATGATTGCAGCTGAAACTATCGTAGATCATTTAAATTCAAACAAAGAATTATCTGTTTATGAGGAAAAATTTAAAAATAGTTGGGTTTATAAGGAATTATATGAAGCCAGAAATGTTAAGCCAAGTTTTAGTTGGGGTTTAATTTTAGGAATAATATTTACAGGAATTGATCAAATTTTATTTAAAGGAAAATTACCTTTTACTCTTAAACATAAACATGCTGATCACGAAACATTGAAGCCCGCTAATGAAATGCCTAAAATAGAGTATCCAAAACCAGATAATGTGATTACATTTGATAAAACTAGTTCAGTTTACTTAACAGGAACAAACCATACTGATAATCAACCTGTTCATCTTCAACTTAAAGATAAAGATTTGCCAATCAAATATACTTTAGGAAAATATGATGAGCCTGCTCAAAGATATTGCCCTGTTGGTGTTTATGAAATACAGAAAGAAAATGAAGTTGAAAAGTTTGTTATAAATTCTCAAAACTGTATTCATTGCAAAACTTGCGATATAAAAGAGCCATCACAAAATATTACATGGGTTACCCCAGAAGGTGGCGGCGGACCTAAGTATGGAAATATGTGATTAGGAAAGATCTATTGCAAACTTTTTTAAAGTTTCAATTGGTACAAGTTTTAAAGTGTTCATATGAGTTTTTTTTAGATAAATAGAACATCCAATTCCTGCTTCTAAGGCTCTAGCAACCCAACCTGCACATACACACCAGTTATCACCATCTTTAAGTCCAGGAAAACCAAACTCAGGGTGAGGTGTGATTAAATCATTACCAGCTTCTTTACACCATTGTAAAAATTCATCATTAACTTTTACACAAACTGTATGTAACCCATGATCATTTTCATCTGTATTGCAACAACCATCTCTAAACCAACCGGTTAAAGGATTTTTTGAACATTCTTCTAGATCTTCTCCAAGAACATTTTTTTGAATTTCACTCATTAAATTTTGGTAGGATTTGGTTGTCCTTTATAAACAACCTCTGGATCAAATTTTTTATTTTCTTCTTCAAATTTCATTTCGACTTTTCGACCATTCTCAATTTTTCCCATTGGAACCGATCTATAGAAGCAAGATCTATAGCCAACATGGCAACTAGCTCCATCACCAATATCAACAGTAATCCATACCGCATCTTGATCGTCATCAATTCTTATTTCTTTTACTTTTTGAGTAAATCCACTTGTTTTTCCTTTATGCCAAATCGCTTTTCTAGATCTACTCCAGTAATGAGCTTCTTTTGTTTCAATAGTCAATTTTAATGCTTCAACATTCATATACCCATGCATTAGAATTTCTTTAGTTTTACTGCATGTAGTAATCACAGGAATTAAACCGTCATTATCAAATTTTGGCGATAATAGGTTACCTTCCTCTATATCAGCGACATTTTCTCTTTTTTTAAACATATATAATCCGCATTATCTAGCATATTAAGGAATATATTAAATATTTTAAATTTGACGATTTATATATATAAAAACCCTTCATGAAATTAGTAAAAAACGAAAATAACAAAAAGCCCGAAAGCGTTTCCGATGAGGAGGCTAGAGAGGCATTTATTAAAATTTTAAGATGGATAGGAGAGGACCCTACTAGAGAGGGTTTACTAGAAACTCCTAAAAGAGTAACAAAAGCGTTTAAAGAATATTTTAAAGGCTACCAAGAAGATCCAAAAGAAATCTTAAGTAAAACATTTGGAGATGTAGAAGGATATAGTGATATGGTAGTTCAAAAAAACATATCTGTTCAAAGTCATTGCGAACATCATATGGCTCCAATTATTGGTATTGCTCACGTTGCTTATATTCCAAATGAGAGAGTTGTAGGTTTGAGTAAAATTGCACGAGTTGTTGAAGTTTTTTCTAAAAGACTTCAAACTCAAGAAAGGTTAACAGTACAAATTGCAAATACATTGATGGAGTCGTTAGATGCAAAAGGTGTTGCTGTAACAATAGATTCAACTCATCAGTGTATGACTATGAGAGGTATAAAAAAAGAACAAGCTACAACAGTTACTAACTTTTATCTGGGTCAATTTAAAGATGATCTTAGCTATCAAAATAGATATTTGAGATTTATAGCAAAATAGAGTTTAATTAAAAAATGCCTGATACTTTTAAAGCCTTGGTTATTAACCAAGAGGGAGAAAAGTTCACTAGAGCTGTTAGTGATTTAAATTTGGATTTTCTAAAAGACGGTGATGTCTTAGTAAAGGTAGATTACTCTGATTTAAATTATAAAGATGCTTTAATTTTAAAAAATGGTGCAAAGTTAGTTAAAGAGTTTCCAAGAATTCCCGGGATTGACTTTTCTGGATCAGTTAGCGAGAGTAAATCAGATGAATTTAAAGTTGGAGATGAAGTAATTCTTACTGGTTGTAGAGTTGGTGAATTATTTCATGGTGGATTTTCACAATACGCAAGAGTGAAAGCAGAACATCTAATAAAAAGACCATCAAATCTAAATAGCAAACATGCAATGATGATGGGAACTGCTGGCTTAACAGCAATGTTATGTGCCTTTGCTGTAAAAGCTAAAGAAGAGTTATTTTTACAAAGCAAAGTTAACGATGTACTTGTAACCGGATCTACCGGAGGTGTTGGAATGGTTGCAGTAATGGTATTATCTAAAATGGGTTGCAATGTAACTGCATTGACAGGAAAACCAGATAAAGCAGAATATTTGAGGGAATTAGGCGCAAAAAACGTTATAGATCGTAAAGAATTTGAGGGTGAAGCCAGTTTAATTGGAAAAGGTACTTGGGATGGTGTTGTAGATACCGTTGGTGGAAATATTTTAGCAAATGCAATTTCTCAAACTAGATTAAAAGGAATAGTAGCAATTTGTGGTAATGCAAGTAGCAATAAATTAAATACTTCTGTTGTGCCTTTTTTTCTAAGAGCAGTTAAATTATGGGGCATCGACTCAGTAAATATTAGTAATAAAAGAAAAGAGTTTGTTTGGGGTGAAGTTCCTAAATATGTAGATTTCGATATTTTGGAAAAATCAATCAAAACTGTGGGTTTGAATGAACTTTTAGATGTTTTTCCTGAAATGTTAGAAGGAAAATTAAAAAATAGAATATTAGTTGATGTAAATAAATAATGGATTGGGATAAATTAAAAATTTTTCATGCAGTAGCTGAAGCAGGTAGTTTCACCAGTGCTACAGTTATACTTAATCTAAGTCAGTCTGCTATAAGCAGACAAATTCAGTCATTAGAAGAAGATTTGAAAGTAAAATTATTTGAGAGACATGCTAGAGGCTTAACGTTAACTGAAAATGGAGAGTACGTTTACAAAACAGCTCATGAGGTAATAAGTAAACTTAAAGAGGTTGAAACAACATTAGGGGACCAAAAACATAAGCCAACAGGAAAATTGACTATTACTACTGTAAGAAGTTTTGGTACCCACTGGTTAACACCAAGGATTCAAGAATTTATGCAATTAAATCCAGAAATTGAAATAGAATTAATTTTTGATGATAAAGAATTGGATTTAAGTACTAGACAAGCCGATATTGGTATTTTTATGAGAAGACCTAAACAATTAAATTATATTCAAAGAAAATTGATGGATATTAATTACCATATTTATGGGTCTACTAAATATTTAGAAAAATATGGGATACCAAAAACAATAAATGATTTAAGCAAGCACAAATTTATATCATTTGGAAGAGGGGCGCCTTCTCCTGTTTTTAATCCTGACTGGGCACTAAAATTAGGAGTGAAAGATAACAAAAAAAGAAAAACTGTAATGAAGGTAAACAGTGTTATGGGTTTGTTACTAGCAGTTGAAAGTGGAGTAGGACTTGCTGCTTTACCTGATTATTTGGTATCATTATCAAGAAATGTAATTAAAGTTTTACCTAACGTTGAAGGCCCAATTACGGAAGCTCATTTCGTTTTTCCAGAATCTCTTAAAAACGTGGCTAGAGTTACAACCTTCAGAAATTTTCTTTATAGTAAAATTTCTGAGTTTAAGTCTTAAAAACCCTAAAAATCACATAAATCATATCTGCGACACTATTGAGATTGATAATCATTCTCATTGCGAATAGTTCTCAAAATCATTATAAATACATTAACAATTAACATAGAGAGAGATTAATGAAAAAAATATCAATTTCAGCATTAATTCTATCCTTATTTGTTTCAAGTTTTGCGATAGCAAATGAGGTTAATATATTCAATGCTAGACACTATAAAGCTGACGCTGAACTTTATAGCAAATTTACTGCAGCAACTGGAATTAAAGTAAATTTAATTAATGGTAAAGCTGGAGCTTTAGAAAAAAGAATGATCGAAGAAGGCGCAGACTCAGCTGCCGATCTTTACATAACAGCAGATGCTGGAAGATGTGGTGCTTTTAAAGCTAAAGGTATGACGCAAGCAGGACTTGTTTCGCCAACTATCAAATCTTCAGTTCCAAAAAACTTTAGAACAACTCACTGGGTTGGTGTAGCTAAGAGAGCTAGAATAGTCTATTACGCTCCAGAAAGAGTTAGTGGTGCAGAATTATCTGGATTAACTTATGAAAGTCTGGCTGATCCTAAGTGGAAAGGTAGAATTGCAATAAGAGCATCTAGCAATATTTACAACAAATCTTTAGTAGCATCATTAGTAAAAAATAATGGAAAAAAAGCTGCTGGAGAGTGGGCAAAAGGTGTTGTTGCTAACATGGCTAGAGATCCAAAAGGTAATGATAGAGCTCAGATTATGGCAGTTGCAGCAGGAGAAGCAGATATTGCAGTTGCAAACACATACTATTTAGCTTTGATGTTATCTGGGAACAAAGGCGCAGAACAACAAGCAGCTGCTAAAAAAGTTAAAGCATTTTTTCCTAATCAAAACGATAGAGGAACACATATGAACATTAGTTGTGCTGCTCTTGTTAAAGGTGCTCCAAATAAAGCTAATGCAATTGCACTTGTAGATTATTTGTTATCACCAGAAGCTCAAGAACATTTCACTAATAATACTTTTGAGTTCCCGATGATTGCAGGTGTTTCACCAAATCCATTAGTAGTAAACAACTTAGGTTTAGATTTCAAACAAGATCTAACTACAAGTGTTGCTAGTTATGGAGATAAACAAGCAGATGCATTAGAAGTAATGACAGCTGCAGGTTGGAAGTAACATTGAGGACTAAAAAAAAATTTATGTCTGATGTTAATTACAATAAATCAGCCAAGCCATGTGTCCCATGTGCTGAGGAGTGTAAAAAAATTAATAACAGAATAAATAAAAGAAAGTTATCAGAGATAAATACTAAAGATTTTCCGCACATTCTAAAAGTATTCAATATCTGACCTTTTCTTAATAAAAGTGCCTATGTATCCTTCGTAGGCACTTTTTAAATTACACAAAATTTTTATATGATTGGACTAAAAATACCTAAAGTAATTTTTAAGACTAGAGAAGGAGATAGTTCTAACTCTCTAAATGAATGTTCAATAGGAGGTAAGTGGGTTGATAAATCAACATACGATTATTTTAACAATAAAAGAGTTGTAATTTTTAGTTTGCCTGGAGCATTTACTCCTACATGCTCTTCACAACAACTTCCAGGTTTTGAGAAAAATTACTTAAAATTGAAAGATTTAGGAATAGATGAGGTATACTGTTGTTCAGTAAATGACTCTTATACAATGAATGCATGGGCAGATAAATTGAAAATTTATAATATTAAGTTAATTCCTGATGGTTCAGGACTTTTTACAAAATTTATGGGTATGCTAGTATCTA
>ENA-OSEY01002788-OSEY01002788.1-marine-metagenome-genome-assembly--contig:-NODE-2788-length-11026-cov-3.448625_pt1 | contig 11026 bp, 11 predicted proteins | sample MGYA00248465_ERZ534230 | MGnify/ENA primary metagenome ERZ534230 (study PRJEB26409, sample SAMN06344110) | marine metagenome | isolation source: Sea water from surface | place: Atlantic Ocean:Southern... | reverse complement strand
GTGATCCAAACTTTTTAATGGGATGATGTTGAATGGTAAAAAGCAAATCATCTCGGTGAATTCCAGCTGTCGTGTGTCCAACCTGCTGATCTTTTAATCTATTAAGCTCAAAAAGATCAAGTAGAGATTGATTATTTAAAGAAGACTCATATTCAAGACCTACCTGCTCTACATTAGATGAAATATCACTGTAATATTGATTAAAAATAGGAGTGAATTCATCAATAAATGTTTTTCTTTTCAGGAATATACTCTTTGCCTTTTCACTCATGCCACTTTCATACACTTCTAACAAATCAAAAGATTGCTTAAATCTACTGTCCTTTAACATTACATTTCGTTGCTTGAGCAGTTTATTGTAAGAAAGCAAATCAGATAAATAATGGTTGTCAAATTGTGAAATTAAAGCATCAATAAATCTTCTTCTTGTATCACTTCCCTCTAAGATTAAATTGATGTCATAGGGAGTAATCATAACTACAGGAAATACACCGATGTGGTCAGATAGTTTTTTATACACCTTTTTATTTTTCCTGAAAACCTTTTTATCTCCCTTTTTCATGGCGCAGTATAAATCAAAATCGGAGTCCTGATCTAAAAATTTACCTTGAATAACAAAAAAATCACACTGAAAATTTACATTTTGGCTATCAATGGAATTAAAAAAACTTTTAGTATAACTCAAATAATAAATAGCGTCTAAAAGGTTTGTTTTGCCCTGACCGTTATTTCCCAAAAAACAATTTACTTGATGTGAAAATTGAAAATCAGCTTGTTTTATGTTTTTAAAATTGACTAAACTAAGCTCAGAAAGATACATACACTAAAAATAGATCTTAAAAGAAAGTATAATTTATAAAAAAAACTATTTTTGCACACCAATAAATATAAAAATGGCAGAAGAAAAAGAAACATCAGTAAATGAAGACCAAAGTGCAGTTGAAAAAAGTGTAGATAACTCCGCAATAGAAGAAAAAACAACTTCTTCAATTTCGGATAAAATTGATTTAGAAAAAATTATTGGTGAAAAAAGTTACGAGTTTTACTTAGCTAATAAAAAGCCAGTCAACGTAGTGGTAGCTATTTTAGCTGTTATTTTAATTGGTATCGTAGGATATAAATTTATTTACATTGACCGTATATTCAATCCAAAACAAACTGAATCATTAGAAGCAATTTGGAGAGCGGAAAATCAAGCCTTTGACAATGAAAACTGGAATACTGCTATTTATGGAGATTCTCTTGGTCTTTATGATGGTTTTCTTAGAGCAAGCGAAGAATATGAAGGATATGTTGGGGGAAAGCTAGCCCAATATAATTTGGGAATAAGTTATTTAAATAGCAAAGAATACACACTAGCCATCGAAACATTAGAAAAAGTAAATTTTGAAGACGAATTACTTGGCACAATAACACTAGGAGCAATCGGTGATGCCTTTCTTCAACTTGGATCCGTAAATGATGCACTTGAAAACTATGAAAGAGCTTATAGCAGAAAAGAAAATGAGTTAACTACCCCAATTTATTTAATGAAGGCAGCTTTATGTCTAGAAATACTCGAAGATTACGAAATGGCTATAAACTTATATAGAGATATAATGCTAAAATACCCTCTTTCAAGTGTGGCTAATAACGCTGAAAAATATATGGAGAGCTTACTCCTAGGTAAGCCTGTCTACCAATTTGAGAAAGAAGTATCGGAATAATGGCCACTAAAGGCAAAAATCTTTCAGAGGAACAATTAGTTTCTCTTACCCAGCCAGAAAAACTTAAAATAGGCGTTGTTGTTTCGGAGTGGAACAACGATATTACATCACGACTTTTAGATGGTGTTCGGAAAACATTAAAATTGAATAACATCCTAGAAGAAAACACCATTGTTCATTATGTTCCTGGCACTTTTGAACTACCACTTGGTGCACAATACCTATTTGAAAATCAATTAGTTGATGGTATAATATGTGTAGGGTGTGTTATTCAGGGAGACACCAAGCACTTTGATTACGTGTGTGAAGGTGCTACTAATGGAATAATGCAGGTTTCATTGCGATACAACAAACCTGCTTCATTTTGTGTGCTTACAGATCACAACAAACAGCAATCCATAGATAGGTCTGGTGGAATTCACGGAAATAAAGGAATTGAATGTACAGTAGCTTGCTTAAAAATGCTAAACCTTAAAGAAGAAATAATAAAACCAAAAAACAAAATAGGTTTTTAAGCTTCTAAAACTCCTTTAATATCAGGCTTAAAATAAAGATCTGACTTCAACACTTTTCCATCTTCTCTGTAGATCGGTTTTCCATTTTTATCCAATTTGCTCATATTACTTCTTTGGATTTCTTGAAAAACATCTGCAATTTTATGTTGCAATCCATGTTTTAGGATAGTACCGCACAGGATATACAACATATCTCCTAATGCGTCAGCAATTTCAATTAAATCACCCTTTTTTGCAGCATCTAGATACTCCTCATTTTCCTCTTTCATTAAATCGAATCTAAGTTTCAAATCTTTATCATTTAACTCACTTACAGGAGAATATGCATTTGTTATTCCAAATGAATTATGGAACTGCTCAACGGAATCGATGCATGCTTTTAGTGTTATGTTTTCATTCATATCATAAAGGTAATTTTCAATTGGTATTTTATATAAGAAAATTTAGGAAAATAGTTAACATATATTAACAGCAGTCTTGTTTAAGAAATTGAAAGATTTTTGATTTTTACTTTAACAAAACAAATATTTATGGAAGTAAAAGAAAACCCTATTGCTACAGAAAATATCAATATAGCAGAAATTAATGAGCTTATTCAAAAAGAGAGTGGGTTTGTTGATTTGATTAACATGGAGGTGAAAAAAGTGATTGTGGGTCAACAACATATGATTGAAAGCTTATTAATTGGTCTTCTTTCAAATGGCCACATACTTCTTGAAGGCGTTCCGGGACTTGCCAAGACCTTAGCCATAAGCACACTTTCCAAAGTAATAAATGTGGATTTCAAACGAATTCAATTTACACCTGACCTACTACCTGCAGATTTATTGGGTACTATGATTTACAATCAAAAGAAAGAAGAATTTATTTCCAAAAAAGGGCCCTTATTTTCAAATTTTATTCTCGCCGATGAGATTAACAGAGCACCTGCAAAAGTTCAAAGCGCGCTCCTTGAGGCTATGCAGGAGAGACAAATTACAATCGGAGACCAAACCTACAAATTACCCGAACCATTTCTAGTAATGGCTACTCAAAACCCTATAGAGCAAGAGGGAACGTATCCTCTACCTGAGGCTCAAGTAGACCGATTTATGTTAAAAGTGGTACTCCCCTATCCTAAAAGAGAGGAAGAAAGATTAATTGTAAGAGCTAATGTTTCATCAACAGGGTTTGAAAAGCCAAATAAGGTCGTAGATCCTAAACAAATTGTTCGTGCTAGAGAAGTAGTCAAGAAAATTTACATGGATGAGAAAATTGAAAAGTATATTGTAGATATTGTCTATGCCACTAGAGAACCAGAATATTATCAATTAGAAAAAGTAAAACATTACATCGCTTTTGGAGGATCTCCAAGAGCTAGTATATCACTAGCAAATGCGGCAAAAGCTTATGCGTTTTTGAAGAAAAGAGGATATGTAATTCCTGAAGATGTAAGAGCTGTCTGTAAAGACGTCCTCAGACACCGAATTGGATTATCCTATGAAGCTGAAGCAGAAAATGTCAGTACGGAGGATGTGATCACCACTATCCTAAACACAGTAGAAGTACCTTAAAAGTTAGATTTGGAAACTAGCGAGTTATTAAAAAAAGTCCGAAAGATTGAAATTAAAACCAGAGGACTTTCCAAACAGGTTTTCTCTGGTGAATATCACTCTGCATTCAAAGGTAGGGGTATGGCATTTTCCGAAGTTAGAAATTACATGCCAGGAGATGAAATTAGAACCATTGACTGGAATGTTACAGCTAGGTTCAATGATCCCTATGTAAAGGTATTTGAAGAAGAGAGAGAACTAACGGTTATGTTGATGGTTGATATTTCTGCATCAGAAATGTTTGGTACTGGCGAAGTGTCAAAAAGAGAATTCATAGCGGAGGTTGGAGCTGTTTTAGCCTTTTCAGCAACTCAAAACAACGACAAAATTGGAGCCATTCTCTTTTCAGATAAAATTGAGTTATTCATTCCTCCGAAAAAAGGAAGAAAACACATATTGAGGATAATTAGAGAATTAATTGAATTTAAACCCAATTCAAACCACACCAACATAGGAGAAGTATTACAGAACTTCAATAACCTGATCAAAAAGAGATCTATAGCCTTTTTAATTTCTGACTTTATGAACAAAGATTTTGAAGATGCCTTGAAAATCACTTCTAAAAAACATGATTTAATAGCCTTGCGCGTAGTTGACAACAGAGAAAAATTAATGACAGATGTAGGTCTAAGCTTATTTAGAGATAGTGAAACTGGGAAAGAAAGATGGATTAATACCAGTAGCAAAAGAGTAAGAGAACAATTTTATCAGAACGCATTAGCTATCGAACATAGTACTTCACAAATATTTAAAAAAGCAAAAGTGGACCATGTCAATCTTAACATTCAAGATGGATACATTAAACAGCTAATGAATTTATTTAAAAAACGTTGAAAGTATTAGTTTACATATCGTTATTCATTCCTTGTTTAGTTGTTTCACAGAACTCCTCCTTTACAGCTAGTTCAAATAAAAACATATACAGTGTAGGAGAGCCTATTCCTTTATTTTTAAACTTAGAGGTACCCTCAGATCAACGCATTGACTCTGTTTATTTCCAACTTTCAGGAAAAAGTGATTCTTTAGGCAACAACTGGGAGTTATGGAATACTTCCGAAATTACAAAAACCACCACCCTAACAGATGAAAACGAATACGTAACTAACTACAGTCAGGAATTAGTTATTGCCAATTTTGATACTGGTAAATTTGAATTCCCACCATGTTTAGCTTTTTTGGATTCTACTACTTTATTTTCAAATGCAATACCATTCACCATTCAGTTGGTTGAAACAGAAGAAAATAAAATTAAAAATATCAAACCTATATTCGATGTGAACATCAGTTTCTTTGAATACTTTATGTATTATTTGAAAAAGTTTGGATGGTGGATTGTTTTGTGTGTCGCTTTGGTAATAGCCACATATTATGTAATTAAAAAATGGAAAAGAAAATCAGAGGAAATAGACACTGAGCCTCAAATCCCAATAGAAGTAAAGCTACTTGAAAGACTAAACTCCTTAAAAACAAAAAAACTATGGGAAAATGGTCATTTCAAGGCATATTACAGTGAAATATCTGAAGTGATTTGGTCATTTGTAGCATATCGCTACCAAATTCCTACGTTTGAAAAAACAAGTAACGAAATCCTAGAAAGTTTGAAATGGGTTTCTATTGACAATACATATTTGAAAGAGCTGAGCACCTTTTTCACCCTTTCAGATGGGGTCAAATTTGCAAAAATAAATCCACTTGAAAAAGACAATATACATGCCATTGAAATGGCCATAAAATTCATTGAAAACGAACGCTTAGATATAAAAGAAATAGAAAAAGTGAGTGATGAATAAATGGATTTCGACATATCAATTTTACGATTCTATTTTTTTATGGGCTTTAATATTAGTACCTGTATCTATTTTACTGTATGTATTACTAAAAATTAAAAAAAGAGAGTCTCTTCAGATTTCGTCATTGACCTTGTTTAGCGGACTAGGCAATGGCTATTTAAGTTACATAAATCACATAAAATTTGGAGTTAAATTAGTAGCTCTTGCCCTGCTGATTATAGGAATGGCTCGTCCACAAATTAGCATGAATGCACATACAGAAACAGAACTTTATAAAGAAGGAATAGATATTATTATTTCAATGGATGCATCTGGCAGTATGTTAGCTCAAGATTTTTCACCAAATCGATTTAAAGCTTCTAAAGAATTAGCTATTGATTTTGTAAAAGACAGGAAAAATGATCGAGTAGGTTTAGTTATTTTTGAAGGAGAAGCGTACACGCAATGTCCCTTAACTTCGGACAGAGACATCATGATTGAGCTTATAGAATCCTCGGAACAAGGCATCGTTGAACAGGGTACAGCTATTGGTATGGGGTTAGCCACTGCTATTAACCGACTAAGAGAAAGCAATGCTCCGAGTAAAGTCATTATATTACTAACAGATGGTGTAAACACGCATGGGAAAATTCATCCTACAAATGCGGCAGAGATGGCTAAAGATTTTGGGATTAGAGTATACACTATTGGAGTAGGAACAAATGGTCAAGCCAAAACACCTGTAGCCATTGATCCATTTAGCGGTCGATACATTTATGATTATGTAGAGGTTGAAATTGATGAAGAAACACTTAAGACAATTGCGAAAGAAACTGGTGGACAATACTTCAGAGCTACAGATAATCAGAAATTAAAAGAAGTATACAAAGAAATCAATGAGATGGAAAAAGCAAAAATAAAGACCATCGAATACGATGTGGATTTACCTGAAATAGCAGACTTATTTATATTATCCGCGTTGGGTCTTCTTTTGCTAGAATTTTTGGCAAGTAAATTAATTTTTAAAAGTATTTCGTGAGAAAGTTGAAACATAAATACAACTTACCCATTTCTAACGCAGTTGTATCGTTACTTGTTTTAGAGATTCTATTTTGGAGTATATGTTTTGTAAGTTATCAGTACTTAATTTCTAACGTAGTAGAATTTAGGTTTGAGCACCCAGCCAGACTATGGTTGCTAATAATAATATTATTTATCAATGTGGTCTGGGTTGTAAATAGATCATGGAAAAATAGAGCAATTCAAAAATTTTCTAGCGTCCAAACTATACATCATGTTTTTAATGGATTTTCAAACTTCAGATCTTCCGTTAAGTTTTTATTATTCCGAACCGCAATCGGATTGCTCGTCATTGCTGCAGCAAATCCTCAATATGGTGAAAATGAAAAGACAGTAGAATCAAAAGGAATCGATATCATGATTGCATTAGATATTAGTAGGAGTATGATGGCGGAGGATATAATCCAAGATTACAGCCGATTAGATATAGCAAAACTTTCCGTTGGAAAATTACTAAACGAATTAAGGGGAGATCATGTGGGAATTGTTGTTTTTGCAGGTGAAGCCTACAAACAATTACCTCTTACTCCTGACTATCACGTGGCTCAATTATTCTTAAAGAGCATTGGAACAGATATGATTTCATCTCAAGGAACAGATATTGGAAATGCAATCGACTTATGTATGAGTTCCTTCAATTTTGAAAAAAACACCAATAAAGCCATTTTAATCATGTCTGATGGTGAAGATCATGAAGAAATGGCCATTAATGCAGCTAATGAGGCTAGTAATCAAAACGTAGTGATTTGCACAGTAGGTATGGGTACTGACAAAGGCGTTCCTATTCCTGTTTACAAAAGAGGAAAAAAAATTGGAAATAAAAAAGATGAAGAAAACAGTACGGTTTTGACCAAGTTAAATGAAGAAAACTTAGTTCAAATTGCACAGGCAGGTAATGGCACATATACAAGAGCAATGGGACTAAATTTAGATTTAAGAGACATCTTAGATCGTTTGAACGCGATTGAAAGAACCACTCTTAAAAAAGAAAAATACTCTACTTACGATGATCAATTTCAATGGTTTTTAATTCCAGCTTTTATCCTGCTGCTATTAGAATTTATAATCTTAGAAAAAAGAGGGAGAATAGATGATCAATTTAAAATTTTTGAATCATGACAAAAGGTAATACACTCATATTTTTCATATCTCTTACCATAACTCAAGCATTTGCTCAAGACATGATGAGTAAATTGAGAATGAAAGAAGGAAATGAAGCCTACAACTCTGGAGAATTCATACAATCAAATGATCTATATAGTCAATCATTTAAAAACGATACATCAAATCTAAAGGCGGCTTTTAACAATGGAAACTCTTCTTTTATGAGCGGAGATTTTGAGTCGTCAAGAAACAATTTCAATCAGTACTTACAGTCTAACATTACCAAAGAAGAAAAAAGTAAAGCGTATTACAACATTGGGAACTCCTATCTTACAGAATATGCCAATTCAGCGCAAGAAAATACTGGACAATCCCCAAATTCAGATCTTCTAACAAATGCAGTAGATAACTATAAAAAATCATTGAGAAATAATCCTGCAGATGAAGATGCAAGATATAATTTATCCTATGCAATGAAATTGTTACAACAGAGCCAAAACCAAGATCAGCAAAACAAAGATCAGCAAAACAAAGATCAGCAAAACAAAGATCAGCAAAACAAGGACCAACAAAACAAAGATCAACAGAACAAGGACCAGCAAAATAAGGAGCAACAAAACAAGGACCAGCGAAATAAAGACCAACAAAACAAGGACCAGCAAAACAAAAATCAACAACAAAAAGAAAAACAAGCCCAGAGTAAACAACAGGCATTGAAAAATCTAGATGCAATAAATGGAGATGAAGAAAAGATTTTAATGAAAGTGAATAGAAATAAAGGCGATAAAAAGAAAAAGAGTAAAACTAAAGATTGGTGATGAAATACTTCCTATTATACATATCTCTATTTTTTAGCCTGACTTATGTAGGACAGTTTAATATTGAAGCATTTGTAAATCAGAACAAAATAACCGTGGATGAATACGTCAAGTATACTATTAAATCAAATGAAAGAGTAAGATTAACAAATCTAAGTTTTGAAAACTTTGTGATACGTCAAGGACCTTTCACAAGTTCTTCCAGCCAAACCACTATTATCAATGGCAAATTTGAGCAAATAAAAGAATTTTCATACTCCTTTATATTATCCCCTAAAAAAGAGGGAGATATCGTCATAGAGTCGATACAAGTCAACTTTGAAAATAATATCTACCAGACAAAACCTATTACCATTTCAGTAAGTAAAGGGAGAATCAATAAACCTAACCAAGGAAATCAAAATACAACAACAAAACCACCGGAAAATAATACCAAATTTTTTGCTAAAATAAGTTCACCAAAAAGGAAACTATTTGTAGGTGAAAACATATTACTTGAGTACAAGATATATGCTTCTACTTACCACATTAGAAATCTTGAAATCACAGACTATGAACTACCCATGAGCAATGATGTATGGACCGAATTGATAGAACCTAAAAACAAACAGTGGAAAGAAAAAGTTGAGGTGATTAACGGCATACAATACCGTGTATTTACATTAAAAAAAGAAATTGTTTCACCACAAAAATCAGGGGACATCAGCATATTGCCATTTGAAGTTAAGACCGTTGTAAATCGTGATTTTTTCAATAGAGGTAAATCAAAAATACTTAAAAGTAACTCGCTAAAACTAAAAGTACGAGCACTTCCTCCTAACCCTCCCATTTCATTTACGGGGCAAATTGGCAGGAATTATAAATTGAATGTAGATGTGAAAAAAACATTACTTAAAGTAGATGACCCCTTAGACATTCATATTGAAATTTCTGGAAATGGAAATTTAAAACAATTGGATATGCCGAAGTTATCTTTACCACAAGATTTGGAAAAATATCCGGAAGAAACTAAATCGAATATTAAAGTCAGTGAAAATGGTATTTATGGAAAAAAGAAACTTCATCAACTTGTGATTCCACGCTTTCACGGTGAATATAAAATTCCGACCATTTCCTTTTCTTATTTTGATTTAAATAGTGGTAAGTATAAAACGTTGAAACACCCAGAAACTATTATTACAGTTGAAAAAACAAACAAATCTTCTGCTTCAAACACCATCAATTTTGAAAAACCTCAACAAGATGAGGTGGTTACGATAAATGATAACATTAGACATATAAAAACGGAAACAGAACTATTTGATTTCAGCAGTCCCATATTTGGAACTGCTTATTACTGGGGATTACTTGCTTCTTCACCGGTGATTTTACTATTATTTTTAGTCTTTTTCTCCAATAAGGAAAAATTCACAAACTCAGAAAAAACATTACTAAAACAGATTAATAAACAAACTCAAGTTCAGTTATCAAAAGCTGAAGTAAATTTTAGCAGCAACAGTCTAGACCAATTTTATAAGGAAATTTATAGTCTTTGGATTTCACTTATTTCAAAAAAATATAGCATTGATATGGCTGAATTAAATCGTAGTTCTATTTACCAAGTTCTAGAAAAAAATAAAGTGAATCCTGATATCATTCGTTCTATAGATGAAATACTTACCAAATGTGAAATGGCTCAATACAGTCCCCTTTCATCTGACGATGCAGACATTTGTTTATCTAAAACAAAAGAACTTGTACAAAATTTAAAAGATAATGCTTAAAAGGAATTTTTTAATTGTCTTGATAATTATTTCTTATGTATGTAAGGGTAACGATGATGCATATCACCAATTTGAAAAAGGAAATTCCTTTTACGCGTCACAAGAATTTGACAGTGCATTAATAGCGTATAAAACAGTACTACAATCGAAAATGATCAGCAAAGAATTATACCTGAATTTAGGTAACACATTTTTCAAATTAGATAGTATACCTCAAGCCATTTTATTTTACGAAAAGGGTATAAAATTAGCTCCTGGAGATCCAGATTTAAGCTATAATTTACAATATTGCAATAAGCTAATCAAAGACAAAAACCCCATTAAAAAATCGGTTCTGCTTAATGAATTAATATTTAGTTTTCTTGGGAAATCTCCAAATTACTGGGCATATTCATCTATTATCCTTCTGGGACTAGTTTGCGTTATGTTTGCTTTCTTCAGATTAAGTATAGATTCAAAATGGAAGAAAATCAACTTTTGATCGTGATAAACTTTCTAAATCAATTTATATAGCTCTTAAAAAAAGACCCATTGACACTGAAACAATAGAAAAATTTATAAGCCATGTATCAAGATCATTAGAGGAACTTGGTCAAGGTGAAGTTTCAACCAATACAATTGGCACTATGGTTATGGAGGGTTTAAAAGATTTAGATCCAGTTGGATATGTAAGATTCGC
>ENA-OSEY01002787-OSEY01002787.1-marine-metagenome-genome-assembly--contig:-NODE-2787-length-11027-cov-3.912877_pt1 | contig 11027 bp, 12 predicted proteins | sample MGYA00248465_ERZ534230 | MGnify/ENA primary metagenome ERZ534230 (study PRJEB26409, sample SAMN06344110) | marine metagenome | isolation source: Sea water from surface | place: Atlantic Ocean:Southern... | reverse complement strand
AATATAATATCGTATAATATTATCCTTATATTTTTTTAAAGCTGGCCAACCTAAATTCTCATAAATTTTTATAGCTGCTGATAATTTACCAACATGTAATGTGTAAGTTCTTAATTCAAAAATTTTCAATATTTCCTCCAATTTAAAATAAACCTTTTATCAACTGTATTATTGAGTTTAATAAAATTTTATTTAATAATGTATATTAGAAATAATAGGAAGTTTTAATGGAAATTTTAGAAATTAAAGATTTAGAAACGTTAGCAAAAAAGCGTGTTCCCAAAATGTTTTTTGATTATGTAAATTCTGGTTCATGGACTGAAACAACATACAATGAGAATGTTTCTGACTTTCAAAAAATTAAACTTAGGCAAAGGGTTGCAATTGATATGTCAAATAGAACTCTTGAAACTAAGATGATTAATCAACCTGTTTCAATGCCAGTAGCAATTGCTCCAACAGGGTTGACAGGAATGCAAAGAGCAGATGGAGAAATATTAGCAGCACAAGCAGCAGAAGAATTTGGTATTCCTTATACTTTGTCAACAATGAGTGTTTGTTCTATTGAAGCAGTAGCTGAAAAAACAAAAAGACCATTTTGGTTTCAACTTTATGTTATGAAAGATAAAAAATTTATGGAGCGTCTCATAGATAGAGCCAAAGAAGCTAAATGTAGTGCTTTAGTTTTAACACTTGATTTACAACTTTTAGGCCAAAGACACAAAGATTTAAGAAATGGACTATCAACTCCACCCAAATTAATTCCCAAGCATATATATCAAGTATTAACTAGGCCAATGTGGTGTTTAAGAATGCTAACAACTAAAAATCATTTTTTTGGAAATATTGTTGGTCACGTTGAAGGAATAAAAGACGTAAGATCTTTAGGTTCTTGGATAAGCACTCAGTTTGATCAGAAACTTGATTGGAAAGAAGTAGATTGGATAAGGAAAAGATGGGGTGGCAAATTAATAATAAAAGGGATTTTAGATTCTGAAGATGCTCTCTTAGCCTCTAAAACAGGAGCTGATGCTATAATTGTTTCCAATCATGGAGGAAGGCAACTGGATGGGGCATCATCTACTATAAATATTTTACCTGAAATAGTAGATAAGGTTGGTAAACTTGTTGAGGTTCACTTAGACGGTGGGATTAGATCTGGTCAGGACGTTATTAAAGCAATGTGTTTAGGAGCAAAAGGAACGTATATCGGTCGAGCATTTTTGTATGGTTTAGGAGCCCTTGGAAAAGAAGGTGTAACAAAAGCTCTTAACATCATTAAAACAGAAGCAGATATGACAATGGCTTTATGTGGTAGAAGAGATATACATGATTTAAATACAGACAATATTTATACCCCTAAATAATTACAATTAAAATTTTTAATTTTTGATTTAGCTTGATACAAATAATTATTAATTATTTAAGTTTTGAAAATATTGCAATAGCCGCCTCACTCATTTCTTTTATGCATATTAGAGCTGTTGGCAATTGTACAGAATTACTTACAAAAGCGTGCATTTGACCAGGGAACAGGCGATAATGAACTTCATTTCCAAAAGACAAAAGTCTTCTTTTATAAGCATCACCTTCATCAACTAGAGGGTCTAGACCAGCTCCAAAAATATAAGTTGGTGGCATGTTTTCTAAGTTAGGTGTTAAAATTGGAGATGCCCTCCAATCTACTTGTTCTTCATAAGAATTTAAATAATGATCCACAAAATACTCTATAGTTTTTTTATTAAGGATCATTCCCTCAAGTTCTATATCCATGGATCTTCTGCACATAGTCATATCTACCCAAGGATAAACTAAAATTTGACCATGTACTTTTGGGATGATTTTATCTCTTGACATAATCGTGCCAACAGTTGCTAGAGCACCACCGGCACTATCTCCACACAAAATGATTTTATTTTCATCAATTTTAAGTTCACTTGATATTTTTATAATTTCAGTAACTGCATCTTTTGTTTCAGTAATTTGTGATGGAAATTTGTATTCAGGAGCAAGTTTATAATCAACTGCAATTACTACAGCATTGGTTTGCTTGCAAAGATGTCTACAAACTAAATCATGACTTTCAAGATCACCCATTACAAAGCCACCTCCATGAAAATATATTATTAAAGGTAACTTATCTTTATTAATGTTATGAGAAGATTTGTTAAAATATTTTCTTAGCGGAATAGTTCCAAGAGTACCATTAACTGAGAAATCTTCTACATCTGTTATATCAACCTTCAACTCTTCAGGAGTTTCTGCCATTTTTGCTCTTAAAGCTCTAAGCTCCTGCGGAGTAAAGCTCTCAAGAGCAGGTGCATTATTATTTATACGTTCATTAATTAAAGCTTGTGTATCTTTATCAATTTGCATGTAATTTCTCTTTTTTATTAATATATTTATAATCATATTAACATTTATTTAAATCAAATATTTTAAATCTTAATAAATTTCATAAACTAAAAAAATTAGCAATGACTAACTTTATTAGTATATTGACGTCATCAATGCTGTGTGCAATATAAGGTGCATAAACAAAATTTTATAGAGTATTCATGAATTATAACTCATCACAGGCCACCATATACCCATTTATTATTAGGTATCAGCAAATATTTAGTTATTTGTTTTTATTTGTTGGAGTTTATCTGTTTTTTAATATGGATAATCAGACATGGGAAATTATAAAATCATCAGTTTCTGATGCTTATATAGGTGTTACTAGTTTTGTGGCTGGAACATTATTGCTTTTTTTTACATTAGAGAAGTATCTAAAAATTGATGTAAAAAATATTCTTTTAAATAGACCAAAATTAGAAGTCTTTATAAGTTCCTTTCTTGGAGCTCTCCCCGGCTGTGGTGGAGCAATTATTGTTTTAACTCAATACTCAAGAGGCAAAGCATCGTTTGGATCTGTTGTTGCAGCTTTGACTGCGACAATGGGTGATGCGGCTTTTCTATTAATTGCAAGAGAACCAGTAACTGGATTATTAATTCTATTAATTGGTTTTTTTGTAGGATATGTGTCTGGTTTACTAGTTAATTCAATTCATGGGAAGAGTTTCATGAAGATGAATGGTTGTGATTTGATTAGATTAAATTGTAAACCATCAAAGTATAAAACATCAAAAACTTTAGATTTAATCTGGCTAGCCTTAATGATACCAGGCATGATTTTTGGAATTTTATCAGCTTTTCAAATTGATCTTGATGCCTATTTTTCAAATAATTTTATTGAGAATCCAATAACATTTTTTGGCTTTTTTGCAGGTTCTTTGTGTTTTATTATGTGGATTATACCAATCATTAGTGGTTTTAAGTATAGCCCTTCAGGACCTAATGAAAAGATAATTAGAAGAACTGTTTCAGATACCAACTTTATAACAGGTTGGGTGATTCTAGCTTTCCTTGCTTATGAATTAACTGTTCATTTTGGAGGTTTTAATTTAGAAACTATCTTCAAATCATATTATATATTAATTCCATTAATTGCTATTCTGATAGGTTTTTTACCTGGTTGTGGACCACAAATATTAGTTACCACTCTATACTTAAATGGTATAATACCGTTATCTGCACAAATAGGTAATGCAATTTCAAATGACGGTGATGCTTTGTTTCCTGCAATTGCATTGCACCCCAAAGCTGCCTTCATAGCTACAATCTACTCAGCTTTTCCAGCAATAATTGTCAGTTATGGTTACTTGTTTATATTTGAATTTTAAAATTTAGTACTTTTTTCAATCATTATACTATTTTCTTTAATTTAATAATAAGTGATACTTGATGAATGGAAATTGTAAAGTTAATATAAATTACCATTTCAAAATTCTAATCAAATATAAAGTATGCTAAATGAATTTTAAACCAGCTAATATACCTTCCAACGATGCACTTAGAGTTAAAGCAGTTCAAAGAACTGGTGTATTAGATGAAAGTAGAGAAGAATTATATGAAATTTATTGTTTTCTTGCAAAAGAAATAACTGGTTGTCCGGTAAGTTGGACTGGGGTTATTGATAATGAAAAACAGTTTGTTTTAGCAAGAGATGGTTTTCCAGATGAAGTGCCAATGGAAATGCCAAGAGACCAAACACTTTGTCAATTTGCAATTGAAAAAACAGAACCTTTAATTATCAATGACATGACTATTGACTATCGTTTTAAGAACCATCCAGCGGTTGTTGATTTTGGAGTAAAGTTCTATGCAGCATTTCCCGTTACTACTTCAGATGGTTATACTCTTGGAACGTTATGTGTAAGTGATAATAGAGTAAGAAGATTAACAAAAAACAAAATTAAATTATTAAAAGGTTTGGCTTCGAAGTTGTCTTATCAACTAGAAGTACAAGTTAATCAAAGAAAAGGCACTGCTGAGTCTGTAATTAATATATTAAACAAATTAATTGGAAATTTTAAAAACCTTCAAATAATAGAAGCAATTACAATTTTAAAATTTATTATAAATGAACAGATTTCAAAAGATGATGAAGAGTTGTTAATGCAATTTGGTATTGCTCATAAAAAGAATGATATTCTTGAACTATCTTCACAAGGGAAGAATTTAAAATCAGAATTAAACCTGAACATAGGAACATTGAAACGTATAAAAAATCTTTCATCTGACAATGAACAACTTATGAATATGTTAGATCAAATTAAAGGTTAAAAATGTTTGGAAAAATTTTAAATTTTAAATTTACATCTATAAGCGAAGCAAAATTGGCTGCCTCATTTTGCTCTGAAAAGTTTGGTTCTAAAATAAGTGAATATAATATTGTAGGTCTTAATATTTTCATCAGTCAATCAGGTGATCTAAATGTTTCCATTAAATTTGAAAATCCTGATGCATTGAAAAGCTTTGAATCTAATTATCTAAACATTATTGCAGATCTAAAAGGAAGTCTGGTTTTTAAGGAAAATAATTTTGTAGGTGTTTGTACTTTTACGTATGAGAAGGAAGCCACAAGTACAGAAATGTAGATTGATTTTTAGAAGGTTTTATAAATGATAAAAGCGTCAGAAACATTTGAAGGAACATGGCCATTTCTGCCTAATTTTTTTGATGGAAATGGTTTTCTAATGCATTACGTAGATGAGGGGCCAAGACAGGCTAATCCAATTATTCTTCTTCATGGCGAACCTACCTGGGGCTATTTATATAGAAAATTCATACCTGAATTATCAAAATCATATAGGGTTGTTGTTCCAGATATGATGGGTTTTGGTAAATCAGAAACTCCGCAAGATAAAGAATATACTTTAAAAACTCATGTAGAAAATTTGAGTAGTTTAATTGACTATTTAAAATTAACCAATATCACGTTTGTTGGTCAAGATTGGGGTGGTCCGATAACAGCTGCTTATTCGATAAGAAACCTTAATAAGGTAAAAAATTTTGTTTTAATTAATACGTTATTTGGATATAGCAAAGAAGAAAGACCGAAGAATTTATCTCCATGGTTTCAGTGGATAAACAAACATTATCAAGATAAAACATTAGACGGTATTTTGGGTGAGCTTGGATCTACACTTCTTTCTGTTATGAAAATACCAAACTTTACAAATAATAATATTATCAATGATACATGGATTAATGCTTATTCATCTCAGTTTCCGGATAGAGCAAGTTGTATAGGAGCTATTAATTTCCCATTAGATGCTCTTTTAAATAGAATTGTACCTTATATTGTAGAAGGTATTAAACAAGGTGACCTTAAGTCTTTATGTTCGAAACCAGCTGTTTTGGCATATGGAATGAAAGATAAAGCAATTGAACCAGATTATGCCATAAGAGATTTTAAAGCTCTTTTTCCTGGTTCTAAGGTTGTTGAAATGCCAAATGCTGGTCATTATTCTCAAGAAGATGAACCAGAACTTTTAATAAACTTAATAAAAGAATTCATGACAGAAAATGAAAACAAATTATGAATTTAGTTTATAAAGTCTGTTCTAAAGATGAATGGGATAAAGCAATTTTAAATAAATTTTATGGCGGATCAGAAATCGATAATAAAGATGGTTTCATTCATTTATCTACAAAAAAACAATTGAATGAAACGGTAACAAAACATTTTCGAGGAAAGAAAAATTTGTTAGTTATCTCCTTTAGCACTAAAAAAATACAAGATAATCTTAAATGGGAAGTTTCTAGAAATGGTGATCTTTTTCCTCATTACTACGGGAATTTAGAAACAAAATTTGCAGAAAAGACTTATAATTTACACTTAAATGCTAATGGCATCCATGAATTTCCTGAAAACTTTTTCTCCTAAAAAACTTTTTAAAAAATTTTTTTCTGCTTGAAGTCCGTATTTTTGTCTTAAATTTTTATTATTTATAGCTTCTTTTAAAACATTAGCTAAATTTTCTTCATTCATAGGATCTACACACCAACCTGTTTTTGAGTCAATTACAGCATCTGTTACTCCTCCATCTAAACCTGCAATTGACGGAATTTTGTAAGCAGCTGCTTCTACATAAGAGATACCAAAACCTTCAATAGAGTTGTTAACTTTATATGATGGCATTACAAAAACATCAGAACTTTCTAAAAATTTTTGTTTCAAATTAACGTTTATTTTTCCAGCCAGGAATACGTTGTTCGATAAATTCAATTTTTTAATATTTTCTTTTAATTCTTCTAATTGTAATCCCTCACCACAAATATTCCACTTGAAAGGTTTCAATAAGTTATTTGCATTTAAATATGATAAGCATCTTAATACGGGAAGGATGCCTTTTCTTTTTTCCAGTCTACAAATTGTTAAAAGAGAGGTTACTTCTGACTTCTCTGTAGATTTTATTTTATTTTTTGATATTTTTTCAAGTGAATAAGTAGGAGGAATAACTACTTTTTTTGTGTTTGAAATTTTTAATTTATTAATCAAATTAGCTGTGTAATGAGAACTACAAATTATACAAGAAACTCTGTTTAAAGATTTTTTTATTTTTTCAAGCTTTTTTTCTTTTCCTAAAAATTCTTGTCCATGAGCAAAGACATATATTTTATTGATGCTTTTAGGTATAGCATTTAAAGATTTCCAGCTGTCACATATGATAACATCATTATGTTTACAAATTATTTTTAAAAATTTTTTTTTGACATATGGTCTGAATATTTTGGGAGAAAAATTGTTGTGAATATTAATGTTGAAATTTGAAGCGCTATATTTTTTTGATAGAAAATGATCTGGGAAAATATGTATCTCATTATTGATTGATAATCTTTTACAAATTGAATCCATAACATTTTGCATGCCTCCAGTTCGAGGGGGAAAAGTTTGTGTAACAATCATATACTTCATAAATATCTACTATAATTAAAATTAAATTAAATCAAAATGTCTGGTTAAATATCATCTCATATTATAGAGTAAATCAATTTTGGAGGTTATTATGTTTAAATTAACGTTTAGTCCTGCTTCTCCATATGTACGTAAGGTTTTATTATCAGCTTATAGAGCTGGAATTCAAGATGAATTAGAACTTGTTGAGGCAGGAAGTGAAAATGATACCTTATTAAGAGGTAAAAACCCTCTTGGAAAAATCCCAGTATTACAAAAACCTGACGGAGGTTTTTTATTTGATAGTAGAGTAATTGTTGACCATTTAAATAAATTAGGAGGTGGATTAATACCTGAAAATGGTTCAGAAAGAGACATTATATTAAGTAGATCAGCTCTTGCTGAAGGGTTAACTGACGCATCACTTCTTGTTGTTTATTCAGAAAGATATGCAGGAGGTGAGACACCTTCAAAATTATGGCTAGATTTACAATTAGGTAAAATAGATAAAACATTAGATTTTTTGGAAATTGATATTATTAACTGGTCAAACCCAAAAGGGTTTGACGCGGCAAACATTGCCTTAGCCACTGCACTTGACTACATGTCATTTAGAAATGTTAGAGACTGGAAATCAAACAGACCAAAAATAAGTCAATGGTTTAATAATGTTTCATTAAAACTTCTAGGTTTTGCTGAAACAGCTCCTAAATAATAAGTAAATCTAAGGTTGAACTAAAACAGCTCTAAAGTCATTTACATTCGTTAAGGTAGGTGAAGTAAAAATTAAATCATCTATTTTTTCAAAGAATTCATAGGAGTTATTAGCATTTAAATAACTGAGTGGATTTATTTTCTTCATGGACGCTTTTTTTAGAGTTTCCTCTGAGATATATGCTCCGGCATTATCCTCAACACCATCTATCCCATCTGTATCAATTGCGAGACAATTTATACCATTTGTATTTTTTAGGTGAATTGCCATTGAAAGCATAAATTCAGTATTTCTACCTCCTTTACCATTACCCTTAACAGTCACTGTAGTTTCTCCACCAGATAAAAGTAATATTGGTTTTTGTAAGTTAATATCTTGATATTTTTTTTCTTTTTTAATTTTCATTGCTAACTCAGCCATTTTTTTACCTTCAATTTTAGACTCTCCCTCAAGTGAATCTGAGATAATGACAGGAATGAAATCCTGCTTTTTAGCTTCTTCAGCTGCTTTTTTTAGAGCCATCATTGGGGTTGCAATCATATATTCAGGAGATTTATTTAATTTTGGTAATGTGTTTTTTATAATAATATCATTTAACTGATTATTAATTGAAATCTCATATTTTTCTAATATTTTAATTGAATCTTTATTTAAGCCATTGGCCTGTATAGTTGGGCCTGAACCAATATATGCAGGGTCATCTCCAGGGATATCAGATATCATATAAGTTGTAAGTTTTGCTGGATAGATTGCTTGAGCAAGACGACCACCTTTGATTTGAGATAAAGATCGTCTTACAATATTCATTTCATCTATTGGAGCACCACAACGTAAAAGTTCCTTATTTATTCTTTGTTTTTCTTCAAAACTAACACCTTTTGCAGGCAGTGTTAGTAAAGATGATGCTCCACCTGAAATAAGAAAAACTACATGATCGTCTTTTGATGATTTTGTGGCTAATTCAAATATTTTTTTAGATGCTATTAAACCATTTTTATCTGGTTCGGGATGAGAGGCTTCTACAATTTTTATAAATTTAGTTTTAGTATAATGACCATACCTTGTTACTACTAAACCCTCTAGAGGACCATCATAAGTGTTTTCGAATTCTTGTGCCATACTTGCACCTGCTTTACCTGCACCTAATACAATCAGTTTACCTTTTGGCTTTTGAGGAAGATTTCTAAATTTACCTCTTGGTTTAGCTGCATCAAGTGCAGATTTCATAATCAATTTGAGTGATTTTTCAAAATTCATAATAAATTTGCAATTTTAGTTAGTTTCTTAAAGAATGACTTCATAAGTTTTTAAATTCAATCATAAAATAAATTAAAGTGCAGGAATGAAATGGCTATCATAGAAAATAAATTAATTGGTAATACTTTGTTAGTAACTATTAATAATCCTTCTAAACGAAATTCAATGATCATTGGTTTTCACGATGAATTACAATCAACGATCAAAATGAGTGAAGAAAATAAGGATGTAAACTCAATCATCATCACTGGTGCAGGAGATTTCTTTTGTGCAGGTGGTGACCTGAATGGTCTTAAAACAAGAAGATCAATGACAGAAGATGAGAGATATAATGCATTAGGTCAGTTAAATGGAACAATTCAAGCGATATATGACTGCTCAAAACCAATTATTTCAGCTATTGAAGGTGGAGCTGCTGGTGCAGGTGTTTCATTAGCTATGGCTTGTGATTTAGTCGTGATGAGTGAACATACATTTTTTTCCTTAGCTTATGTTAAAATTGGATTAACACCTGATGGCAATGCAACTAAATTCTTATCTGAAACTATGCCACGTCAAATGCTTGCTGAAATGGCAATGATAGGAGGTAAAATAGATGCCTCTAGATTATATCAAATAGGGGCTATTAATGTTTTGTCTCAAAAAGGAAATGCAAAAGAAACTGCTTTGGAATTATCTAAAAATTTCGATAATCTCCCAAAAAATTCACTTTCTAGAATTAAGAAATTATCTAGATCTGCTTATGGAAATAATTTTTCAGAGCAGCTTCAAATGGAAACCGATTTAATGGTGAAATCTATGGGTGACAAAGAGAGCATAGAGGGTATTGATGCTTTCTTAGAAAAAAGGGAACCGGATTATAAAAAATTAAGAAAGTAGATTGTATGGCACATTGATTGCTTATAAAAAGCATGAAATTATTCAAAGCATCGATAATATTTACTATGTCATTTCTTATATTAGTTAAGGAAGCTTTCGCAGATAATATTGACAAATTAAAATTATGCGAAAATACAATCGAAAGCTTAGAGTTACAAACTGATATTCCAAAAGGACTTCTTCTTGGTATAGGAAAAGCTGAGGCTATAAGAAAACTCAATAATAAATATATTATCTGGCCTTGGACAATAAATCATGCTGGAAAAAGCTTGTTTTTTGATAATAAAGAACAAATGAAAAATTATGTTTTCAAAAATTTAAAAAGAAAAGATTTTAATATTGATGTTGGTTGCATGCAGATTAATATCAAATGGCATAAAAACAATTTCAAGAAGATTTCTGATATGTTTGAGGTTAACCCTAATATTTCTTATGCTGCTTCTTTTTTAAAACAATTAAAAATAAGACATGGTTCATGGGATAAAGCAATTAAACACTACCACTCTTCTGATCCTAAAAAAAATAATCCTTACTTAATTAAAGTTAAAAATTTTTGGGAAAAAGAAGATGGCAAAAAAATAATTAAAGCTAAAAAAATAAAATATGAAAGTCTTAAAAACGGTAATGAAATTTCTTTAGCTAATATGATTAGAGAAAGGCAACCGTATCTGTTTGAGAGACTCGATAAAGTTAAGTTTTTTAGGAATATTTTCTCACAAAATTAAATTAATTAATTGATTAAAAGCTAAATAATGTAAATAGTTAAACTTTAACAATTTAATTTTATTGTGAGGTTGTAAGTATGAATGTTAAGGAAGCTTTCATTTCAAGAAGATCAGTTAGAAGGTTTCTTCCAGACCCAATACCAAAAGACAAGATAAAAAATAT
>ENA-OSEY01002786-OSEY01002786.1-marine-metagenome-genome-assembly--contig:-NODE-2786-length-11029-cov-3.242148_pt1 | contig 11029 bp, 20 predicted proteins | sample MGYA00248465_ERZ534230 | MGnify/ENA primary metagenome ERZ534230 (study PRJEB26409, sample SAMN06344110) | marine metagenome | isolation source: Sea water from surface | place: Atlantic Ocean:Southern... | reverse complement strand
AAGTACAAGGTTCCAAGAATTTGTTTTGTAAATAAATTAGATAGGACAGGGGCTGATTTTTTTAACTGTGTACAAATGATTAAAGATAGACTTGGAGCTAAACCTCTTGTTATGCAAATTCCTGTTGGAATTGAGTCTTCATTAAAAGGCGTAGTAGATTTAATTAAAATGAAAGCTGTAATTTGGAAAGATGAAAAACTTGGAGCTGAATTTGAATATGTAGAAATACCTGCAGATTTAAAAGAACAAGCTGACAAATATAGAAAAGATTTAATAGAGACGGCTGTAGAACAAGATGAAAAATTAATGGACGATTACCTAAACGGTAAAGAAATTTCTGAAAAAGATATAATAGCGTGTGTTAGAAAAGGATGTCTAAAATTTGACTTTGTACCAGTGATTACTGGTTCAGCCTTTAAAAATAAAGGTGTGCAACCTTTGCTTGACGCTGTAATTGATTTCTTACCAAGCCCCAAAGATATAAACTCTATCAAAGGTACTAAGCCAAACTCAAAAGATGAAATTGAGAGAAAATTTGATGACAAAGAGCCTTTTTCAGCTTTAGCGTTTAAAGTAGCAAATGATCCTTTTGTAGGTTCATTAACATTTATAAGAATTTATTCTGGGACTTTGAAATCTGGAACGGGAATTTATAACACATCTAAAGATAAAGAAGAAAGAGTTGGTAGAATGCTTCTGATGCACGCTAACAGCAGAGAAGATGTAAAAGAGGCCAATGCTGGTGATATCGTAGCTTTAGCAGGTCTTAAATATACTATAACAGGTCATACACTATCAGATGAGGAGAACCCAGTAGTTTTAGAGCCAATGGAATTTCCAGACCCAGTAATTGAAATTGCTGTTGAACCCAAAACTAAGGGCGATCAAGAAAAAATGGGTGAAGCACTTGGTAGATTAGCAAAAGAAGATCCTTCATTTAGAGTAACGTCTGACGAAGAGTCTGGACAAACAATTATTAAGGGTATGGGGGAGCTTCATTTAGATATTATAGTTGATAGAATGAAAAGAGAATTTAAAGTTGAAGCAAACATTGGTGCCCCACAAGTTGCATATAGAGAAACTATTCTAAAGCCGGTATCTAGCGTTTACATACATAAAAAACAAAGTGGAGGTGCTGGTCAATTTGCAAAAGTTGAACTTACAGTAGAACCTTTAGAACCAGGAAAGGGTAGAGAAGTTGAAAATAAAATTAAGGGTGGTGCAATACCAAAGGAATTTATTCCAGGTGTTGAAAAAGGGATTGAAAGTGTTGCCGATAACGGAATATTAGCTGGGTTTCCATTAATAGATTACAAAGTTACTATCGTAGATGGGTTACACCATGATGTTGATTCTAGCGTCTTAGCTTTTGAAATAGCGTCAAGATATTGTTTTAAGGACGCATGTACTAAAGCTACCTTAAAGCTTTTAGAACCAATGATGAGGGTCGAGGTAATTACTCCTGAAGATTATATGGGAGATGTAATTGGAGATTTAAATAGTAGAAGAGGCCAAGTATCAACAACAGAGACAAGAGGAAATGCTACAGTAATTAGTGCAATGGTTCCTTTAGCCAATATGTTTGGTTATATAAATAATTTAAGGTCAATGTCTCAGGGTAGAGCTCAGTACTCAATGTTTTTTGATCATTATGCAAAAGTTCCTCAAAATGTACAAGATGAAGTAACAAAGAAGATGGCTTAAAATGGAAAATCAAAATATTAGAATACATCTAAGAGCTTATGATAACAAAATTCTCGATTTGTCGACAGAGGAAATAGTAAATACCGCTAAAAGAACAGGAGCTCAAGTTAAAGGGCCAATACCTTTACCTACAAAGATAGAAAGATTTACAGTTTTAAGATCACCTCATATCGATAAAAAAAGTAGGGAGCAATTTGAAACAAGAACACATAAGAGATTAATTGATATTGTTGAGCCGACACCTCAAACAGTTGAGGCATTAATGAAATTAGATCTAGCTTCAGGTGTAGATATAGAAATAAAAATATAATTATGACTTTGGGATTGATAGGAAAAAAAATGGGTATGACAAGGGAGTTTTTTAACTCTGGTATATCTATACCTGTAACAGTTATTAAAATTGAAAAAGGAAGAATAATCGATATTTATACAAAGGAAAAAAATGGTTATTCTGCTGTTAAATTAGGCTTTATTAAACAAAAAAATTCAAAATTAACAAAACAAATGAAAGGTTTCTTTGCTAAAAAAAACACTGAACCAAAAAAAATTATCAAGGAATATAGAGTAGAAAAAGTTGAAGATTTTAAAACAGGTAGTGAAATAGGTTTAGAAATTTTAAAAGATGTTAAATTTATTGATGTAAGATCAAAAACTATTGGTAAAGGTTTTGCAGGAGTTATGAAAAAGTATAATTTTGGAGGTTTACGAGCCAGTCATGGTGTTTCAGTTTCCCACAGATCACATGGATCAACAGGGCAAAACCAAGATCCTGGAAAAGTATTTAAAGGAAAAAAAATGGCTGGACATATGGGGTCAAAATTTAGAACATTATTAAATTTAGAAATTATAAAGTCTGATATTGAAAATGGTTTAATTTACATAAAAGGATCAATACCTGGATCAAAAAACACTACAGTTTTTTTAAGAAAATCTAAAAAAATAGTTAACAGAAAAACGAGCAAAGACAAATTCACTCAAGCTTCAGAAGCCTCAAAAACAGCTGGCAAAAAAGTTTCACAAAAGAAAGAAACACCAAAGAAAGAAGAAAATAAACAAGCTAAAAAGGAAGAACCCAAAAAGAAATAAATTATGAATATCAAGGTATTAAATATTGATGGTAGTAAAAGCAAAGACATAATCGTCTCTGATAAAATTACCGGTTTAAAGGTCAACAATAAACTTTTGAAATACGTAATTGATTGGCAACTCAACCTCTCAAAAAAACGTTTAGCTAAAACTAAGCAGAGAAACGAAGTTATTGGCTCAACAAGAAAAATTTATGCACAAAAAGGAACTGGTGGAGCAAGACATGCAAGTAGAAAAGCACCTTTATTTGTTGGTGGAGGGGTAGCTCATGGACCAAAAGGTGATAATTATAAAAATAAAAAAATTAATAAAAAAACTAGAAAAATTGCTCTAGCACAAACAATATCAAAAAAAAGAAATAACAACGAGTTATTTATTTTTGATGACGTAAAAAAGGAAATTAAAAAAACAAAAATTTTTAATTCTTTCTTAGTTAAAAATAATTTAACGAATGTATTAATTGTATCCGACAAAGAAACCGAAAAAAATATTGTTAAATCTGTAAGAAATTTACCTAATGTCAAACTTATAAATGAAGCGGGAACAAATGTGTATGATTTAGTTAAATATAAAAATGTATTATTTACTACGACTTCGATTAAAAATATTCAAGATAGGTTAAAATGAAAAAGATCAATTTTTTAGATACTGTTATACATCCTATAATTACTGAAAAGGCTACCAGCCTTTCCGAGAATAACAAAGTAGTTTTTAAAGTAAGAGATGATGCTTCTAAAAAAACCATCAAAAAAAATATTGAAAAAATCTTTAAAGTAAATGTCATAAAAGTAAATACAATTACAAAAAAATCTAAAAGTAAAATTATAAGAGGAAAAATTGGATATAAAAAAGGTTATAAAAAAGCATTAGTTACTTTAAAAAAGGGCCAAAGTATTGACTTGGCTACAGGAGTTTAAAATTTATGGCATTAAAAACATTCAAACCTTATACAAAATCAACACGAACAACAGTTTTAGTTGATAGAAAAAATATTTGGAAAGGTTCTCCTTATAAAAAACTTACACGAGGAAAGATCTCTTCTGGGGGAAGAAATAACTTAGGAAGAATAACCTCTAGAGCAAAAGGAGCTGGTCATAAGAAAAGATATAGAATTATAGATTTTCATAGAAATAAAATTGATATGACAGGTATAGTTGAAAGGATTGAATATGATCCAAATAGATCATCTCATATAGCATTAATAAGTTATGAGGATAAAACTAAGACTTATATTATTTGTCCACAAAATATAAATGTTGGAGATAAAATTGTATCTGGATTAAAAAAAGAAGTAAAAATAGGAAACTGCATGCCTTTAAGTGATATACCTCCAGGTACGCAGGTTCATAATGTTGAGTTAAATACTGGAGCAGGAGGAAAATTAGCAAGATCTGCTGGAGCCTCCGTAACTTTATCTGGTATTGATGATGAATACGCAATAATTAAACTATCATCTGGGGAGACAAGAAAAGTCAGAAAAGATTGTAAAGCTACAATTGGTGTTGTTTCTAATCCAGATCAAAAAAATATAAAAATAGGTAAAGCAGGAAGAAATCGATGGAAAGGTAAACGTCCACTTACTCGTGGTGTCGCAATGAACCCTGTTGATCACCCACATGGTGGAGGAGAAGGGAAAACAGCCGGCGGAAGAAACCCTGTTTCACCTTGGGGTCAATCTGCTAAAGGTCTTAAAACAAGGAGACCACAAAGAAGTGATAAATTTATAATTTCAAGAAGAAAAAAAAGGAGAGATAATTAAATGACACGCGGTGTATGGAAAGGACCATTTGTTCATCCAAGTTTGCTTAAAAAAATAGATAAGCTTAAGGATCAAACAAAAAAAATGCCGATAAAAACTTGGTCAAGAAACTCTACAATAATACCCGAGTTTGTTGGTCATAGCTTCTTGATACATAATGGAAAAAGTTTTATTCCAATAACTGTTTCAGAGGAGATGGTAGGACATAAATTAGGTGAGTTTTCACCTACAAGAAAATTTTCTGGTCATACTCCTGCTGATAAAAAAGCTGCAGCTGAAGGAACGTCTTCACCTGCTTCAGGTTCAGCACCAAAAGCTGCACCGGGAAGTTCATCAAAAGCTGCTCCTGCTGCTGCACCAGCATCAAAACCCGCTTCTCCCAAAAAGGACACTAAATGACAGAAAAAAATAATATAATTAAATCTATAAATAAAAATGTGAGAAGTGGTGCTAGAAAAGCAAATTTGGTACTAAAATTTATAAAAGGAAAAAAAGCAGATGTAGCTTTAAGAGATTTAGAATTTACGCGAAAAAAGGTAGCTGTGGATATTAAAAAAACTGTTAAGTCTGCCATCGCAAATGCTGAAAATAATTATCAGTATGACATTGACAACCTTTATGTAAAAGAAGCTTTTGTAGGTAAATCGATTGTTATGAAAAGATTTAGACCTAGAGCAAAAGGTAGAGCAGCTCCAATTAAAAAACCTTATAGTAGAGTAACTATTATATTAGAAGAAAAAAAAGGAGATAATAAAAAATAATGGGACAAAAAGTAAATCCGATAGGTTTTAGATTAGGTGTAAATAGAGGTTGGGACTCAGTTTGGTTCGCAAGAAAAAATGACTATGGAAAATTTTTAATTGAGGATTACAAAATTAGAGAATTTATAAAGAAAAATATACAGAACTCAGGAGTATCAGAAATTATTATTGAGAGATCTGGAAAAAAATGTTCTATATTTATTCACACTTCAAGACCTGGTTTTGTTATTGGAAAAAAAGGATCAGATATTGAAAAAATTAAGGGGAAAATTTCAAAAATTACTGACAGTGAAGTTTCTGTTAACATTAAAGAAATAAAAAAACCAGAACTCAACGCTTATTTAGTTGCCGAAAATATATCTCAACAGTTAGTAAAAAGAATTGCTTATAGACGTGCAATGAAAAGAGCAATGCAATCAGCAATGAGATTAGGTGCAAAAGGAATTAAAGTTACATTGAGTGGTAGATTAGCAGGTAACGAAATAGCTAGAAGTGAATGGTTAAGAGAGGGAAGTATACCTCTACACACCTTAAGAGCAAATCTAGACTATGCAGAGTCCGAAGCACTAACAACTTATGGAATAATAGGTGTAAAAGTTTGGATTTATAAAGGTGAAATCTTTTTAAAAGATGTGAACAAGCAAAAAATGGAAAGGACTAAGAATGCTTCAACCAGTAAGAAGTAAATTTAGAAAAGCACACAAAGGTAGAATTCATGGAAATGCTACACGAGCAAGTTCACTTAATTATGGAGAATTTGGATTAAAAGCGATTCAACCCGAAAGAATAATAGGAAAACAAATTGAAGCAGCAAGAGTTGCTCTTACGAGACATATGAAAAGGACTGGAAAAGTTTGGTCTAGAATATTTCCTAATATTCCAGTATCCAAAAAACCGACAGAGGTTAGAATGGGTAAAGGCAAAGGATCACCTGAATATTGGGCTTGTAGAGTTAAACCAGGTAGAATTTTATTTGAAGTAGACGGTGTCACAGAGGAAGTTGCCAGAGAAGCTCTTTATAAAGCTTCAGCTAAACTACCTATAAAAACCAAATTTGTGAGAAGATAATTATGAAAAAAAAAGAACAAAAGAAGCTGACAAAAGACCAATCATTGAGAGAAATACAGAAGCTCAAAAAGGACTTATTCAATATGAGATTTAAAAAAGTTAATGGTCAAATTCAAAACGTGGCTGAATTTTCAAAGATAAAAAAAAGTATTGCAAGATTATATAATAATTTAGAAATTAAAAAATGACAAAAAGAATTTTACAGGGTGAAGTAGTGAGTAATAAAAACGATAAAACCGTAGTTGTTAAAGTAGAAAGAAGGTTCAGACATCCTTTTTATGGAAAAGTTATATCAAGATCAAAAAAATATCACGCTCATGATGAAAAAAATAAATATAAAATTGGTGACAAGGTGAGAATTATAGAGTCAAGACCTATATCAAAGTTAAAAACCTGGGAGGTTCTTGAAAAATGATACAAATTCAAACTGAGCTTTTGGTGGCAGACAATACTGGTGCTAAAAGAGTAGAATGTATAAAAGTCTTGGGTGGATCTAAAAGAAGGTATGCCGGAGTGGGTGATTTGATTGTTGTTAGTGTAAAAGACGCATTACCAAATGGAAAAGTCAAAAAAGGTTCAGTTCATAAAGCTGTAGTTGTAAGAACAAAAAAGGAAATTTTTAGAAAAGATGGTTCTAAAGTTCAATTTGATAGTAATTCTGTAGTTTTAACTGACGAAAAGGGTGAACCAATTGGAACAAGAATTTTTGGTCCTGTAACACGTGAACTTAGAGCACGAGGACAAACTAAAATTATATCTTTAGCACCAGAGGTATTATGAAAAATTTATTTAAAAAAGGTATGAAAGTAAAAGTTTGTGTTGGTAAAGACAAAGGCAAAACTGGAGAAATAATTGAAATTAATAGATTTAGAAATTTAGCCAAAGTTAAAGATGTAAATATGCAAAAAAAACATAAGAAGGCTACAAAAGAAAACAAGGGTGGAATAATAACTAAAGAGGGTTACATACACTTATCAAACCTAAAAAATACAACAGAAGTAAAAAAAGGTAAAAAATAATGAACCCAAGACTTAAAGAAAAATATAATAAAGAAATTGTTCAGAGTCTTATGAGCAAACTTAATTTTAAAAATATAAATGCTGTTCCAAAAATTGAAAAAATTGTTTTAAACATGGGACTTGGACAAGAAGGATTAGATAAAAAGAAAATGGAAATTTGTATAAAAGATATGTCATCAATTACTGGACAACACCCTGTAAAAACTAAATTTAAAAAATCAATCTCCAATTTTAAATCAAGAAAAGGATCAAATGCTGGTCTTAAAGTTACATTGAGAAATCATAGAATGTACGAATTCCTTGATAGACTTGTTAATATTGCTTTGCCTAGAATAAAAGACTTTAGGGGCTTGAAAGACTCTGCTTGTGACAAATTTGGAAATTTTACTTTTGGTGTAAAGGAACATATTATTTTTCCTGAAATAAATTTTGATAAAGTTGAAACCATAAGAGGAATGGATATTACAATTGTTACTTCAAGTAATTCAAAAGAGAATACAATATCTTTACTAAAAGAATTTAACTTTCCAATTGTAGTTGATAATGAGAAAAAAAAGAAAAAAATTAAAAAAATAGTAGATATAAATAATAAAGAAGAAAAACCAGAGAAAGGATAATATGGCTAAAACAAGCGCTGTTCAGAGAAATCTAAAACGTATCAAAATGGCAAAAAGATACCAAAATAAAAGAAAAAAATTAAAAGCTATTATAAATAATAAAAAATTACCTTTAAATGAGAGATTTGCAGCACAATTGAAATTATCTAAGCTTCCAAAAAATTCTGCAAAAATTAGAATAAGGAATAGATGTGAGATAACTGGTAGACCACATGGTGTTTATAGAAAACTTAAAATATCTAGAATTGCATTAAGACAAATGGCTTCATCTGGTAAAATACCAGGAATGACAAAATCTAGTTGGTAAAGGAGGAATATGACTTTAGTTGATCCTATTGGAGATATGTTAACAAGAATTAGAAATGGGCAAATGAGAACATTAAATAATATCGATGTTCCTTATTCTAATTTTAGATCAAAAATCTTGGATGTTTTAAAAAAAGAGGGTTACATTATAGATTTTCAAATAAGCGAAGGAAAAAATAAAATTAAATCGATTATAGTTAAATTAAAATATTATGAGGGACAACCTGTTATAAAAGAAATTAAGCGTATCTCAAAACCTGGTAGAAGAGTTTATTCGAGAGCAACTAGTATACCGAAAGTTTTAAATGGCTTAGGATTAGCGATACTATCTACAAGCAAAGGTGTTATGTCTGATATTGAAGCAACAAAAAATAATTTAGGTGGAGAGATAATTTGTAGGATATTTTAATGTCAAAACTTGGAAAAAAAGCTATTTTGTTACCTAAAGAATCTACAGTTAAAGTAGAGGGAGATACATTATTGGTTTCAGGTCCCAAAGGCACTCATAAAGTTTTATTTAATAGTAAAATGTTTTCATCTAAAATTAATGAAAAAAATGAGTTCCAGATTTCTCCATTGTCTAAAGATAAAAAGACTTCTTTAATGTGGGGAACATATAGAAGTTTAGTAAATAATGCTGTTTTAGGCGTCACAAAGGGACACGAAAAAAATTTAGAATTAAATGGTGTTGGTTTTCGAGCTAATCTTAAAGGAGATAAGCTTGGTCTACAATTAGGATTTAGTCACGAGGTCACATATTCTATACCAAAAGGTATTGTTATAAAGGTAGAGAAACAAACCAAGTTAAATATAACTGGGTCAGACAAAGAACTTGTCGCAAAAGTTGCGGCTGATATTAAATCATTGAAACCAGTTGAACCGTATAAAGCAAAAGGAATTAAAGAGAAAGATCAATACGTGATTAGAAAAGAAGGTAAGAAAAAATAATATGAAAAAAATTAACTCTAGGATAAAACGCTTATTAAGAAACAGGAACAAACTTAAAAAGGTTAATGTCGATAGATATAGAATAGCTGTATTCAAATCATTAAAAAATATTTCTGCACAAATTATAGACGACAAATCAAATAAAACGATTGTATCAGCTTCATCAATGGAAAAAGATTTAAGAAACGGTAAAAAAAATAAGACAGATTTATCAATACTTCTAGGAGAAATTTTAGCTAAAAGAGCTTCAGAAAAAAAAATAAATAAAGTGTTTTTTGATAGAGGTGGATATAAGTATCACGGAAGAATTAAAGCTTTAGCAGAGTCACTAAGAAAAAATGGATTGAGTTTTTGATGAAAGAAAAAAGTGAATTTGTAGAAAAACTGGTAGCCATTAACAGAATAACAAAAGTTGTTAAGGGTGGAAGAAGATTTGGTTTTGCAGCATTAGTTGTTGCTGGAAACCAAAAGGGTTCTATTGGAATTGGTCAAGGGAAATCAAAACAAGTTCCAGATGCTATCAAGAAGGCAACAGAAGTTGCAAAAAGAAATATGGTAAAAATCCCTTTAAAAGATGGACGAACATTACATCATGATGTATTCGCAAAAAGTGGTTCAGGTAAAATATTAATGAGAGCAGCTCCTACAGGTACTGGAATTATAGCTGGAGGTGCAACAAGAGCAGTATGTGAAGTTTTGGGTATTCAAGATATTGTTACTAAATCTCTTGGTTCACCAAACCCTCATAATGTTTTAAAGGCTGTTTTACAGGGATTAAAAAACCAGAATTCACCAAAAATTATTTCAGCCATGAGGAATAAAAAAATTGCAGATATTATAAAAAAAAGAGAAAATTAATATGAAATTAAACACTTTAGTAAAAACAAATACATCAAAAATCAGAGTTGGAAGAGGTATTGGATCAGGCAAAGGGAAAACTTCTGGTCGAGGAGTAAAGGGTCAAAAATCTAGATCAGGTGTTGCAATTAAAAGCTTTGAGGGTGGGCAAATGCCTCTTTACAGAAGATTACCCAAAAGAGGTTTTAATAGTAAAAACAATTTATTTAAAAAAAAATTTATCGCTAAACTTAATCTAAGAGATTTACAAAATTTTATTAAAAAGAAAAGAATAGAAATTAAAGAGGAAATTAATTTAAAATATCTTCAAGATAAAAAGATCGTTAGAAGTAAGTATGAAAAATTAAAAGTTCTTGGATCTGGAGAATTAAACGATAAATTGAAAATAAAAACTGACTACATATCAAAATCAGCAAAAACAAAAATTGAAAATGCAGGTGGTTTAGTTAGTGTTTTAAGTTCATCAGTTAAAAAATAAATGGCTGAAGATTCAAAAATATCATCAAATTCATCTGATTTAAGAAATAGAATATTTTTTACAATTTTTATTTTATGCATTTACAGATTAGGAACGTATGTTCCAATCGCTGGCATAGATCCTAACTCATTGGCCGATATAATGTCATCAAGTCAAAAAGGTCTTCTTGGTATGTTTAATGTTTTTTCAGGAGGTGCTGTTCAAAGAATGGCTATTTTTGCTTTAGGTATAATGCCTTATATTTCTGCATCAATTATAGTTCAGTTACTAACAGGAACTTCAGATTATTTTAAAAATTTAAAAGAGCAGGGGGAAATCGGCAGAAAAAAAATAACACAAATTACTCGCTATGGAACAGTTTTAATAGCTACTCTACAGGGATATGGAGTAGCTGTTGGATTAGAAAATGCAGGTGGATTAGTTCT
>ENA-OSEY01002785-OSEY01002785.1-marine-metagenome-genome-assembly--contig:-NODE-2785-length-11031-cov-12.080792_pt1 | contig 11031 bp, 9 predicted proteins | sample MGYA00248465_ERZ534230 | MGnify/ENA primary metagenome ERZ534230 (study PRJEB26409, sample SAMN06344110) | marine metagenome | isolation source: Sea water from surface | place: Atlantic Ocean:Southern... | reverse complement strand
TTAATTGTAATATCTTGGTTGTGACTTGCTTTCGTTTTTATTGAGTTTTTAAATAAATTTGAAAATCCACCAGTAATAATTACTTTAAAAGATTTTCCGGTCTCTTTCTTAATTAAATTAATAATATTGTCAATTAAACCCGCATAACCCCAAAAAAAGCCTGATCTAACAGCTGAGATTGTATTGTTGCCAATGACTTTATTAATCTTTTTTAAATCTATTTTTGGAATCAAAGTTGCTTTGTCAGACAAGGTATTAAGAGATAATCTCACACCTGGGGCAATAATTCCTCCAAAATAAGTATTTCTAATTAGTACATCGAAAGTTGTTGCTGTACCAAAATCTAAAATTATAAAATTATTTTTATTGTTCATTAAACTTATAGCATTAGTAATTCTATCTGAGCCTACCTGTTTATAATCTACTTTGATTTTTATAAGTGATTTTAAGTTTAATTTTTTAACTTCATAGCATTTTATTTTAACTTTTTTCGATAAAAATTGATTAATTATAGAAAATGTTTTTGGAACAACACTACAAAATAATATTTTTTCAATTTTATTTAATTGAATTTTATTTTTTTTAAATAAACTTTTAAGCTGCTTGTTGGTTACAGATTTTGATAAAAAAGTAATTTTTTTTGAAATTTTATTATTTTTAGAAACAATACATAATTTTGTTTCCGTATTACCAATATCACCAAGAATATACATTATTAAATTTTATACAGTTTAGATAAATTTTTTTCAAAAAGTTGTTTTAGTTTATTTTCTACAATTAATTTACTAATACTTTTTTTAGTTACCTCTTGCAAGTTTGTGGCAGGATAATTCCTTATAATTGGATTTTTTTTAATATTTATGCCTATACCAGTAATTAAAAATTTTTTATCTCTTACAAATATGATTTCTTGTAAAATGCCACTAATTTTTTTTTTATCAATTAATAAGTCGTTCGGTTTTTTAAATAAAATTTTTTTTCTTGTAAATAACGAGAGTAATTTTTTGACTAAAAGACAATTGACTTTTGTTATAGCATTAATCGATAGTTTCGTTTTATTTAGTTCATTAAAAAAAGAGACAAATAAATTTCCTTTTGATGATATCCATTTTCTTCCATACTGTCCTCTACCATTTACTTGTGTTTCAGCAACAACCATACCTAAGTTGTATTTAGTTTCTTTGACAATTCTTATTGCAGTATTATTTGTGCTTTTAACTTTTTTAAATTTAAATTTTTTTAATTTCATCAAATAATATTAATTCTTGAAACAACTTCTATTAACTGACTTGGGAATATGAAGTATAAAAGAATTAATATCGTTGAAACTGTAAGTGAAAATTTTAACCATAAGCTATGGTCATTGTCATATTTATCTTTTTCCTTATCAAAATACATAATTTTTATAATTCTTAGATAATAAAAAGCTGCAACCACAGTTGATAACAACCCTACTATAGCTAAGAAATACATTGATTGTTCCAATACTGCTTTAAAAACGTAAAATTTTGCGAAGAAACCTGCTAGGGGTGGTATGCCTGCTAAAGAAAATAGTATTAACAACAAACACAAAGACAACAATGGATGATTTTTTGATAATCCTGAGAGATCATCAATATTTTCATAATATTGATCTTTTCTTCTTAACATTAATAGACATGAAAAAAGAGCTAAATTCATAACAACATAAATAGAAATATAAATTATCGAACTTTGAATTCCCTCGTTTGATGCTGTGGCTAAACCAGCTAATGTGTAACCAATGTGTCCTATAGAACTGTAAGCAATTAGTCTTTTAATATTAGTTTGCCCTATAGCAGCAACTGCTCCAAAAACCATAGAAGCTATAGATAAGAAAACTATTATCATTTGCCATTGATCAATTAAATTTAAAAAAGGAACATATAAAAATCTAATAAATACAGTCAAAGCAGCTACCTTTGGTACTATTGTGAAAAACAAAGTTACAGTTGTTGGAGATCCTTCATAAACATCAGGTGCCCACATATGGAATGGAACTGCAGAAATTTTAAATGCTAAACCAACTAATATGAAGACAATCCCAAAAGTTAAAACATATTCCTCAGAATTTAGTTGATTTGATATTATATCAAAATTGGTAGAACCTGAAAAACCATAAACTAAAGAACATCCATATAATAATAATCCTGATGATAATGCACTTAAAACAAAATATTTCAAACCAGCTTCTGATGATTTTAATTGATCTCTGTTATATGTAGCTAAAACATATAGAGCTAATGACTGTAATTCTAAGCCCATATAAAAAACAATTAAATCATTTGAACTGATCATTACCATCATTCCAAGAATTGAACTCAAAATAAGAACCGGGTATTCTATATTATATATTTTAAATGTTTTTAAATAAGTTGACGAAATAACTAAAACTAAAAAACCTCCAATTAAAGTTATAATTTTCATTAGCGAGGACATACTGTCAATCACAACGCTTTCATTAAACAAAGTTTCTCTAGTTACAGAGAAAGTTTCATTGAATGTTATTATTGTTGTAATTAAAATTGCAAACAAAGATAAATTAAAAGTAATTTTAGAACTGTCATTTTTAAACACACCTAAAATAAGTAAAAACATAATTGATAAAGAAATAAAAATTTCAGGTAATATTAAATTTAAATTTTCCATATTATTTACTAGCTATATTTGTGTTATGCATATTAATTAAATCAGTAACAGAAACTTCAATAGTGTTGATTAATGGATCGGGGTAAAAACCAAAAAATAAGATTGGTGCAGCTAAACAAGATAAAATAAAATATTCAGATCTATTTAAATCTAAAATTTTTTTAAGATCTTCATTAAGTAATTTTCCAAATACTACTCTTTTATAGAGCCACAACATGTATGCAGCTCCTAAAATTACTCCAATACTTGCTATAACAGCTACTAAAAAATTATCCTTGAAAGCTCCCATTAATATTAAAAACTCACCAATAAAACCACTGGTTCCAGGTAAACCAAGTGATGCTAAAGCAAATAACATAAACAATATTGAATATTTTGGAATTACAGAAACTAGTCCACCATATGTACTTATCAATCTAGAATGCATTCTGTCATAAACTACACCAACAGTTAAAAATAATGCTGCTGAAACTAAGCCATGGCTTATCATTTGAATTATACTTCCTTCAATTCCTTGTTGTTGCAAAGTGAATATACCTAAAGTTACAAAGCCCATATGCGCTACTGATGAATAAGCAATCAACTTTTTCATATCTTCCTGCATTAAAGCTATCAGTGAAGTAAATATGATTGCTATAACACTCAAGGTGTAAATTAAAGGTGTAAATACCTCTGATGCAACTGGGAAAAGACCTAAAGAAAATCTTATAAAACCATATCCAGCCATCTTTAACAAAATTGCAGCTAGTAATACAGATCCTGCTGTAGGAGCTTCAACGTGAGCATCTGGTAACCATGTATGAACTGGCCACATAGGTGTTTTAACAGCAAATGAACTAAAAAATGCTAACCACAATAGATTTTGATATTTAACATCAATTCCAATTTCATATAGTTGAACCACGTCGGTTGTTCCTGTAATCCAATAAATTGAAATTATTGCAACTAACATCAAAACAGAACCTAACAATGTGTATAAAAAGAATTTGAATGCAGAATAAACTCTTCTTGCACCTCCCCAAATACCAATAATTAAAAACATTGGTATTAATCCAGCTTCAAAAAATAAATAGAATACAACTAAATCAAGTGCACAGAAAACACCAATCATGAAACTTTCCATGATTAGAATTGCAATTAAAAAATCTCTTAATCTATTTTTAACAGAATTATTTACAGATATTATACAAAGGGGAGTTATAAATGTTGTTAATATTATAAATAAAATTGAAATACCATCAACTCCAACTTTATAATTAATAAATCCTTCAATCCATGTTCTATCTTCTACAAATTGAAAACTAGACGTTGATTGGTCAAAAGAAATCCAAAGATAAATCGAAATTAAAAAATTAACTACAGTTGTAAATAAAGCAACATATTTAGCAGTTAAATTATTTCCTTCTTTATCTTTGGTAAAAAATAAAAATAAAGCACCAACTATTGGTAATAATATTAAAGATGAAAGAATAGGAAAATTCATTATTTAACTATTAAAAAAGTTAGTAAAGCAGAGAAACCTAATAACATTACAAATGCATATTGATAGATAAAACCACTTTGAAATTTAGTTGCTTTGATTGAACATTTTTTTATAAAAGAAGAAATTCCATCAGGACCAAAACCATCTATTATAGTTCCATCACAAAATTTCCATAAAAATAGACCTAGTTTTTTTGAGGATTTAATAAACAAAACATCATACAACTCATCAAAATACCATTTGTTAACTAAAAAATTATACAAAGGTTTGTTTATAGAAACTATTGAATTAGGAAGCTCTTTGTTTTTTACAAATAAGTAATAAGCAATTGGAATAGATACTAAAACTAAACAAGGTGTTAAAAGTAAAAACCATAAAGGTGGATGTTCTGTGCTTAAAGGCTCTAAAAACTTAATAGACTCTGCCCAGAATAAATTATCACCATGACCAATAAATAGTCCTTTAAATAGAAATCCTGCAAATACCGCTCCTATTGAGAGGATAAATAAAGGAACAAGCATTACTAATGGAGACTCATGTGTTTCTTCTATCTTGACCTCTTTATTGTTATAGTCTCCATGGAAAGTTTTAAAGATTAATCTCCATGAATAAATAGATGTTAAAAATGCTGTAATTATTCCAATCCCAGCTGCATAATAACCAGTAGTATTACCTTTTAAATACGCAAATTCTATAATTGCATCTTTAGAATAAAATCCTGATAAAAATGGAAAACCTGTTAAAGCAAGTGTTCCAATAATCATTAAAGCATAGGTGTATGGTAACTTTTTCCATACACCACCCATATTATTTATATTTTGCTCATCTTTAAATGCATGGATTACTGAACCAGATCCTAAAAATAATAAAGCTTTGAAAAATGCGTGAGTAAATAAGTGAAACATAGCAACATTGTATGCACCTACTCCTGCTGCAAAAAACATATAACCAAGTTGACTACATGTGGAGTAAGCAATTATTTTTTTTATATCTGTTTGAACTAGAGCGACAGTTGCTGCAAAGAATGCGGTAGTCATTCCAACAATAGTTATAAAATTTAATATTAACGGTGAATATTCGTAAATTGGAGAACACCTTACTACTAAGAAAACACCAGCTGTTACCATCGTTGCTGCATGAATTAATGCAGAAACTGGAGTTGGACCTTCCATCGCATCAGGTAGCCAAGTATGTAGCAAGATCTGTGCAGATTTACCCATTGCTCCAATAAATAAAAGTAAACAAATTAAATCTATTGCTTTAACTTCAAAACCTAAAAATGATAAATTTTTATCTACAACTGTTGGAATTTGTTGAAAAACTTCTGAGTAATTAACAGTTCCAAATAAATAAAATATTAAGAAAATTCCTAAAGCAAAACCAAAATCACCTACTCTGTTTACAACAAATGCTTTTATTGCAGCAGCATTTGCGCTTTCCTTTTTGAACCAAAAACCAATTAAGAAGTAAGAACATAAGCCAACACCTTCCCAACCAAAAAATAATTGTATGAAATTATCTGAAGTCACAAGCATCAACATCGCAAATGTGAACAATGATAAATAAGCCATAAATCTTGGTTTATGAGGGTCATGAGACATGTAACCAATTGAATAGATATGTACTAAAGCAGATACAGAAGTTACAACTACTAACATCACAGCTGATAATGGATCAATTAACATCGACCAATTTACATCAAGTGACCCAGAGCTTATCCAAGTAGCTATAACAATATTTTCTTCATACTGATTTACTATTACTTGATAAAGAACAAAAATTGATAAGAGAGCAGATATTGAAACAAGTAAACTAGTTACTATTTCAGAATTTCTATCACCGATGTATTTTCCAAAAAAACCTGAAATAATTGATGCAATAAGTGGAAGAAATATAATTGATAGTTCCATGATTATCCTTTCAACTTATCAATTTCTTCAACTCGTATTGTTCCAGAATTTCTAAAATACACGACTATAATTGCTAATCCTATGGCTGCTTCTGCTGCCGCAACTGTAAGAATAAATAAAGTAAAGACTTGTCCAGCCAAATCTCCTAAATAAATAGAAAAAGCAACTAAATTAATATTCACTGCAAGTAATATCAGTTCAATACTCATTAATATTACAATGATGTTCTTTCTATTAAGAAAAATACCAATTACTCCAATTGAGAATATCACTGCTCCTAAAGTTAAATAATGTCCTAAACCTATATCAATCATCTAATTTAACTCCTTTATTACTCTGAACTTCTAGCACCTCTACACCTTCAGCTCTTTCTCTAGATATTTGCTTGATATAACTTTGTCTTTTAACACCTGATCTTTGTCTAAATGTTAATACAATAGCCCCAACCATAGCTACTAATAAGATCATTCCACTTATTTGAAACACATGAATATAATCAGTATATAAAATCTGTCCCAGTGAATGAGTGTTGCTAATGCTTGCTTGACTAATTGAATTATTAATATCAAAAATTTCTGGTTTATATTTCCAACCACCAATTACAATTATTACTTCAACGAATATAAGCGTACTGATAATTAATCCTACTGGGATATGTTTAGAGCTTTGTTGACCTGCAAACCATTGATTTTTTTGTTGAGCTACATTCAACATCATAACAACAAATAAAAATAAAACTGCTACAGCACCAACATAAACAATTAACATTATCATTCCTAAAAATTCAGCACCAATCATTATAAAAAGACATGAAATACTTATAAAATCTAAAATTAGAAAAAATACTGAGTGAACAGTATTTTTAGAAGCAGTTACCATTATAGCTGAAACAACAGCAATTAAAGAAAAGGTATAAAAGAAAATAGCATGAGCAATCATTTTTACCTATGAATATTGTCGGCTTTAATATTTGCGTCTAAGATATTCTCCCATCTATCCCCATTATCTAACAATTTTTCTTTTGTGTAATACAGCTCTTCTCTTGTTTCTGTAGAAAATTCAAAATTAGGACCTTGAACAATTGCATCTACTGGGCAAGACTCTTCACATAGGCCACAATATATACATTTCATCATATCTATGTCGTATCGGGTTGTTTTTCTACTACCATCTTCTCTCTGTGCAGACTCGATTGTTATGGCTTGTGCTGGACATACAGCTTCACATAACTTACATGCAATACATCTTTCTTCACCATTTGGATATCTTCTTAAAGCATGCTCGCCTCTAAATCTTGGACTTATTTTTCCTTTTTCAAAAGGATAATTAATTGTTTTTTTTGGTTTAAAAAACTCTTTTAAAGCCATGTATAAGCCTCCAAGAAAATCTGCCATTAATATTGTTTTAAAAATTCTAGAAATCTTCATATTTAGTTCACTGGTAAGAGATTAAAATAAAATAAATAACTTGCGGTAATTACTACCCAAACCAAAGAAAAAGGAAGAAACACTTTCCAACCTAGTCTCATAAGTTGATCATATCTATATCGTGGAACGATTGCTTTAACTAAAGCAAATAAGAAAAATAAAAGTAAGATTTTCAAAATTAGCCATATTGCTCCTGGTATCAATGTGAATGGATATATTTCTATTGGAGATAACCAGCCACCTAAAAACAATATTGCCCCCATTGCACACATTAATAAAATATTTGCATATTCACCTAACCAAAACATTGCATACATCATGCCAGAATATTCAGTTTGATAACCAGCAACTAATTCTGCCTCAGCTTCAGGTAAATCGAAGGGAGGTCTATTTGTTTCAGCTAAAGCTGATATAAAAAATATCACAAACATTGGAAATAATGGGATTACAAACCATAGATTTTGCTGTGCAATAACAATGTCATTTAAGTTAAGTGATCCAACACACAACAACACGTTAATTATAATTACTCCAATAGATACCTCATATGATACCATTTGAGCTGCAGATCGAATTGCTCCCAAAAAAGGATATTTGGAATTTGATGCCCAGCCACCCATTATAATTCCGTACACACCTAAAGATGAAACTGCAAATAAGTATAGAATTCCAACATTTATATCAGCTAATACTTGAGTTGCACCAAATGGAATTACTGCCCATGATATTAAGGCTAAGGTCATTGTTACTATGGGAGCTAATATAAATATAACTTTATTAGAACTTGAAGGAATAATCATTTCTTTAAAGATATATTTTAAAGCATCAGCTAAAGACTGTAATATTCCAAAAGGTCCAACAACATTTGGACCTTGTCGCTTTTGCACAAAAGCCCAAACTCTCCTGTCAAGCCAAACAACCATCGCTACTGAAACCAAAACTGGAACTAACAAAAATAATATTTTATATACTTGTTCAAAAACTATACTTACGTATTCCATGTTAACCTTCTGTACCTGTAGATTTAAATTTTAATTTTGAATTATTACATTCAAGCATTGTCTTCGAACATCTGGCGATAATATTTGAAAAATAATATGACTTTAAATTTATTATTAATTTTTCATTTTGAAAGTCCTCTTCCAACTTTATTTCATGATCATTACTTTGTTTTTCTTTTTGAAGATTTAAATAATTAAACATGCTGCTTTCCAGTTCCTCTTTGTCATTAAATAATTTTCTATTGTTCATATATTCAGCAATTTCATTAATTATTTTCCAATCTTCCTTGGCTTCCCCTGGAGGGTAAGATGCTTTATATGCTTTTTGAATTTTTCCCTCTAAATTAGTATAATATCCATCTTGTTCCGTATAAGCTGACCCTGGTAAAATAATATCTGCGATCTCAGCACCTTTGTCACCATGACTACCTTGATAAATTACAAACTCATCTTTTTTAATGAAATCTAAGTTGTCTTGCCCTACTAAATAAACAATATCAAATTTATGAGATTTTAAATCTTTTAATAAATTATTTTTATTATTGATTAAACCAAGATCAAAGTTTCCAACAGAGGCTGCATCACAAGAAAGAATATTTAAGGGATTCCAATCCTCAGAAAATTTTTTATTATGTTTTAAAAAATTTTTTATTTTATAATACAAAAATTCTGCTGAGTTTAATCTTAGAAATGATTCACCAAGGACAATCATTGGTTTTTTTGAATCTATTAAATTTTTAGATAGATTATGAGTTCCATCAAAAATATTTTTTAATGTTTGAGTTTGTCCATCTAAACTTTCATAAGGATATGTAAGATCACCATTTTCATTTAAAGATACTATTCTAGTGTTATTATTAAGATAAGATTTTCTTATTCTTGCATTTAGAATGGTTGCCTCATATCTTGGATTAGTACCAATTAAAAATATTAAATCAGCTTCTTCAATTCCGTTTATAGATGTATTAAAAATATAATTTTCTCTTTTTGAAGTATTTATAAATCTATTATCCGCCCTAGACTCGTAAAAATTATTATTAAGTGTTCTGTCAAAAAATTCTTTAAATATATAGCTAGTTTCCATGTTGGTTAAATCTCCAACAAATCCACAAATTTTTTCCTTTGTTGTGTTTTCAAATTTGGATTTTATTATTTTATATACTTCTTCCCAAGAAGCTTTCTCAAATTTTTTATTATATTTAATATATGGAGTATCTAATCGTTGATACAGAAGTCCATCACATGCATATCTAGTTTTATCAGAAATCCATTCTTCGTTTATATCTTCATTAATAATTGGTAAAACTCTTTTTACTTCCCAATCATAAGTATCAACTCTTATATTAGATCCAACTGCATCCATTACATCAATTGTCTCTGTTTTTTTTAGTTCCCAAGGTCTTGCCTCAAATACATAAGGTTTAGAGGTTAAAGCTCCTACTGGACAAAGATCTACTACATTAGCTGATAGTTCTGATTGCATAGATTGCTCTAGATATGTAGTAATTTGCATATCCTCGCCTCTACCAATAGCTCCTAGCTCTGGTACACCTGCAACTTCAGTTGCAAATCTTACACATCTTGTGCAATGTATACATCTTGTCATCTGGGTTTTAATTAATGGTCCCATATTTTTTTCAGGAACTAATCTTTTGTTTTCTTTAAATCTTGACTTATCTACACCGTAATACATTGATTGATCCTGTAAGTCACATTCACCCCCTTGATCACATACTGGACAGTCTAAAGGATGATTAGCTAACAAAAATTCCATCACTCCTTTTCGTGCTTTTTCAACAAATTCAGTATTTGTTTTTATATTCATTCCTTCTGCTGCTGGCATGGCACAGGAAGCTATAGGTTTAGGTGATTTTTCCATTTCGACTAAACACATTCTGCAATTACCAGCTATAGATAATTTTTCATGATAACAAAATCTCGGAATTTCTACTCCAGCCTTTTCACATGCTTGGAGTACAGTTAAACCCTCTTCAACTTCGACATCGATATCATTTACTTTTAGTTTAAGCATTTTTTTTATCCAGTAAGTGTTGATCAACTAAGTAAGGAATATTATTTTTTTTCTGAACAATAGGATCTAAATTATTTCTTTTCTCAATTTCTTTTTTAAAATGTCTTAAAAGTCCTTGAACCGGCCATGAAGATCCTTCTCCAAAAGCACAAATTGTATGTCCTGCTATTTGATTTGTAACATCGCCTAACATATCAACTTCATCTTTTGTTGCATCACCTTTTGCCATTCTCTCAAGCATTCTCCACATCCAACCTGATCCTTCTCTACAAGGAGTGCATTGACCACAACTTTCATGTTTATAAAATCTAGCAATTCTTGCCATGCACTTAATAATGTCTTGGTCTTTATTGATAACAACAATACCTGCTGTTCCTAAGCCACTTTTCTCAGCCATAAGTGAGTCAAAATCCATAGTTAATGTTTCACATTTTTCTTTTGGAATTAGTGGCATTGATGAACCACCAGGAATTACTGCTTGAAGATTATCCCAACCTCCAATAACACCACC
>ENA-OSEY01002783-OSEY01002783.1-marine-metagenome-genome-assembly--contig:-NODE-2783-length-11035-cov-6.807082_pt1 | contig 11035 bp, 10 predicted proteins | sample MGYA00248465_ERZ534230 | MGnify/ENA primary metagenome ERZ534230 (study PRJEB26409, sample SAMN06344110) | marine metagenome | isolation source: Sea water from surface | place: Atlantic Ocean:Southern... | reverse complement strand
AGCGGTCGAAGGCGCTCCCCTGCTAAGGGAGTAGAGGGGCAACCCTCTCGTGGGTTCGAATCCCATCCTGTCCGCCATGTTCTTTTTATTTTAATAACCTTCATACTGCTGAATCTCCTATTTTTTTTGATATCCAGTCGGTAATTTTTGCAAAAACCTCCTTAAATTCATTTCCTTCCATGATATAATGGGAAAATTTTTCAAAAATAATTAATTCAGTTTTCTTACCAAGTTTTTTTTTTAGTTTTTTTGAAATTTGAATAGGTGTAATTCTATCTCTTCCTGAACCAATTATTAATGTAGGACATAGTATATCTTTTTCATCAACTTTTGTAGGTGAATTTGAATAGAAAAAAGGAAACCCAATCTCACAAATTGCTCGACCAGATTCAGGGGAGTAATAATTTTTGAAAATTCTTAAAGCATCATCTTTTTTAAAATCATGTAAGACTCCATAAAATGCAGATGAAAAATTTGGAGGCATTGGTTTACACCAAAATTTCCACCTAAAGATATTCATTATAAATATTCTAATTACACTAAAACTTATTGCGTTAATACCACTTGGTGCAGCAGGTGTAAGAAAAATACCTAATTTTCCATAACCTTTAGAGCAAAGAATAAGTGCGATCAATCCTCCCATTGAGTAACCAATTATTATTGGTTTTTGCTGCAATTTTTTTATAATCTTTTCTATATCCTCCACATAATCTAATATACTAGTGTTACCTAATTTAGGGTCACTTTTATAACCTCTTTGGTGATATCTTAAGGTTGGATTAATGACTGTATTTCCCATAGATTCAAATGATTTTTTGAAATTATCCCACGCATCACTAATACTACCAGCTCCATGTATAAGTATAATTGTTTGATTTTGTATCATTAAATATTTTTCCTAAAAAGTTTTATTTATATTTCTCCTATCATATGACAAAATATTGATCTTACGTGCTTTTCAATTCTATGTTCGAATAAATATATGCCTTGCCAGATTCCAATTTTCAAATTATTTTCGATAATGCTTAATGTGAGGTTTGTATTTGTTAATGCGGTTTTTATATGAGCTGGCATATCATCTTTACCTTCTAATATATGCGAATATAAATTTTCATTCATAGGAACTAATTTATTAAAAAAATTTTCTAAGTCGATTAATACATCTTTTGATACGTTTTCCTGAATAATTAAAGACGCACTTGTATGAAGAATAGATAAATTCAAAATACCACATTTTATACCAGAATTTTCAACAAATTTTTCAATTTCTTGAGAGATATTAATTAGATTTTGACCATTAGTTTCTATTTTAATTTCTAAAAATTTTTGAATCATTTCTAATTATCATTATTTAAAATTTGAATAAACATCACATAATGATAGTGCGCAAGAGAAATTGCAAAAATATAAAAAAAATTGAAAAGTTTTACAAAAGAAATTCAAATATTAATTTTTAAGTATACTTGGAATTGATGGTTTTTATATATTTTAAAATAAAAAAATTAATTTAACTTTTTATTACCAGGTTCATTTTTACCTAATATCAAAAAACCAATAAGAAAAAATAAAACTGCAGTAACCATACCTGCTCTTTCGTTTCCACTCCAAAGAACAATCGAACCATAAAAAATAGGGCCTAAAAAAGAAGTTATTTTTCCTGCAAGCATATAAAAACCGAATATCTGAGCTCTATGTTCAGGTGGAGCAACATGCGCAACTAAAGATCTACTTGCCGATTGTATTGGACCAATAAAAAGACCAGTTATTAATCCTAGTATCCAAAAGAAAGTTGCATTAGGTGACAATAAAACGCCTAAACCAAAAATCATGAGACAAACTAAAGAAACTCTTATTACAAAAAAAGATCCAAATTTATCATCAAACCAACCCCCAAAAAGAGCACCAACACCGCATGTAAAATTTACAGCTATTGCAAACATTAAAACCATTTCATTTGAAAAACCGAAGACTTTTGCTGCAAAAATTCCAGCAAATGCAAAAACTACTGTAAGCCCATCGACATAAAACATTCGGGCAATTAAAAATCTTTTAAGGCCAGTGATCTTCCCTACTTCAGCCCAACCTGTTTTTAACATCTCTAAAGGTTTTGCAATTTGTGTAGATTCAGGACTTTCTTTAGTAAAGAAAAAAATTGGTAAACTGAAAATAAGAAACCAAAGGCTAGCTAATACCATTGTGGCTCTAACATGCTCAGCAGAGTCTTTTTCCAAACCAAATGGTGGCGTATCTGGTTGAATAAAGAATAATAAAGCTATTAGCAAAGCAGCCATTCCACCAAAAAAACCTAATCCCCAAGACCAACCAGATACTTTACCCATTGTCTTCTCAGTAGATACTGACTGAAGTAATGAATTATAAAAAACAAATATTAATTCGTTGGCAACAATAGATATGAATGAAAAAATTATAGCAAATTGAATAAAACTATTATCTGGTTCAGCAAACCATAAAAGAGAGGTTGAAACTACTGACATTAAAGTAAAAAACGCAAGAAAGAATTTTCTTCTTGCGTGAGCATCAGCTGCACCTCCTAAAAAAGGTCCTAAAACTGCAACTATAAAAGCTGCACCACCTGACATATATCCCCAATAAGTAGTCCCATTTTCTGGAGCAATGGATGTTGTAAAATAAACTGCGAATATAAAAGTTGCATGAATAGCCCCCATCGATGAATTTCCAACATCGTAGAGAGCATACGAAATCTTGGGTAACCAACCTGGTTCTTTAGTTTCTATCTCGGTAGCCATAGTGAATTAATTTTTTGATTTTAAAATTACCTTAAGTAAACATATAGAATTAAAGAATAGAGTTAAAGATTAAAATTAGTCTTGGACAACAATTTATTTAGTTTTTAAAAAGGTCCATATTTGAAATAGTTCTTATTTCCTCTAGAACCATTGCAGTTGTACTTTGTAATTTAACACTAACTTCGTTTGGACTTAATTCAAAAACGCCACCTTTGTATACATCATATCCTGTAACTAGTACACCACCAATTAACGCACTTCCAACAGCACCAACTGCACCAGCACCACTTGGTAATGAATCTACTTTAACAACTTCAGTTGTAAATCCTGGTTTTGATATGGTAGCTTTGAAGGACTTATTTCTAGGTAACTTTATTTTACAGGGCGTTATAGAACATGAGAAACCATGGCTAGTTTTTACGGTAGCCCCATTTGGTATACTTGAAAAGCTTACCATTTGCTCGGTACCTTGTTGTGAAGTTGCACAACTAAAAATAAAAAAAAGGGATGATATAAATATTATTTTTTTAATTTTATAAAACATATAGCCCCTAAAATAATTAAAAGGAATAATTTGCAAAAGTTATTCCAATTCTAAAATTTAAAAATTATTTTTATTAAAATTAGCAAATTAGCATATAATTTGCAGTAAGATTTACTAATAACAGATATATTATGAATAATTTATTAATAACACAAAAAAATGTACATATTTTAATGGTAAATATAAAAGAATGAAGAAAATTTTAAGGTCAAAAAAAAGAATCCAAAAAAATAATATTTTTTTAGTTTGTGCATTATCTTCATTAGCAGCATGTAATAACGATAGCAAAAAAATACTTGGGTTAGCTGGAAATGCAGCTTCAGAAGGAATAGAAAAACTATTTGAAGTATCGCCTGTGGTGAGTTCAAACTATATAATTAGTACTACAAATCCTGAATCTTCTAAAGGAGATGGAACTAATAGTTTACCTATAGAAGTAAGTGGAGCAGTAATTGCAAGCCCTATTATTAGTGGTTATCCTTTGCTTGATCTTACATTTACTGCACCTGGAACTATTGATTTTACAAATATTTCTGATGTTAAAAATTTGTCTGTAAGTAATTCAACAGCGGCAGTTGCGTTGTCTAATTTACCAAATGACATTGAAAAAATCTTTATAAAAGATGCACAAAGTGGCGATTGGAATATTTCCTATTTTCCGAATAGTTTTGCTACACTGTTTTTGGAATGGACTAACAATACTGGTACACCAGTAGATTTGACATCATTGAGCATTAATGAAGTAGGACAGTTTTTACTTAAAACTACAGGGAATGAAAATATTACTATTCCAACGTTAAATTTAGATCCCGATGATACCCAAAGAATTGAAATCGGAAATGATAATGACGGAAGTATTATTATTGGTGAGGCTGCTAATATAACTGGGACACAGGGACTCAAAACAATTTCATTAAAGACTTTTAATGATGGGGATATTACTCTAGGTGTGCCCGGGACTTCTAGTTTACCTGATTTACAAAATATCTCCTCTATTACTTTGATTGCATCACAGAATGGTAATATTTCTCTTGGTGACTTGGGAACAAATACAAGTATCAACAAAATATCAAATATTTCGCTTACAACAGAGGGTGGTTCCTTGAGTATGGGATCGATTAAAGCAAAACAAATTGAAAATCTTAGCGTTTTTGGAAAAGAATTTTCAACAATCAGTATTGGAAATATTGAAATTGAAGAAAAGATTCAAAATTTTACAATAAGTGGAGATGCAAATATTTCACTTGGAAAATTCTCTGGTAATGGCACTGTCATGCTGGATGCTACTAACATGAATAAAAGTGGATTAAATTTAGACTTTACTGGACTTAAAGGAGATATAGACTTATCAACTACAAGTCATGATGATACAATATTACTAGGAGACAATGCTGGCAAGGTTGTTAGTGGAGCTGGTAATGATATCATTACCTTACCAACGAATGTAACTGGAAATGCAGATATTAGAAGCGGGGATGGGGTTGATATTATTACCCTAGCGAATGCTAAAGGTATTGATATGATTAATGTTGGAGGAACAAATATTAATCTAATAGACAAATCAGCTCAATCTCACACAGCAATAATATCAGATAAAATCATCAATTTTGACCCAAATTCAGACAAAATTGGGATTGGTTCAATTACTGCTACATCAAATAATTTTTTGGCTGAAACAGGTGCAACAAATTTTGGTGATGCTCTTTCAAAATCTAACGTAGCTATGGCATCGGGAAAACAATATTATTTTTCATATAATGTAGCTTCAGCTGCTGAAGGATTTGGTCTTCTTTTTTATGACAACGATAATAATGGTTCTAGCGATATTGTTTTAACTCTCACGGGAATAACAACAAACGTTATTTCTCATGAAAATTTAATTATTGTTTAATACTTAATTGCTATAATATAACGTGAATATAATTCAAATATATATAAATTATACCTATTAAAATAGGCTGATGAATTAAGTAGACAATAAGAGAATTTCTTCCAAGCCAGAAAAAGGATTTAGAAAAAAAACCCTTTCTATTTAGTATTTTCAATGTGCTTGAATTAAACAAAAATTGCTCTTTTTTCTTAAAAATTATTTTTGAAATACCAAGACCGAATATATATGAACTGGACCAAGGGAAAAAACCATAAAAATCAACTGATCCTGTTGGACCAGTATATAAACCTGTCCAAGCTAAATATTTTGGTTTGTAAAATTCTGAAATTAAATAAGGTTCCAAAAATAAAATTAAAAAACCTATTATTAAAATTACAATCATTGGCAATTTATAAATTAAAAGGCCTAATAAAGTACAAACAGATAACAAATGCAAAATTCCAAAAAAAACAAAGGTTTGAGAATCAGCTACATAGGTTCCAAATGAAACTATAAGAGCAGCTGCAATAAGAAATAAAAGCCTGAAAGTGAATTTTTTAAAATTTATACCATTTCTTGATGCTAACCAAAAACTTATACCAGAAAGAAATAAAAAAGAACTTCCTATGGATACAGCAAAGAGTTTCCATCTTCCAGAATTTACTATTACTGGATCAACCACATTAAATAAACCAAGGTCCCAAGCAAAATGATAAACTATCATAGCCAAAACAGCAAAAGCTCTTAATGCGTCAATGAATTGGTTTCTATTATCGGAACTCATTTTCCTGCATAAAAATGTCTAATTAAGAATTATCAATATGTTTGATTATATATAAATAATTCTCTATTGAAAGAGAAAGAAAAAGGTCAAGAAAATTAGTTTAAGTTATAATATGAATAAAAAACTTATTATCGGAACAGCAAATTTTGGGATGAATTATGGTATCTCAGTTAATCAAAAAAAACTACTTGATAAAGATATAATTGATATCCTGGTTTCAGCTGAAAAAATGGGTATAGAAACTTTAGACACTGCTATTTCTTATGGAGATAGCATAGAACGTTTGGGAAATGTTGGTGTTCAAAAATTTAAAATAATTTGCAAAATACCTAGAATACCTTTTGATGTTAAAAACCCATCAGATTGGTATAAATTAAGTGTAACAAACTTGATAAAAAAACTTAATAAAAATAATCTAGAGGCGATCCTCCTACATTATCCAAAAGACTTACTTATAAATAAAAATCATAAATTAATTCAAACACTATTAGATTTTAAAAAAAACAAAATAGTAAATAAAATTGGGGTTTCAATTTATGAAAAAAAAGAATTAGAAGAAATATTGAAAATATTTAAACCAGATATTATACAATGCCCTATTAATATTTTTGATAATAGACTTACTAAAAATAATTTTCTCAAAAGATTTTCTGATAAGGGTATAGAAATACATGCAAGATCTATTTTTTTGCAAGGTTTACTACTGCAGGATGGAAATAAAATTCCTGAAGAATTTTCAAAGTTTGAAAAGCTTTTTAAAAAATGGGAAAATTGGTTAAAATTAAACAATTTAAATTCTTTAGAAGCCTGTATAATGTATACAAATTTCATTAGTGAAGTAACCAAAATAGTTGTTGGAATAAATTCAGCTGTTCAATTAAAAGAAATAATCAAATACAAAAATAAAAATATTAAATTTGAAATACCAAAATGGCAAAATACAATTGATAAAGAATTAATTGATCCCAGAAAATGGAAAAAAAAATATTGAACATTGCTATTGTCCAAGCAAGAATGAATTCCTCCAGATTAAGGGGAAAAGTTCTTAAGAAAATTGGTCCTTTGACATGTATTGAGCTGCTTTTAAAACGATTATCCAAAAGTAAATTAATAAATAAAATTATAGTTGCCACATCAACTAATCCTCAAGATAACATACTTTATAATCAATTATCTGAAATGGGTGTAGAATGTTTTAGAGGAGAAGAGCAAAACGTTTTGAAAAGATTTGTTGATTTATTAAGAAATACTAATGCTACGAATATAATTAGAATTACAGGAGATTGTCCATTAATTGATCCTCTTTTGGTGGATAAAATCATAAAAGCTTTTTTAGAAAGAAATGTTGATTATGGAAGTAATGTAAATCCTCCAACTTTTCCTGATGGAATGGATGTTGAAATATTTAGTAGGCATTGCATAGAAAAAATAAACAATTTTAACCTAAATAAATACCATTTAGAACATGTGACGTCTTATATGAGGGAAGATGAAAATATTTTAAAATATAATTACAAAAATGATAAAGATTTTTCTAATATTAGAATTACTTTAGATGAAGAAATTGATCTAGGCGTTTTAAATTCTATTGTTAATTATTTTGCTCCTAACATATATTTCACATTAGAAGACATAATAAATCTTTATAAAGAAAATAAATCACTTTTCAAAAATGTTCATTTAAATAGAAACGAAGGGGCGGAAATGAGTAGTGGACAAAAAATGTGGAAAAAAGCCAAAAAAATTATTCCTGGTGGAAATATGCTCTTGTCAAAAAGAACAGAGATGTTCCACCCTTTGAGCTGGCCAGCCTATTTTGATAAAGCCAAAGGATGTAATATTTGGGATCTTGACGGTAATAAATATCTTGATATGTCCCTAATGGGTGTAGGAACTAATATTTTAGGTTATGCAAATAGTGATGTCGATAATTTCGTAAAGCAAAATATAGATAAAAGCAATATGAGTACTTTGAATTGTCCTGAGGAAGTTTTGCTTGCTGAAAAATTAATTGAAATGCATCCATGGTCTGAAATGGTACGTTTTGCAAAGACAGGAGGAGAGGCAAACTCTATTGCAGTTAGGATTGCTCGAGCCTCCTCTGGAAAAGATGGTATAGCTATATGTGGTTATCATGGATGGCATGATTGGTATTTAGCTTCAAATATAGGTGATAATGATAATTTAAAAAGTCATCTTCTTCCAGGATTAGAAGCAAATGGAGTTCCAAAAAAATTAAAGAAAACTTCAACTTTGATGGTATAGCTGTGGGATCGGCTTTACATTACAAAAACTTGAACATTAATAAAATAACCCAATTCATCTAAATAATTAATAACAGCTTTTTTGAAATTACCATTTGAATTATGTGTATTATTTCTCAAATATATTGCTGGTTCGTCATAATCTAATTCATGATTATACGTCGTAGCGTAGTAGCGATCTATTTTGTAATAATCAGTATTCGCATAGGAACTACCAGATTGATATCCTCCTAAGGCTGATCTACCCATATAATAACCAGAACTATAATTTGATTGTCCTCCGAAATAAGTAGTAAAAGCTAGATACGGTTCACTAGAAGCTGAAGCACCACCAATTAATGTGAGTGATCCTAGATACATCTCGTCAAAGTTGGATATTGTTGGTGTATAATTATGTAGTATAAAGGTAGCAAATGTATTATTATTAATTTCGGTAGAAGATAAGTCTGGGTGTTTGTATGAAAATACGCAGAATTTTGGATCAATACCAGATCGAAATATATTTAATTCTAATACATTATTATTTGAACTGCAAAATGTAACTCCTACTATATCAATAGTAGTATTTGCCGAACTGTTTTGCAATCGATGATCCGTATCTAATGGAGATTGACCTAATTCATAACTTATATCACCTCTAAAACTATTTCCATAATATCCTGTAGTCGTGCTTCCATTATATGGATTAAAAGATGTGCCACTAAAAAAATATAAACTGTTTCCACTCGCTTGAAATCCCCAATATGTATCTCCATATACTTTATTTCCACCAATGTTTGTCCTTAAAACTCCCCAAGGAGCACTATTACTATCAACATCTTTATCATAAAATGTGCTTGTAGACCCATAGTTCGATTCATCAACTGCAACCACAACTGTCATATCATTTGTATCTCCAAATTCGTCTTTATCAATCACAAGATTGTCTCCATCAGCATATCCTGCACCTACACGATTTACTACAACTTGATTCACAGCTCCATTACTACGGTCTATCGTAAAACTGCAAGTATTACCAACTCCTATATTTGTACCACCTGATTTTGGTCTGCAATCCTCATAGTCAGTATCGTCATCTCCAGTATCAGTATTTCCTGAGTATGATACAACCCCTGTAACAATACCACTTAAAGTATCACCGTGCCATCCTATTAATGAAAAAGCCTCCTCTAATCCATAGATAACATCAGTCCTTGCCCATCCTGCTGCTTTACGAACTCTAAAAGTTGAGATTGCCATTTTATCTTAATCCTCCAGTTTAAGAATTGTTAGGTTTGCGGTAATTGCTTGTGTTGTTGACGATAAGTTTTTAATCGCAACGTACATATTTGTTGATGGTGTACTATCCATATTTCCACCAGGCACAAACGGTGAAATTTTTATTGATGTGGAAATTCCAGTTGTTACAACTTCTGCAATCACTCCACTGCCAGGCGTGGGGTCTTCCCCTACACTTCTTGACGCATCACTAGTTCTAGATGCACTATCAGTATATAGTCTAAACCACCCTGCTGTTGACAATCCAACGTTCATTAATAGGTATGATTTGTGACCTGTAATTGTAATATTTCCAATCGCATTTTGAGCAAGTGAACCAGTTGATCCAGAAACAACATTTCTTGATGTGCTCGATGAAGAGGAGAACTGAACAATATTAATTGTACCAACCATTCCACCATGACTCGTACACTGATACACTAATGTATTTGGTGCATTGTATGGCACTGCAAAATCTATATTACCTGAAGATGCACCATTATTTGTTACACCAGTGCTATATGCAGAACCACCTGCTGATGCTCTTATTTCAAATGGATGAGATCCACCTGAATTATTAATAAAACGATATTTTGTTCCACGATATAAGTACAAGTCTGGATTATCTGTTGAACTTACCACTCCATTTCCAGCAAAACGGTATGCGGAAAAACCATTGGCAGTAACAGTATATACAACTTGAATATCAGAATTAGTTGGGTCAGGAGCGGTTGCATCAACAGTTGCAGTTCCTCCTGTAAATGATGAGACTGTTAGATTATTTCTAAAGTTTATTGTTCCAGCAGTTCCTACAGTTGACCCACTATCTCGGACAGCAAGACCAGATCCTGAAGCACCAGATACACCTGTCAATCCTGATCCATCACCAACAAATTTAAATGCAGTAACAATACCAGTGGTTATATAACTTCCATTTGCCGAAAACGTTCCACCTACACCAGCGGAAGGTCCTATCTTAATACCTGTTCTTGCAGTTATGATTCCTAGTGAATCAACATCAGTTACCTCTGCATAAGTTAGTGTACCACCTACTGAAATATTTCCAGTCACAGAAAGGGTTCCACCAACGCTTGCGTTTGTACTAATCGCAACGTTGTTGGCATTTAAATTTAGATTGCCGCCAGGACTTTCAATCGTTGGTGTACCTGTAGCACCAACCAGATTAATTTCCTTAACACCAAAACCCTTCTCTGCCATATTACTTTTTAATTATTTATGATTATTGTTTAAGATAATTTAATTTTAACACCTGTTAAAGTGAGATTACCAGATATAGTAAATCCATCTGCAGGTTCTGTACCAGTTAGAGCATCCCAAACAACAGTAACATCATCATGATGAACACTACGCTGATCGCTCCATCCAGATGATGTAGCTGATGTCTCCTCAGTCCCATGATAAAATTCTGAGGTATCTTGAGTACCTGTTTTATTTGACAACCAGTTTTTTACATCCTGCCAAGTCCAGGTACGATTATACTGTAACTTAGTTGCAATTATACCACAAGCAACTGGTGTTGCTGCACTT